>Ga0193716_1001751_pt1 | contig 12474 bp, 16 predicted proteins | sample U2c1metaG_FD_145901 | JGI IMG/M metagenome (GOLD analysis project Ga0193716, IMG submission 145901) | Soil microbial communities from a riparian zone of the East river system, Colorado, United States - U2c1 | ecosystem: Environmental > Terrestrial > Soil > Riparian zone | place: USA: East River...
ACGCTATAAAGTGTGTATGTGATGTTGTTGTTGAAGTATTCCACCTCCTGATCACACGGGCGTTTGGTGTAGTGGTTAACACACCGAGTTCGGCGCTTGTAATGAGGAGAGCTGCGGTTCGATTCCCAGCGCGTCCAATTCCTTTTACGAAAATTCCAACATGGTGGACGAGCCGCCGGAATTTGCCCTTCACCATTTCAGGTCACGGTGATACCCACACTGTGGCAGTGATACCCACACTAACCTGAATGGGGCCGTGGCCGGACCGTACGAGCCTGGACATGATAGAGCCAGGGAGTGACACCGTCGGTAATAGGGGTTATTTGTCCATTGCGGGCAATAGTGTGACAAATAAGGGAGTGTGTTGAAGTATTCCACCTCCTGGTCACACGGGCGTTTGGTGTAGTGGTTAACACACCGAGTTCGGCGCTTGTAATGAGGAGAGCTGCGGTTCGATTCCCAGCGCGTCCAATTCCTTTTACGAAAATTCCAACAGCCTCCCACACATATCACCTGTTTTCAAATACTGGCACCTCTAATTGGCTCAGGAGGCTATAGCTTGTCAGTTAGGACCCACTTGTAATGCTGTATATGTTACTGACTTCCTCTTGTTCCTGAATCCCTAACCTTGCTCCCTCTCCCTATTTTCGCATTTCTGCTGTTCTGATGGATGCTTTTCTGCTCTACTGAATGTATATATTTTGAATAAGAAATTTTGACTGCTTTTTTGGTGCAGAAAGGGTGAGTGAAATGAATATTTGAATGCTGTGGAAACCAGACCCCAAAATGCATGCAAAATTCTTGTGCATTCCCATCTGATCATTCCAACAATTGCATTCTGAAATTTTTGATTAGACTATCTGTCCATTCTGATTAGCCTATCCGACCATTCTGACCATCTGACTATTCTGACTATTCCAACTATCTGACTGTCTGACTGTCTGACTATTCTGATCAGCCTATCTAACAGTTTCCATTTAAATTAACCGATCCGACATTTCTGACAAATTAACAGTCCAACAATTTTGATATTCCAACAATTTTCCAACAGTCCGACTGCTGGACCATCCAACTATCTGACTGTCCGACAATCCAATTATCCAACAATTCCGAGAATCTGACAGTCCGAGAATCCGAGAATACAACCATTCCAACATTTCTGACAATCTGACAATTCTGACAATTCTGATCCACCTAATCCGGTTATTCTGACTATTGAATATTTCGATCCACATATTCCAATCATTCCAACTATTAAATATTCTGATCCATGTATTCTAATCATTCCGACCCACTTAATCCAATCATTCTGATTATTGAATATTCAATTCTGATCCACCTAATTCTGATCCCTCCAACTATTAAATATTCAATTGCAATTTGCTTAATCCGACCACTCTGACTATTGAATATTCAATTCCGATCTGCCAAAAATCATCAGACATGTTACCTACAAGTATTGAATATCATTCTGCCGACCTGCATTACACATGTACTGTACATTTTGGAATAGTTCGTCAGTCACATGTCACAAGGGCATCTGACGTGCCAAAATACAGGCTTCATCACATGTCACAGAGCCCACTGACAAAAGGTCAGAATGTGACATACCTCCTAATTAGGCAATTATATTAGGATTTGGCCGCAAAATCACCACTCTTGACAAAAATTTGAACCTGTCACAAGCTCTCTGGTGAAGTGATGAAACGAAAATTTCATCAGGTGTGTCACAGTCACATAGGGATGACAAATCATTCGAAATTGTACAGTACTATGTATAATCCGGCAGACATCCGCTGGGACGTCTTAAACAATATAATGTCATCATATTATCTACATATCTAACATATATTCGGACTGAATCATGTGGGCACAGGACTCAACCAGCCAATGGTAAGCTTCATTCTCATCCTCCACAATAATAAGTGTGGTGTCAAGGCCTGCACTGTGTTCTTGAGACCAATATTTGAGCACGCTAGCATTAGTGAAATGAAAATAGTTAGTAATCAAAAGAGTAAGATAGATACACTTACCATGCAGTGAATAATAGGAGCTGGTGAGCTTGGACTGCATAGAACTTCTTTGGGATGAGAGCATGCACGTTGGATGGGGAAGACAGGCTGCATGTAGTGACAGTGCTGATGGCAACTTCTGGTAGTGTGAAGGAATTGGTATTGGTGGATGAACAGGCTGAAAGTATGTTATGGGAGCCATGGACAATGGACAAGTGTTTAGGACAGATACACAATGAAGGGAGCTTGTCACTGTTGAAAGGAATGTTTCGTCATTCAGAATGGGTACATGGCTGAGTGCTACCAGTCCACTTGTGGAAGTGTGAAAGAGTGGAATGAACTGTAGAAGAAGAGGTTGTTGTGGGCATGCACAGAGGAGTAGCTTGTGCAGTTTCAGTAGCAAGGTTTTATTGATCAGCCATGCATGATGACAACAGACTCTGGGGCTGAGTAGTGAAAGACTTCCTTTCAAAGCTAGTTTTCTCCCAGCTTTTGTTAAAGTGAGCATAGGATTGAATGGTGATCTGGTCTATTTCTACAAGTGCTGAACCAGAGAGCTGGATGCTATCACCAAATTCTTCAAAAGAATCAGATGTCTGAGAGTGAGAGTGATGGGTGAGAGCTGCAGCATCATCGTTGTGCATGGCAGGCTTGGACAACATGGGGAATTATTATAGTGAAGGATGGTGGTTGAGTTGCCTGATTTTTGACTACAGCCACTATCTGAACTTTGAGCCAGGACATTTAATCACATTTTTTCCTCTTCCTCAATCACTCTTTGTCTCCCTTCAATTAACTCTTTGTATTTTATTCTCTTTGGTTCTGTGATGGGCCATAAATCAAAGAAGAAGATGGTGGCTTCTTGTGATGATTCCAAACGGCCCAGGCCCACCAGCAACTTTCAAGGCCTAATCTGTAATACCTAAAATCCCAGTTCAACACCTTCCCCTACAGGGTTCAAGTGAAGTCGACATCTGGCTATTTCCCGGAGCTTTTCTCAGGCGACTAGATGTGGGTCCAATGGCACTTGCATTTGTCTGGCAAAACTGACCATGGGATGTTGAAGACAGCCTCTGTCCTGATTGATGATGATCTGAGTGCTGAGGATGAGATTATGAAGAAGGGTGCACTCAAAACTACCCACAAGGTAAGTAAATTGACATCAAAGTGATTTATAAATTAGTTATTTACCACTACTTGCCAATGTATCAAGGTATGGATGAACAACAGAAAATATTCCAAGAAAACCCTAGCTATGCCAAACATAGACACCCTGTGGCTCTCACAGTTCACAAGACCCAAAGGTCCTGCCCCAAAGAGGCCATCCAATGCTCAGTTCTACATGCAACACTCCAGCTACATTGACAAATTCACCCCCAAATTTGAACGTCAAGTAGAGGAGCAGGAGATGTGTTATGGATATAGTATATATGTCCCATATATTACTTATCCATTCATTGCTACAAGAACCTTTGATATAGAAAGTCGCTATCACTCTACTTACTTTCTTAACATATCCTTTAATACTGCGTTCCACCATTTAAAACACAAAAACTCCTTTCTTTATTTACTACATTTTAGCTACATTAGAGTAACGGATCAACACTCTCAAACTTGTAGAGTTGAGTGCTCAAACCTTTACTCAAACACCTTCCTAAAATGGCAGGCACACTTAAAGCATTTCAGGTGTCTGAAGACAGTGCTTAACCATTATATCAATTTTGGCTTATCCAGAACAAGCTGCTATATTCCAATAGTTCCGAATATAGTCATTATGATCCTTACAGACATTTCACCAGTTTATCTGTAATTTGTATTTAGTTATTACTAGAACACAAGCCAGAATGATGCCCGGTGCTGAGTCTAAAACACCATTTCCGGATTTGGTAACTCATCACCCAAAGGTGGTACTGGCCGGTGGCTGGTGGCTCGGTTGACTCACCAAGGCCACAGAACCTCACAGAACATCTAAAAAATAGGATCCCTGAGGACCCTGAAGGGTAACCAAGGTTTGGGAATGTCTGCTGACGTTTCAGCAACTGCCCGAGGAGTCCTTCGGCTTCTTAGATGTTCTACAGTATGACTAGTTTACAACATTCATTCCTGTATAAATACGAGGCTCTGCCTCCCAAATAAATCATCTCATCTACCTATTTGACACTAGTCAGCTGCTCTACCCGAGAAACCCCCCTTAAGGACTTAAATGTTCTACCTACGCACTATTAGATAATTACATATTGACTCGCTCAGTTGGACTAAGTTCTTTTGAACGTAGAAGGCTAGTTAGCGCTATGGTTTAAGAGATTGTATTGAATAATATTCCAGTGCAGCAATATTCTTCCATTTAAGTGCCACCTGACCCAGTGACACTTAAAAATATATTCAAAGGAATACACCAATATTATTCCTCGAATATACAAATACTTATCTACTTCAGAACCTCGTAGATAATTATTTGCGATTCATAACATTGGTGGACAAACTGGGAGCTCACTTAGCAAATATTCTATACATTATTGAGTTCTTATCATATTGACTACAAGGACATGACCACTTCTAGTGGATCAGACACTTCAATGGTCTGAGACCTCCCTCCTCATCTGCCTCTCTTCAATATTCCAGAATGAGAGGCACCCAAGGAGCTGACACCAGTCGCCAATCTGATGTATGAGGACAGGGTCCCAGAAAACCTACACCCCACTCTTTACCAAACAGAAAACCTTCCTGGACTTTTTGCCTTACGCCACATTAATCAAGCTCTGGCTAAGGAAAGAATTATTAAAGCCCAGGAATTCACTTACACTTATCTTTGCCATGCCAAGCTCAGACAACCCATTGAGCTCACGCAAGCAATCCTAAAGAAGCCAAGGATCCTTGAAGTTATCCTCCTCCTGGAGAATCTCTTTAAGGAAATAAAGGCTTTAGCCCCTAAGCCTGAAGTACTCGCCTCAATCGGAAAGAAACTATCAAATTTGAGAGAAGAAGCACGAGACTACCTAGTAGGAAATGGCATGGCTGTTCCAAAGCCACCTCTTTGGGGAAAGAATAATAACCCTGAAGAATGGTGGAGCACCAATGACTTTGAAATTATTTCTGCTGCTTACCGACACAAGGGCGAAGGATTTCTCAAAGTCATATCACCATATTTTCATAAGGGTTCCATTCCTGAGGATAATGTTCCGGAGCCTCAAACACATACCAGTGCCACTGCACCACTGACCTTCCCGCCCTGAAATGAACCAGGATCCAGAGATTTGGAGACATCAACGCCACAAACGTCCCTCCCATTTCTGTCTATACTAGTCAATGAAGGCTTGCAGCCATACTCAATGATGAAAATAATAATGATTCTTTGAGTGATGCTAACAAAGGACGAAGAGAGGAAAATGAAGATGAAGATGAAGATGCTTCAGGGCCCCCCAATGACAGTTCAGACTCTGACGAGGACTCGAAACCCAACAAACCTCCTAAAATGCCCCCTCGCTCCAGTAAATGAATTGCTGCCAAAACTCATGCTACCGAATCAAAGAATAGGAATTATCACTTTGATTTAAAGCTAAAACCTGAGTCAGTACTTCAATGGGACGAAAACCTGGATGTTCTAGCCAAATGGATTAGTAAAATTAACTGTCTCACCAACAATTCCCCAGACATGCGATTGGAATTAAGAAAAATAGTTCCTCAAAGATTTACTCAGTCTGCTGAGACCTGGTATTATTTAATTCCTGATGCCAAAAGATCTAGGATTGAGGAAAACTGGATTACCTTGAAAAGGGCAATTTCAGATTATTGGGTGAACCATCATTGGCTTGAGAAGCAGAAAATTAGGGCAAACAAGGCCAGGTTTAGACAAGCTGGACATCAAAAGGTGAGCCCTAGCCAATATGTTATTCGCAAAATGGAATTACTATCTCTACTATATTCCTACTCTGATACTGAAACTATACAAGTCATAATGGAGGAAGTACCCAGGTCTTGGGCTTCCGTCATCAATCCTCAGAACCAGAAAACCATCAGAGAATTCCAGAATGCAGTGAAATACCACGAGGACTCGAGAAATTGGAGCCACCAGTTTCTCAACCTAGTTGCCTTCCTAATCGGGAATATTCCAACCCCCGGTTCCCCTACCGCAAAGCTCACGTAAATCTTGTTGGATGGTCTCAAAGTATCGGAACTCCACAGTTCCCTAAAGATGACAAGAATGTGTCCCCTCACAGAACACCTGAGTCAATTGGTGCCAGACCTTGTAGGCATTGCGGGAGTGGAAACCATTGGGATAATGAGTGCTACCACTCCTGGAAAGAAGAGAAACTTGCAAGAGCAAACTACATCCAGCACGAAGACAAAGATATTAGAGCTCAGGAGGACTACAACAATTTATTCTATGAGTTAGATTCCGATGCCAAACAAGAATCTAGTCCACAGGATTTTTGTAGGCCCCTCCAGCGTTCTGACTGTCCTGGCCAACTGAATAACCCAAATTCAGAGAAATTGGAGGATATGTCTCGCCTGGAGGGGACTGAAGGTTGTATCCAACCTTTGGGATCAGAAAAAACTCGCTCAATGGATTCTTGTTTATTGGACACCATCTCCCACCAAATTGGCACAATTCCCAAAATTTCATCACTTAGCAAGAACTTATCTTCTACTCGCAAAATTCCCTTAAACAGGAATACTTGAAGATGACATGCAAGAGATATTGCGAAGGTCCATCACCTTATTTCCAAGGACCCTTCCAATCCAAAGCCACTTATAGAATTAAAGAAGCATCTAGCGAGACCTCCTGGATGTTCTTTCCTTGGTTGTCAAGCCACTCAAGTCCCTGCCACCATAAATTTCCTCGATCAAAACCTTACAAATGTTATCGTTGATTCTGGATCAGACATTACCCTCATTTCAGAGAAATCACTTGTGGAAATGCAAAAATCCGCAAAAATCTGACAAGGACAAAGAATTAATTTAGTCCAAGTCACTGGGAACACCTCCATCTCTGGATATGTCAACATCCACTTATATTTTCACACTCCAGAAGGACCAGTTAAAATAAATGTGGAAGCTGATGTAGTCAAAGGCATGAGCACTCCATTTATTTTAGGAAATGATTTCGTGGATCAATACTCCATTTTGGTAATCAGGCAGGAGGGATCATGCTTCATAGAATTGGGAGATTTGGATCAAAAGATGCCGGTAAACAACTCCATTTCTCCCCTCTTCCTCAATGAAGAAGGACACACTTTGAAACTTCATGCCTTAAAATCATCCACCCAATCTACTCACTGAAAGAATCAAAGATTCAAGCGAAAGACAAAGACAAAATTCAGGGAAACTGACAAAAATATATGATTGGCAGCTAAAATTGTAATTCCCCCCCAAACTTCCATCACAACACCGATTATTGCCAATTTCCCAAAAGGCTCAAATTGCCTGTATATTGAAAAAGTCTTCTTGACTAACAGAAATCTTGACGATGTCTACGCTCCACCCGACTCCTTGATTCTGAAGAGTAATCCAAGGCTGCATGTTGCTAATTTCTCTGCCACCTCCACTACGATCCAGATCAGCCAAGTACTCGGGATAGGTCATAACCCAAGCAGCTGGCTTGATTGTATAGCCAAATACTCTCCAGAGAACCAGCGGAAAATATATGCATGCAAATGTTATTCGAACCTTGGCTGAAGATCGAACCCCCGACTTAGGGTTAGGATCTTCCAAAAGGGTATTGACTGTAGCAAGCAAAGTCAAGGACCTCCTCCCTACTCGAAAGGTGGAATTAGAAGAAGAGGATATCTATTCGGAATCTCCATTAGAAGGAGGTCTGAAAACTGCTGAGTTACCTGAGGATCCAGTCGACAGCAAACGACTCATTGAGGTCCTCAACATCAACCCAGAACTTCCGGCAAGTAAAAGGAAGGAACTCCAAGATGTTATCACTAAAAATCAACAAGCATTTGGACTAGACGATAGATAGCCTCAGACATCTTGATCAGGCTATCCAAATTCCCTTGAAAGCTGAGGTGAAAGAAATTTCTCTTCCTCCCTTTCACACTTCTCTGGCAAATCAAGAAGTAATTGATAAACAAATGGACAAATGGATTCAACTGGGCGTTATTGAACCTTCCAAAAGTCCATGGACAGCTCCAGCCTTCATTGTCTATTGAAACGGAAAACCTTGTATGGTAATTGACTACCAGAAATTAAATGAGATGGCTATCTCAGATGAATTCCCCTTACCAAAACAAGAGGATATCTTGCAAGCATTAGAAGGCAGTCAATGGTTATCCACTGTAGGCACTTTAGCAGGATTTACTCAGCTAGAGGTTGAACCAAAGGATCGAGAAAAATTAGCCTTCCGAACTCACTGAGGCTTGTGGCAATTTGGCAGAATGCCCTTCAGTTACAAGAACGGACCAAGCATTTTCCAGTGAGTCATGCAGAACATTCTGGCTCCATTCCTTTGGATATTTGCGTTGGTTTACATCAACAATATTGTTATATTTTCCTTAACATTCGAGGACCATATTCACATCTCGATCAGGTGTTCAAAGCGATAGAGAAATCCGGAATAACACTCGCTGTTACTAAGTGCCATTTTGGATATCAGTCACTATTATTGCTTGGACAAAAGGTTTCTAGACTGGGACTATCAACCCACAAGGAAAAAGTAGACACTATTCTACAATTAGACAAGCCGAAGAACTGTCATGATCTTCAGGTCTTTTTGGGTATGATGGTCTATTTTTCTGCATATATCCCTTTCTATGCTTGGATAGCTGGCCCCTTATTTGGACTCCTTAAAAAGAGTGTTAAATGGGACTGGACTGATGTTCACTCCAAGGCTTTTGAACTCTGTAAGCAGGTTCTGGTAAATGCACCAGTTTGTGGGTATGCAAAACTCGGGTCACCCTACAGATTATATTCGGACGCTTGCGATTTTGGTCTAGCTGCTATCTTACAACAGGTCCAGAGGATCCAACTCAAGGACCTTAAAGGAACTAAGGCCTATGAACGATGCGACAAGGTGTTTAAGGCCAAACAACCCATACCTTCCTTAATTGTCCAAATTACCAAATTAGACAATGATGTTCCCGAAAATGGAAGTTGGGCTGAAAGTGTGGATGAAACATGGGTCCATATTGAGAGAGTTATTGTGTACTTGTCCAGAGTACTAAAACCAGCAGAACGAAACTACTCTCCCACTGAGAGAGAAGTGTTAGCCTTGAAGGAAGGACTTATTAAATTCCAACCATACATTGAAGGCGAAACAATTCTAGCAGTAACCGATCATGCTGCCTGAACCTGGAGTAAAACATTTCAGAATGTTAACAGAAGACTCCTAACTTGGGGAACTGTGTTCACTGCATATCTGAAGCTTCGGATAGTCCATTGAGTAGAACAAGTACACTCCAACGTCGACCCTATCTCCAGATTAAAAAGGAGAATTCCTTACCAGCAAGGACCTATGGTCAACGCCGCTCAGCATATTTCCTTGGACCTCACGGATGATCATCTAAGAGATATATACAGCGAATTAGGAGAACAATTTGAGGAGAAACTTCTTAATGTTGCCTCAAAATGCATCAACTCAATCTCCAAAATTCCTGATTATTCTCACATCACCAAGGACAGTCTGGAAATAATGTTTCCTGAAGGCGAATATCTAGTACAAGATGATCCGACTTTAAACACATATTCTGTCTTAGTTGGAATGAGTTCCGATGAACTAGAGGAATGGAAAAGGGCTTATACAAATGACAAGCTTTATTCTAAAATTCTGAAGGCATCTCAAATCAACAACGACGAAGAAGGAAATTATCCCCAATACCAAATCCAAGATGGGCTCATCTACTTCAAAGATTGGAATGGGAATTTTAGGTTATGCGTGCCAGATTCTCTCCGCCTGACAGTAATGAGCGAAGTTCATAATATTCTAACTCAATCAGCTCATGGAGGACATGCTAAAACCTACAACAGGATTGCCTCAACCTACTACTGGCCTAAAATGTCTCAAGACATTAAACAATATGTTTCCACCTGTGATATCTGCCAGAAGGTGAAACCCTGGCGCCATGTGCCGATCGGACTACTCCAACCTATTCCAATACCTTCCCAACCGTTCAAAGTAGTTTCAATAGATTTTATTCCCGAACTAACCCTCTCCAATGGATTCAACAATATCCTAGTCATTGTGGATAAACATACCAAATATGCTATTTTTATTCCTACCACTACTACCATAACCAAGGTCAGGACCGCCAAATTATTCTTCCACAATATCATCTCAAAATTCGGCATTCCGTGACAAGTTATAACAGATAGGGATGTAAGATGGCGAGGTGAATTCTGGAAAGAAATTTGCAACAAAATGGGAATGACTAGGTCATTAACCACAGCCTACCATCCTCAAGCTGATGGACAGACCGAAGTTTTGAACCATTCCCTGGAAATTTCCTTATGAAGCTACATGGGACCAAGTAGAGATGACTGGGCAAAATATCTGGATGTTCTAGCATTATCCTATAATTCTACTCCTCATACCGCCACCAGATTCGCCCCAGCCTACCTCCTCTGCGGATACACTCCGGTCACCGGCTCCACCTAAATCTAAGGTATTCTGAGGCCTGCCACCGGAAATAATATTTTGGACACTGGCAGTGGCGCTGACAAACAGGACGCAAATGCAGCTCTGCACCCTGCCACTTTGGAAATGACAGAAACCTTCATTGCCGAACGCCACTGCGCTCAGGAAGCTTCAATGCTGGGCCAACATTTCCAAAAACGATCCTACAATAAGGGAAGACTAGCCCTGGAATTTGACGAAGGTGACCTAGTGATTCTAAATCCACATTCATTGTCCCTACTCAGATATGAAACAGGGTGTGGCAAGAAATTGCTAATGAAATACAATGGTCCCTTTGAGGTTATTCAGAAACTAAGTGCAGTCTTTTACCGACTCCAGATGCCCAAATCTTATGGCATCCACCCAATCCCCAATATCATTCATTTGGAGAAATACCAACCTTCTCCTGCCAAATTTGGTAATGGACCTACCAAATCTTTCAACCGAGCAGATTTCGATAAACTATTGGAATATGAGGTTGAGAAAGTAATCGCCAAAAGACGAAAGAAAGGAAGGAATGGTCGGCATATTATCCAATAGCTAACTCGATTTAAGGGATACATGGCCGATTCAGATGAGTGGCTCAACCTGAAGCAGTTCAGGAACACTGCAGAAATATTGGAAACATGGGAAAGAATCAAAGATGCTCCATGCCACATTCTCAATAAAACAGGGAATGCCACTTGAGAAGGGGTTGCTGCATAATCGAACCCAAGGTGGCCAAGCCACATACACGAACCAGAAAATCATATAAAGATGTCGCCACCAAGGAGAGACTCCCCTCATCCTCCCAACCTAACTCCAGCCTGTCAAACATTCTTCCTACCATGCCTGCTCAGTCTCATCTCGCTATTCTCCCATCTCCCTCCTCGGCTGAAATAATGCCTTACCGTCCTGTCACTACTCCCAGAGTACTCTACGGAATCCTCAAGTCATCTTTCCTAACTATGACACTCAAGCACCACCACATTCACGCCATCTCCGAAATTCACAACTGCTACATACTCGACTTTCACTTAGCCAGCGGAATGTGGCACGTACTTGAAGATCTCTCGTGATCTATCCACGAGGCCACAGACCCAGACATCGACCCATTCAAAAATTTTCCCTCATACCTCAATCCATCCCATCTTTGTGAGCTCGAAATTCCATCTCCTCGCATTCTCTAGATTGAGAATTTCTCCCAAAACATGCTCCTGAGTTCCACTATGATTGAAGAAGTATGTTGCCTTTTTAATATGGCACAGGCGATTGGTGTGGAAATGGTGGAATGGATTGCTGAGGCTAAGAAGCGGTGTGGTTTACTTGGGCGATCACACAGTTGGAATTGGAATGGTGAAGAACGCTTGGATACTGACTGCTTTCCTCTTTGGAAGGACAGCTACTTATTTTGGACCGCGCACTCAAACCTAGCAATTCTAATGCCCTTATACTACACCCACATTATTCGAATCAAGCCAGAGCTCAGGCTTCCGCTGTATTCCCGTCGCCAACTCAATTTTCCCAATCGCTGGCCTACCCTTCTATGAATTATGACGCCAACATCAACCTTGCCAATGGTATTCGCACTATGAACATCGCAGAGTAATCAAGACTGGGGGGGCTATGTTATGGATATAGTACATACATCCCACATATTACTTATCCATTGCATTACTACAAGAACCTTTGATATAGAAAGTAGTGTTGCCTCAACCGGCTTGCGACTTTTTTTCGACTTTTTTTGTTCTAGGCTGTTTTAACACATATGGCAGTTAATATAACAGCACACATAAGGACCTTGAATAAAGCCCAAATACATACCTTTCAAATAAAAAAAGATTTACTCAAATACATGCAGCCAAT
>Ga0193716_1001752_pt1 | contig 12472 bp, 10 predicted proteins | sample U2c1metaG_FD_145901 | JGI IMG/M metagenome (GOLD analysis project Ga0193716, IMG submission 145901) | Soil microbial communities from a riparian zone of the East river system, Colorado, United States - U2c1 | ecosystem: Environmental > Terrestrial > Soil > Riparian zone | place: USA: East River...
GGCACGAGCGATTACGCGAGGTCTGGCAGTTTCGCACACTCGAGGATTTCACCCGCGATCTAAAGTATTCCGCCCGCCTCCTACGAAAGTCTCCTGGATTTATGGCGGTTGCGCTGGGTACCCTGGCCCTGGGGGTCGGAGCAAATACTGCGGTCTTTTCGCTGATCAATGGGCTGTTGCTGCGGCCGCTGCCGGTACCTGAAAGCGACCGTCTGGTGGTTTTGAATTACGAGGATAGCGTCCCTCATCTGAGCTACAAAGATGGAATGCCGCAGGCGCAATATACTTTTTGTACGCCGTTCTTTCGCGGGCTGGAGAAGCAGCACGACATCTTCTCCAATGTATTTGCATTCAATCCGGACACACTGCAGGTGCGGGGAAGCTCGGGCAACGAAAACGCTCGCGGTGTGTTGGTAAGCGGACAGTACTTCAGCGCTCTTGAGGTACCACCGCTAAAGGGCCGCTACCTTACACCTGAGGATGACAGGCCAGGAGGAAGTCCGGAGGGATGGGCTGTCGTCATCAGCGAGGGCTTCTGGAAACGCTGGTTCGACGGTGCGCCGGACGTGGTAGGGCGCAAACTGGTGATCGCGAATACACCTTTCACTGTCGTTGGCGTGATGCCTAAGCGGTTTACGGGAGCGAGTCCTGTGGAGCATCCAGAGATCTATGTCCCGTTTGAGGCGGATCCGGTCGTTGATGCTCCTAGAGATCACATCAATGCCGGGACGCATGCCTGGTGGATCAGCGTGATGGCGCGGCTCAAGCCTGGTATTACGTTAGAACAGACGAATACTGCGCTCAAAGCGGTTTCGGGCGCGATCCTGCATGAATCAACAGACGACGCCCGCTACATCCAGAACGAGGAGAAAGGGACACTTCTACTTCGCGGCGGAGCCGGGATCGAATGGGTTTGCGTATGTGCGGTTTCTATTTCGCAAACCGTTGGTGACGATGTTCGCGATGTGTGGCGGGATTCTACTGCTGGCGTGCCTGAACCTCGCCAGTCTGCTGCTGGCGCGTGGAGCGGCTCGTGAGCGCGAGCTGGCGACACGACTGGCTCTTGGTGCGACGCGAATCCGGCTTCTCCGACAGTTGTTAATCGAAAGCCTGTTGCTGGCAGCGGGGGGGACGGCGTTGGGCCTCGCGTTGGCGCCAATAGTGAGCCATTCGCTGGCGACGATGCTGGCGGGCAACTCCGAGGGCATGATGCTCGACTCTTCGCTTGACCTGCGGGTGTTCGGATTTGCCGCTCTTATTGCGGTGACTGCGGCGGTGCTGATTGGCCTGGTACCTGCGCTGCGGGCAACGGGCGGCAACCTGACCGAGCAAGTTAAGGAGGGCCAGCATGCGGCCAAGGTGCGCGATCAGGGCAAGGCGGTGCCGCGAGTACTAATGACCTCGCAGGTCGCGCTGGCGCTAGTGCTCGTGGCAGGCGCGGCGTTGCTGGCGACGAGCCTGATGAGACTCTATCGCTCTGGATTGGGTTTCGATCCTCAAGGCGTGGTGAATATCGCTTTCAGCATGGATAAGCAGCAGCTGGAAGGGGACCAGTTGGTGGAGGTCTACCGGCAGATAGGCGAGGGTTTGAAGACGCAACCGGGAGTGAAGAACGTGAGCTTTCAGTTCATCGTGCCAGTCTCGCACAGGGGATGGAACGACAACTTAGCGGCTCCGGGTGGGGAGAAGCACTTGACCTGGCTGAACAGTGTCGGGCCGGAGTATTTTCAGACGATGCGGATTCCGGTTGTTGAGGGACGGGAGTTCAGTTGGAACGATACGAAGACTTCGGGGATGAAGATCATCCTGAATAAGGCAGCGGCAAAACAGCTCTTTCCTGATGGCGATGCGCTGGGGCGTCGGATTGTGAATAGTGGGGACAAGACGAGCTATGAGGTTGTTGCCGTAGTGGGCGACGCGAAGTACCGTGATGTGCGATCACCTGCTCCGGCGGCTGCATATGTACCTATACAACAGGACCCGCAGAAGAAGCCGTGACTGAATGCCGTGGTACGCCTAGAGGGACCGTGGGCACCGCTGGTGCAGGCATCGCGCTCACTGGCATTCCAGCTTGCGCCGGCGATTCCTCCGCCAGTAATTCAACCGATGAATGATGTGGTCGATACGTCAGTGGGGACAGAGCGGATGATGTCGGTGCTGGGTATCTTCTTCGCCGCCTGTGCGCTGCTGGTGACGGCAATCGGACTGTACGGCACTCTGGCCTATGCCACGGCGCGGAGAACCAGCGAGATTGGAATACGCATGGCGCTGGGAGCGCAGCGGATGCGTGTGATGGCGATGATCTTCCGCGAGAATGCATTGATCGGGGCCACCGGATGCGGAGCCGGGCTAGTCGCGGCAGCGTTGCTGTCGAGGGTTCTCGACAGCTTCCTCTATGAGACCTCGCCGCTTGATCCACTGATCTTCGCAGGTTCGGTTCTAGCGCTGGCTTCAGTGGCGTGCGTGGCGTCTCTCCTTCCAGCAATTCAGGCGGCGCTGATTGAGCCGATCACGGCAATTCGCTACGAGTAGCAGCTTGATTCGACGACCCCACCCTCCGGCTGCAAAGAAATATTGGACGATGGCTCGTCTTCCATGATGTTCGAACCGTTACCGCTGTGGCGAGTTTTCTCTGCATGATGATTGGAATCAAGAGAAGCGATGGAGCATAGCCAGAGTTAGAACAGAATTCAATTGGAGCTGTGACCTGGAACTCTGTTTTCAGCTATGAGTAAATGTCTGGAGATGCAGGTGGGTGTCAGACGACTTGCGAGATCTCAGGTTAAGGAGTGCATAATCGCCAATGCAGTCTTCGACCGGATCTCGATTCAGAATCGACGGTTTACGAGTCGCTCTAAATCGTTCCATAAGCAATATCACAAACAAACAGAGTGTAGCTTGGATCGCAAAGTGGCGTAAATACTTGGGAGCTATCTGGCGCAGATGTGTTCGAGTGCAACGCCAAAGCCACTACTGCTATTAATGGGATCTTCGGGCAGAATTCTCAAGTGACTCATTTCATTTGAAAGACACAGTCAATGCTTTGCGCGGCCGTGTGCTTAGCGGTAATGATCAGGGCGTCCCCTTACGCCACTTATCGCCCAAATCTTTACGCCAGATAGCGCTCAAAGCAACATCTAGACGAAGCGCAGATGACGAGACTTCTGAACGAACGATGGTTGCCTGCTGGAGTGAGACTTCCTGACGCAGTACTCGCTCCCGACGTGATCGCCACCCTGATCCGGATGAGCGGAGGAAATTTCCGGCTGCTCACCCGTCTCCTAACTCAAGTCGAGCGCATCCTTAAGGTCAATCAGTCTGAGATCATCTCTAAAGAGATTGTCACCGCAGCAAGAGACAGTCTCGTCATCGGGCAAGTCTGAACTCGAGAGTACGGCCCCTTACGCCAAATAGCACTCAAATATCTACGCCATATTGCGATCCAAGCCGTGTCGATGAGAAAGTCTGTCAGAATCGAGTCTTTACTTGGCTGACTTTCCAAGCCAGCCTGCTGTAGCGTTGGAATAGCAGGAACGGCCGGGACGCATCACCTCCAGCGGAACGCCGTAGGATCGAGCGGCGTGTAAAGCGTCTGCCGCCGAGCGTAATCTAGGAAATTAAAGCTGCTGAGCGAGCCAAATTCAGTAATTGACCGCCCTAATCGTAGGCCTAGCATCAAACCAGCAGACGTGGACGCCATGAATAAGAATCAGCCGACACGACCCGTGGAAGAGGGGGTAGACCCTTCAAACGAGAAGATCTTTCTGGATCGCCTGAAGACTGCCGATAAGGACAAGAAGACTGCCCCAGGGTCTGAGGATAAAAAGCGAATGCCCTCGTAGCCTTTACCGCGTTGATAGTCCGGCTCACTAAGAATCAAGTCGAATGAAGTGGAGAAAATTGGAATCCGACGTTGAGTCGCAAACGCTAACCGATGAAGCATAAAAGAGGGACGGCTCGGGCCGTCCCTCTTCGTTGTGCTATTTCTAAATTTAGAGAGGCTGGATGTCGGCAGCCTGCCAGCCCTTCGGGCCTTTGACAACGTTGAACTGCACTGCTTGACCCTCTTGGAGGCTCTTGAAACCGCTCGAAGTGATCGCTGAGTAGTGTGCGAAAACATCCTCGCCGTTCTGCCGGCTGATAAAGCCAAACCCCTTCGCATCGTTAAACCACTTCACTGTTCCTTGTTCCATGTTGTTTCTTCCTTCTTCATTCTGAAATGACGCTCGGACCAATCGGGGCTCGTACAGTACAGCTTTTGCAGAAACCACAGCCATTGCAGATAACCAATCTGTTCAACCGACAGCTTAAGGCTAGCATGCTTGATTGCCCCTCAACGAATCAATAATTTGCAGAAGCGCATCTACGCTAACGGAGATTTTGGCTGAATGTGGCCACTACCCCAAGTGCATCGCTCCAACTCTATCCTTCAAGACGAAGGAAGGGGCTGGGACGGGAACACATCGTAGGAGCAGGCTCGACGCTTCATTTTCCGACGATCCGCGTCGCGACACTGAAGCTACTGCCCAAGGAGGTTGACACTTCTGTGATGAGACTCCTCCATTAGGTTCTACATGACGAACTTCTGTCAGTGAAAGGAACGGAATGCCATCACCGTTTCTGACGGCATCCAGAGATTGAATGGCGTGGTTCGTCCGTCCCACGCCAGCCATATTTTATTAATCATCGCTTTTGGAAAATGCATTTCAGAAGCAAATCGAGAATTGAATAGGGCTCGCCGAACCAGTTACCTATACAGATTGAAGACGATGCCGGCGCGAGCGCTGAAGCTGTGGTTCCATTGATCGCGCCACTCGACCTTTTCGCCGATATACTCGGCCGGGATGATTTCAAAGCCGATGCCGTGCTTGCTCTTGAGGTCAAAGCCGATACCGGCGCGGGTGGCAGGGTTCCAGTCCACTACGTTGCTGACAGCTGCGGCCGACGAGCGAGAGCGCATTTCGCCGCCTTCTCCGTAGATGAAGGGAGTAAAGCGGGATCGGGGAGCTAGGGTGTATCTAGGGCCGGCAGCGATGAGCAGCAGGTTTTCGTCGACGTTGACTCCACGCGTCGTGAGCGCGGTGAAATCCGCCTGGAAGCCAATATGGTGAGTGAGGTTGACCTCAGGAAGAACCGACCATCCCATCAGGCTTCGGTTGCCCATGTAAGGACTGGTCTGGAATGCATAGTTGTAGTGGATTGCGAAGGAGGCCACAGGAGCCTGATGGTGAGAGGTGCGGGTAGTACCGGTGGAGCTGCCGGCGTCAGCGGTTTGAAAGTGCATGATGGACGGAGCAGAAGAGCTGGAGGATGATGCATCCGGGGTTTGGGCCAAAATCGATAAAGGAAGAATTAAGGTAAACAACATCAGGAACTTGTAGATAAGAACACCCATGGTCCGCTGCCGTAACCTTTGATATAAGTTCGGTTAGAGCATACTCGGTCACTTATACAGATGCTCTGGCAAGAGGGATGGTTACCTGAAATTGTCTCCGAGAAAATGCACCTTAATGATGGCTTTCGCTTTTGCTTCTCCTAATCTTCATCCATGACCTACGAGAAATCCCCCAATACCGTCTCGATGGAAGCTCTCATCGCAGCCATGCGTACGGCGCGCTTTTAGACGTCACAGTTCGAGGGCGGTTCAAGCCCCGAATCTTAGCTGAGGTTTACCAACCGCTCCAGGTCGCAAGAATTCTGTATCTACGGGCCGAGGAGTTTGAACATCTTCGAGCAGTAGAGGTGCCCTTCCACAGAGTCCACATCCGCTGCTCGCATCACCGAGATTATTGGTAGATCCATACCTGGAGACCGATCTGAAGACGTCCGCGCATAACCACCGGATTGATCGCTACACCTCCTCGACAGGTCAGAGATATATCGGACCGCATTTTTGTGGAACTCGAACGAGCGAAGTTTGAGAGCGGCCAATGGGTGCGTGCTCTATCGATCTCAGTGACCAGCAATATACAGAGCTCAAGAAAGGCTATTAGGACATGGCCGAAGCCTACATATCTGATACAGTCATCTAAGTAACAAGACAACTTCTTTAATTTCACTTTTAGCAAAGCTGTCCTCGGCGTACCGGCCGGGGCTTCCTTTTTTGTTGACCTACCGGTAATTTGGCCAGGTCTTGTTGCGACTTCTGCAAGGTATACGGATGCGAACGCCTGCCACGAGTGACGCATGAACCCTGTCACTGAAGCCTCGCAAGGTCGTCAAGGAGGCCTAATGATGAGCCTGGCACGCAAAGGCTGAGTGGCTCCTCCTGGTCTGTCGCCAATGTGGTGCAACTTTTGGGCCAATGACATGCACTAACCTCTTATGTGAGAATGAATACCCGTGCTGCCACAGCAAGCGATGAGCGAGAGTCCAGCCGTCGCTCTAATGACAGCCCGAATTGATTGTTCCGGAGGAAGGCTATTCCGTCTCTCCTATACGTATCGTCAGTCCCTCGAATTGTAGAAGGAATAAGAAGCAACCTGGCGGCACATAAAAATGGTTAGGCTGCTGCCTCTTGCGGGTCTCGCGAGAGAGCTCTACAGGCAATCAGTAATTGACTAAACCGATGTCGCTAAAAAAGAACGCTTCCCCAGGAATACAAAAGCCACCGGTAATTTTCGAAGGGAATCCTTTGGCCATGTGGATTTATGATCTTGAGTCCCTTCGCTTCCTAGAGGTGAACGAGAGTGCTCAGTGTCAATATGGGTATACGCGTGAGGAATTTCTCACTTTAACGGTAAATGACCTTCGTGATCCCCAAGAGAGCGCTCCTGTTCAACCAATCCTCAATATCGACACGACCGATCCAGATGTAGTCTGCGTTCATCGAAAGAAAGATGGAACGAGGATCTATGTTAAGGTTCGGAGCAACAATGTGTCTTACGACGGGCGAGAGGGAAGATTCGTCGTCGCTGAAGATGTCACGGAACGCCGTCATGCACATGCCCAACTTTTCCAGTTAGCCCATCATGATCCCCTTACCGGATTGCCCAATCGGGTTCTGCTCGAACAACGGATGGGCGACGGGCTTGCCACCGCTGGGCAACGAGGACAACGCGCAGCGATCATCTGTCTTGATCTGGACCGATTTAAACAAATCAATGACTGGTATGGACATGCGGCCGGAGATGAGTGTCTGAAACAGCTGGCAAGTTTGCTGACCCGAAGACTACGCGGAATGGACACTGTTGCCCGTACGGGAGGAGAAGAATTCACTATCGTTTTGGGTGAAGTAGACAGCGTTGCTTCAGCGGAGATAGTCGCAAAGGTGTTGATACAAGCTCTTTCAAAGCCGATCGAGATTGAAGGTCACAAGATTGTTCTTGGTGCCAGCATAGGAGTAGCTGTCTATCCAGATCACGGCATTGACGCTGCTGAACTCTGGAGGACCGCGGACGCAGCCATGTATCACGCGAAACGCGCTGGCGGAAACCGGCATGCACTTGCAACTTCAGGTAACAACAAACTAATAGTCGAAAGTCTCAACGTCGACGCTCAAATGAGAGCGATGTTGCACAGTGAGGGCTTCCAACTGCACTATCAGCTCCAGTACTATCTCAGTCGCGAGATACGGGGTATGGAGGCTCTCTTGCGTCTGCCCAGCCTGAAGGAAGCCGTTATCAGCCCGGACCGGTTTGTCGCGATTGCTGAAGAGCGTGGGATGATTCACTCTCTAGGGAAATTGGTGCTGGAGAAAGCCTGTCGACAATTAATAATATGGAACTCGCAACGTGATGCTCCTGTCCGTCTCGCCGTGAACATCTCACCCTTGCAACTGATGCGATCCGATTTTGTAGGCGAAGTTCAAGAAGTTATCTCAGAGGCGGGCATAGAGCCTAGTTGGCTGGAAATGGAGATTACAGAGCGGGTCGTCTTGAACATTGATGAGATCGCGCCACGAATGACGGAGTTGGCAGATATGGGCATCCGCTTCGCCGTCGATGATTTTGGTACGGGATATTCTTCCTTGCAGCATCTTCATCGCCTGCCTATCTCAACTCTTAAAATAGACTGTTCTTTCATTCAGCTGCTCTGCGAATCCAGCCGAAGCTATTCGCTCGTAAAATCGATCATCGCCATGGGGCATAGCCTTCAAATGGAAGTCATAGCGGAAGGCGTCGAACATGAAGACCAGATGCAGGTACTTCAAGACCTTGACTGTGACTGCATCCAAGGCTTTCTGTTATCAAAACCTTCGTCTCCAGAGACGATAGAAAAATTACTCAAATAGAACGCGAGCATCACCCGACTAATCCCTGTAATCTTTGCTTCGCTGTGCTGCCGAATAATCCGCCTACGCGGAGGCGTCACCTCCAACTAGAATTCAGACTGAGAGTAACCCTTCAGATGCAGCAGCGGCCAAACGTCGATGGAATATCAGAAGCACCTCGAACGCGAGCGCGCCGGGATCTCTTTGTTATTGGAATTGTGATCCTAGTCGCCTGTATCGTGATTTTGGCCGACCCCGATCGGGCATTCGAATGGGTCGCCAGTCATGAGGTAGTGCGAGTTGATGAGTTTCTAACGGCGATCATAATAGTTGGCGCCGGGTTTGCCATCTTCTCATGGAGAAGATGGACTGATTTGAGCCGGCAAGTAGCCGAGTACAAACGCTTGCAGGCCGAATTGAGTGCGATTAATCGGGACGCCGCATTGATGGGAGAGACCGACGATCTACTCCAATCCTGCTTGTCCACAAATGAGGCGTACAAGATAGTTATTCGCCACTTAGAAAGTCAGCTCCCCTCCATGAGCGGGGCTATATTTACCTTTTCTCCAATGCAGGAAACGGCTGAGCTGGCTATGAGCTGGGGCTATCCCGCGGTCGGTCAAAAGCTTCTATCGATTAAGGACTGTTGGGCGCTTCGACGGAGTAGGCTAAACATCTCTCTCGCCTCTGACCCTAAACTTGCCTGCGCACATATTGGCTCCTCCGTTCCGATATATGCCATGTGTATTCCGATGATGGCGCAGGGAGAGACACTCGGCATCCTTTATCTGGATAGTGGAACAGGTCCCGCTACATCCGAAGTCACGCAACTCACGGACTCTCAACAGCGGATGGTGAAGACGCTCACCGAACATCTTGCGCTAGCGGTTGCGAACCTGAACCTGCGGGAGACTTTGCGCAGCCAATCCATTCGGGATCCTTTGACGGGGTTATATAACAGACGCTATATGGAAGAGTCGCTTGAACGAGAGTTTCGTCGAGCGCTGCGTAAAGGCTTGCCGCTGGCGATTCTCATGGTCGATCTCGACCACTTCAAACGCTTCAACGATTCACATGGACATGAAGCGGGTGATTCTGTACTTCGAGAGCTGGCGAAGGTTTTTCAAGCCCTGCTTCGCACTGAAGATATCGTCAGCCGGTACGGAGGCGAGGAATTCACACTGATTCTGCCCGACACGAGTCTTGAAGCGGCTCATGAATGTGCGACGCGATTGCAGATGGCATGTCGCGGAATTCAGGTGCAACACTATGGTGAAACGCTGGAGGGCATCCGCCTATCTATAGGCGTGGCATGTTATCCACGGAGTGGAACCACCGCAGAAGCGATATTGCGCGCTGCGGATTCTGCGCTCTATCGTGCGAAAGAGCAAGGACGCGATCAGGTAGCCCTCTCTGAATAGTCCTTCGCTTAATTTAATCAGATATTCGGGATCCGGTGCCGAGCCGCTCGTGGAAGTATTTAGGTTTTACTGAGTGGATCAGTTCGGCAACATCCGCGATCAGAACTCGATAACTCTAGCACATGGATAGAATGATGAGTCAAGCTAGTCCCGTTAACGAAGAGGGGATTATGGCTTCTCTCCGGTATGCATGTTATGCGAGGTGGCGCTTTCTAGGACTGAGATTCCATTGGTCATGGGCTGCCTAAAGTCCGGATTAGCTATTTCGAGCGCGTCACATTCTGCAAATCTATGCATAGAAGGTAGCCGTTCGGAAAACCTATGAAGCATGCCCTTCGGACAGCACCGTTCATATCCAGGTCGGACGAAACTCTCTGAACTGTGAGTCCTTTTATGGTGCTATGCTCTTGTCGAGATGCCTACTCAACAGCTTTCCAAGGTGACTGAGCTAAAGGATATTAGTGAACGTTTGGTCGAAGCAATCGTCCATCAGCCCAAGGTTGATGCGAATGAGGTGCGGAAATTCCTTGGGAAAGCTCGTCACAAGGATTTAGATCAGCTCGAAAAGCAGGTGGCGATTCTGAAGAGTCTTTTGAAGAAGATGGGCGTTCCTTTTCAAGCGGCAAGAGAACTGGACGAATTACGCATGGATATTGACGATCGCTGGGCTGTGGCGCTGGAAACGATTGACGGAATGTTGGAAGAGAGATAGCGGCAGCCTAGCCTATTGTGTTCTCGTTTAAATAAAACTTCGGCGACTCGTGGCTGCGAATTCTAGTGATCGTGAGGTTATGCTTTTCGCATAAGGTGGTCCAGAAGCTTTCCGGATGGATCGGCTTGGCAAGTGGATCGAATATGTGACCCTCGCTTTTCGCTTTTGAGGCGATATCCGTTGTTCCTGGCTGCCCGGATCGGATGTGCCCTTGAAGATGACTTTTCTCGCGCGATCCCAATCCTTCCAAGCGAGCTGCCTACATCCGGAGAACCATGGAGAAGGCGAGGAGATGGGACGAGCGATGAGCATCGATGCTGCAATTGCCCTTGTCATTTTCCTCCTACTTGTGAAATGAGTCTTCTAGTTCTGAGCTGGCTTGTACTACTCGCGTCATGAGAAAAGCCGTCGAACAGGTAGGCTCCCTTTCCGGTTTGCCTTTCTATCTGCGTTCAGCGTGCCGCGCTCAAGACACCCCCGCCCTTCAGACGCACGCTCTCCTTCCCAGAATCCGCTACGCGCCTCTCAAGAGGTGCGGACCCCTGCCCCCAGGCAAGCTGTGATCCCCTTCCGCAGATTCTATCCAGTCGCCGAGGGAGTGAGTCGCGACGGCACACCCGTTGGGCAATGTATGGTCCGCCGCCCAATTGCAAGCGAAAAGTTCCGATGAGGAGACGTGGTCTGCGGCAATGTATTCGGTCTGTTGTTGAAGCGCCTGCTTCTGGCCATGATGTATTCCGCGCCCTACTCTTCCTGACAAGCGTGTCGGCATCGAGTGCCTTGCCCAACGACAGGTTACGAGCGGGCCGGTTTGACCTGTTCTCTCATCAATTCTCTTAGCACGCAATACCGGTAAAGATTCTGGTTAGCGACGACGTCGTCGTGTGGTGCGGAATGTGCGAATCGAGCAACGATTTTGCATCATTTCCACCACTTTAGGTGGCGGCACGGTATTGTTGTCCTGTGGTCAGTACAGCCCATGCGATACGCGCCATCTTGTTTGCTAATGCGACAACGGCTACATTCGAGTGCTTGCCAGCCTGGAGGTTATCCATCCAAGGCCCAAAGCTATGCTGCGATCGATTCAGCCGGGCGAACGCAGCGCGAGCACCTTCCACCATTAGTTTTCGGATGTAGAAGTTGCCGCGCTTACTGATGCCCAACAGCTTTGTTTTGCCGCCTGAGGAATGCTGGCGTGGAACGAGTCCCAACCAAGAAGCCATGTCACGTCCTTTCTTGAAGGCAGTAGCGTTGCCGACTGCTGCGACAAGAGCCGTAGAAATAATAGGGCCTATTCCTGGAACTCCCATGAGGCGTTTGCACGCTTCATTGGATCGCGAGATGCGACCTATCTCGTCAGTCACCCTTTCGATCTTAGTCTCTAGCTCCATCCACTCCTCGCGCAACGTGGACAGGATAGTACGAGCACGAGGAGTTAATCCGTTCTCAGCGTCTTCGAGGATTGATGGTAAAGCCTTCCGTAGATGCTCAGAGCCGACCCGGATGGGCAGACCTCTCTCCAGCAGGAATCCTCTCACCTGGTTCGTGAGTGCCACCTTCCGTCCAATCCATCTTTCACGGACACGATGAAGCGCTTGGAGATCGAGCTGCTCCTCTGTCTTGAGTGGGACGAAGCGCATGTTAGGCCGCAAGACTGCTTCCGCGATTGCCTCAGCATCGATGAAGTCGTTCTTGTTGGACTTGACGTAAGGTCGAACATACTCCGCCGGCATCAGCCTCACGTTGTGTCCCTGAGCAACTAGGGTGCGGGTCAGGAAGTGTGCGCCTGAACAGGCCTCCATGCCGATGACCTCTGCTTTCAGGTTCGCCGTGAACACCAGAAGCTGAGATCGGGAGAACTTCTTCTTGACTACAACCGAACCCTTCTCGTCGACAGCAACGAGGTGAAAGACAGTCTTCGCGATGTCGATTCCGACAGTGTGGATGCGCATAATGGCTACCTCCTGAACTCGGCTAGAAGTGTAACGAGCGGCGGACCATTACATAAGCATGTACCGCAGACAGCGGACAAACCAAAAGAAACGGAGCCAAACACCATGTTCAACAAAGTCATCCTCATAGGCCGCCTCGGACAGAACGCAGAAGCCAAAACCGCTCAAAACAACA
>Ga0193716_1001753_pt1 | contig 12463 bp, 9 predicted proteins | sample U2c1metaG_FD_145901 | JGI IMG/M metagenome (GOLD analysis project Ga0193716, IMG submission 145901) | Soil microbial communities from a riparian zone of the East river system, Colorado, United States - U2c1 | ecosystem: Environmental > Terrestrial > Soil > Riparian zone | place: USA: East River...
AAACCCGCATGCCACAACAGGCGCGACACCACCGCCCATTTGGGAACCCGCATCCTGAGCAGCGGCAGGCGCGGGGCTGCGAGCGGCGCTTCGGCAAACAGCGGATCGGCGGTCAGTTCGGCATGGGCGGCAAGGGCCGTGGCGCTTTGCCGGCTCCTCGGACGGTCGCTGGTGAAAACATGATCCAGTTCGCGCGCCAGATCGCGCAGTTCATCCGGCGGCAGATTGGCCGGCGACAGGCCCGCCTCTTCATAGGCATCTATATAGGCGGCGAAGCCGGCATGATCGGTCGCCGGGCGCAGTGCGATATTCGGCTGGCCGTGCCGGATGAGCAGAATTCGCATCGCTAGGGGTGAAACTTCTGAGGGCGCAAACTGAGTCCTTTGGGCAGTCTCGGCACAGCTTAGACGGTTCGTGTGACCGTCCAGAAACCCTTAACTTTCGGCCATCTTGCCCAGCGAAAAGGCCTTACGCCTAAATATTAGGCGTTGACGTGTTGCACTGCAACAACGCCTCTGAGAATCCAGCTTTTCAGCCCCCAAAACAGCCCCAAAAGACAAACCGCCATATTGAGATTGGCGGGGTGAAACAGAATTGTCATCCCGATCCGGGCAGCCCCCGCGAACGCAGCGCGATTCGAACGCCTGTTAACGAGAGGACTTAGAAATGAAGAATTTGACCAAACTGTTTTTGGGCGCGGCCAGCCTGGTGGGTCTGCTCAGCACCACCGGCGGTGCCGCCTTGGCGCAGGACGCCGCTGCCGCTCCGGCGCCGGATTTTGCGCTGACCGGCTTTATCGACGTTCAGAACGACTACAAATTCCGCGGCATCAGCCAGAACAAGCGCAACCCGTCCCCGCAGGGTTCACTGACCCTCACCGGCCCCGATGGCTTCTATGTCAGCACCTGGACATCGACCGTGGACTGGCAGGCGTTCGGCCTGAACAACAATCCCTCCGTTGAAGTGGACATCTATGGCGGCAAGCACACCGACCTGTGGGGCGTGGACTGGAACATCCAGCCCTACTATTACGCCTATCCGGGCGCCAACACGCTGGGCACCGCCACGGCCGATTACTTTGAGCTGATCAACCAGCTCACCAAGTCCTTCGGTCCCCTGTCGCTGCAGGCCAGCTGGGCCTATTCGCCCACCTTCAGTCTCGGCGGCGGCACCGGCAACGCCTTCTACGGCAATGCCACCTACACCGTGCTGGATTGGCTGAGCGTCAGCGGCAATTTCGGCCATCAGTATGTCCAGGCGGCGAAGTATGCCACGCCCGTGTCCGGCGACTACAGCTATGGCGATATCGGCGCGACCGCCACCTACAAGGGCTTTGCGCTGGACATTCGCTACAGCGGCACCGACCTGAGCAATTCCGCATGCCAGTTCTATATGGGCACCAAGCATGCCTGCGCCGGCGACGTGATTGCCACCCTGACCTACAACTTCGCCCTGCTGCCGTAGGCCGGACCGAAGCTTGAAATGCAAAAGCCCGCGAGGTTCACCTCGCGGGCTTTTTCTTTGGCGATACAGGAATGTGCAGTCAGCCCAATAATTAGGCAATTCGCTGTGGTATTACCACAACGCCTGCTCAAATCACGCATTTTCGCTTCAAAAACGGCCTCAAAAGACCAAGCGTCATATTGAGATTGGCGGTGCGAACCAGAAATGTCACCCCCAACCGGGGAGCGCCCCGAACAAGGTGCGATTCGAGCGCCGGTCTAGGAGAGGACTATCAAAATGAAGAATTTGACCAAACTGTTTTTGGGCGCGGCCAGCCTGGTGGGTCTGCTGAGCACCGCTGGCGGAGTCGCCGTGGCGCAGGACGCCGCCGCTCCGGCGCCCGACTGGGCGCTGACCGGTTACGTCGCGGCGACCAGCGACTATCGCTTCCGCGGCATCAGCCAGAATGACCGCAACTTCGCGCCGCAAGGTTCGCTGAACGTCACCGGCCCCGAGGGCTTCTATGTCGGCGCCTGGGCGTCGCAAGTGGACTTCGATCCCACCTCCAGCAACAATCCCCAGGTCGAACTCGACATCTATGGCGGCAAGCACACCGACCTGTGGGGCGTGGACTGGAATTTCGAGCCCTACTACTACACCTACCCGTCGGAAAATTATCCTGGCGCCGGCGCGCCCCAGGCCGACTATTTCGAGATCATCAACCAGTTCTCCAAGTCCTTCGGTCCCCTGGCGCTCAGCGGCAGCTGGGCCTGGTCGAACAACCTGGCCTTCAATGGCGGAACCGGCAACGCTTTGTACGGCAACGCCGCCTACACCATCCTCGACTGGCTGAGCGTCAGCGGCAATATCGGCCATCAGTGGGCCCAGAATGCCAAGACGGTCGGCAGCCGCGATTATACCTATGGCGATTTCGGCCTGACCGCGACCTGGAAGGGCTTTGCGCTGGACGGCCGTTATTCGGGCACCGACCTGAACACCGCCCAGTGCGCCGCCTTCTACATGGCGACCACCCATGCCTGCGGCGGCGGCTTTGTCGCCACCCTGACCTACAACTTCAGCCTGCTGCCGTAAGCCGGTTCGAAGTCCAAAAGACAAAAGCCCGCGAGGTTCGCCTCGCGGGCTTTTTCTTTGCGTCCTTGGGAACGGCTAGGCTTCCAGCACGCGCCGCAGCTGCTGCATGTCGAATGGCTTGGCGAGATAGGTGACGGTGGCGGGCAGCTTGCCGGTCTCCTCCCCCTCATGGGTGGAATAACCCGAAGCGATGATCACCTTCAGCGAAGGCTTCAGCCGCAGGGCCTCTTCGACCAGCTGGCGGCCGTTCATCCCCGGCAGGCCCAGGTCGGTGAGCAGGATCGCGATCTCGTCATCCTGCTGCAGGATGGCCAGCGCCGCAGAAGCATCGGCGGCCTCGGCGGCGGTGAAGCCGAGCTCCTCCACCATGTCGACCGTGGTCATGCGGATCAGGGCGATATCCTCCACCACCAGCACCTTGCCGCGGTGCTGGCCGGTGCGCAGGTCCGCACGGCCGCCGGGCGGGGCGATGGCGCCGCGGGCCGTGCCGGCGAAGACGCTGCGCAGCTTGCGGGCCAGCTCATCCTTGCGGTAGGGCTTGGACAGCAGCAGCGCATCGTCGTCCAGCCGGCCGTTATGGACGATGGCGTTCTGGGTGTAGCCCGAGGTGTAGAGAATATGCACGCCGGGATGCATTTCCTGGGCGAGGCGGGTGAATTCGCGGGTCGACAGGATACCCGGCATCACCACGTCGGTGAAGATCAGATCGGGCGCCTCGCTTTTCAGCACTTCCAGCGCGCGTTCGGCATTGTCGGCGTGGCTGACCCGGTAGCCAAGGTCCGTGAGCATATCCACCACCGCGGTGCGCACGCCCGCATCGTCTTCCACCACCAGGATACGTTCGCTGCCGCCTTCCGCCGGCGCGCCGCGCGCAGCGTCCAGCGCATCGGTCTCGCGCCGGGTGCGCGGCAGATAGAGCTTGATGGTCGTGCCTTCGCCCACCTCGCTGTAGATCTTGATATGGCCGCCGGTCTGCTTGGTAAAGCCAAAGGCCTGGGCCAGGCCCAACCCGGTGCCCTTGCCTTCCGGCTTGGTGGTGAAGAAAGGCTCGAACACCCGCGTCAGCACTTCCGGCGTCATGCCGGTGCCGGTGTCCGACACCGCCAGCATGACATATTGGCCGGGCGTGACCTCGGCATGGGCCGCCGCATAGGCGTCGTCCAGGAAGGCGTTGCCCACTTCCAGGGTCAGCTTGCCGCCATCGGGCATGGCGTCGCGCGCGTTGATGGCCAGGTTGAGGACGGTGTTCTCCACCTGGTTGGGATCCACCAAGGTATTCCACAGCCCGCCCGCGATCACGGTCTCGACTTCGATATTCTCGCCCAATGTCCGGCGCAGCATGTCGCTCATGTCGCGGATGACGCGGCCCAGGTCCACAGACTTGGGCGCCAGCGCCTGGCGGCGGGCAAAGGCCAAGAGCTGGCCGGTGAGGCGCGAGCCCCGCGCCACCGCCTCGACGGCGCTCTGCATCCGCTCGCGCAGGCGCGGATCGGCTTGCACCGTCGGGCCTGCCGCCGCGAGGTCGAGATTGGCGCTGATGATCTGCAGCAGGTTGTTGAAGTCATGCGCCACGCCGCCCGTCAGGTGGCCGATGGCCTCCATCTTTTGGGACTGGCGCGCCAGCGCCTCGGCCCGGAGGCGGGCGGTGACGTCCACCACCCCAATGATGAAGCCGCCGGTGGTGACCGCAGCCTTGTAGATGTCCAGCTCGCGGTCAGCCCAGACGATATGGGTGGTGTCACTGCCCTGCTCGCCCGGCGCGGGCGGCTCGAAGATGTGGGCGGCAGCGGCGCGCATCGTTTCCAGCTTCTGGAAGGCGGGCAGCCGGGCGGTCATCGCGGCAAGCTCTGGCGGCAGATCCAACAAGGAAAAAAAGCGTGCGTTGAAGGCACAGAGCAGCCCGTCGGAGGTGAAATAGGCGATGCCTTCGCGCACCGTCTCCAGGGTGGCCTGCAGGATGGCCGCCTCGTTGGCGCGGGCCTTTTCGGCCGCCGCCAGGCTGACATTGTTGCGCACCAGCAGGGCGGCGGCCAGCAGCAGGATGCCGAGGGTGAGAACCGCCGCGCCGATGGCAAAACCGATCTCCAGATTTTCCACGTCGCGGCGGCCCTGATCGCGTATCGCCAACAACCGCCGTTCCTCGGCGACGCCGCCGGCGATTTCCTGGCGCAGCGCGTCCATGCGCTGGCGGCCCGCCACAAGAGCCGCGATCAGAGCTTCGCCGTTGTCGGCTTGCTGCAGCGTATTGTCGAAGGCGGAAAAACGCTCATGGACCAGACGTTCAAGCCGCCCGGCCCGGCGCTGCTGGTCAGGATTGTCGCTGGTCAGCTGGCGGAAGGTGGCAAGATCGGCGGCCACCCGGCTGCGCCCGGTCTGGTAGGGCTCCAGGAATTCAGGCTTCCTGGTCAGCAGAAAACCGCGCTGGCCGGTCTCGGCGTCCTGAGCGTCGCTGAGCACCAGGTTGAACTGTTCGATCACCTGATAGGTGTGGCGCACCCAGCCCTGGGCTTCGCGTTCATTGGCGGCAAACTGGATGGTGAGATAGGTCACCACCGCCAGAATCAAGAACAGCGGTACCGCGGCCAGCAGCACCAATCGGTTGGCGGTCAATTTCTTCCCCAAGCCCACATATCCCGTACCAAAGCGCACACCCTGCGGTTTGGTTCCCGCGGTGACTGAAATCTAGGGATGGGCGAGCCAAAAGATAGACCGCCAACGGACAAATCGCCGGAAATTGGTCGCAACCCTGGGTTATGGCGTACCCGGCTTGTAGCCGGGCCCATGCAGCACCTGGCCGGGCAGCGCGTTGGTCGGCTTGCTGTCGGCCACCACCGCCTTGCCGTTGACCAGCACCCAGTTGATGCCTTCCGAATATTGGGCCGGCTTCTCATAGGTGGAGGTGTCCTTGATGGTGGCGGGATCGAACACCACCACATCGGCCTTCATGCCGGCGCGCAGGATGCCGCGGTCGGCCAGTCCCAACCGGTCGGCGGGCAGCGAGGTCATCTTGCGGATCGCCTCTTCCCAGGTGAAGACATGGCGTACTCGCACATATTCCGACAGCAGCCTGGTATGGCTGCCGAAGGAACGCGGATGCGGGGCGCCAAAGGAAGTATGCACATCGGCCGGCAGCGAGATGCCGTCCGAGCCGATGTCCATCCAGGGATTGTTCAGCATCTGGGTGACGATGGCGGTGCGGGCGCCGGTGGGAAGCCCGATCTGGAAGCCTTCGCCCTTCTGCTTGACCAGGATGTTGAGCAGCGCCTCCTGCGGCGTCACATGCATTTCGGTCGCGATCTGGGTGAGCTGCTTGTTGTCAAAGTCCGGATTGACCGAGGCCACCTTCAGGGTGGCGAAATTGCGCTCTTTCATTTCCGCCAGCACCCGGGCGCGGCTGTCGGGCTTTTGCAGCCGCGCCACGATGGCGGCGCTGTCGCCTTCCTGCGCCCAGGCCGGCAGCGACTGGGTCAGATAGGTCCAGCCGGTCTCGTAAGGGTAGGAATTGCCGGTGATGTCCACGCCGTCGGCGCGCGCCTGCTGCACGTCTTTTATAAAGTCGTCGGGGTCCATGCCGGCGCTCGCCCCCAGGTGGAAAATCTCCACCGGAATGTGTGCGCCCTTGGCGATCTCGATCGCTTCCTTCAGGCCCTTGTCGCGCGGATCGCCGGGGGCGACGTTGCGAATATGGATGGTGAAGATGCCGCCATACTCGCCCGCGACCTTGCACAATTCGATCAGCTGGGCGGTGCTGAAGAACATGTTGGGGACATAGGACATGCCGTTGGAAAGGCCGAAGGCGCCCTCTTCCATGGCCTGGCGGACCAACTGCTTGATCTTGTCCATCTCGGCGGGCGTGGGTTCGCGGTTCTGGTAACCCATCGCCGAAGCGCGCACCTGGCCGGCCCCGACATAGGAGGCGACGTTGATGCCGATGCCCTTCTTGGTGAGGTAGGAAAACCAGCCGCCCAAAGTGGTCCAGCTGCGCTTGACCGGCGGCGTCACCATCATGGGATCGTCCACCGCCGGGCCCAGCACCGGGCCGGCCGACAGATGCTCGCCCATCACCTCGGTGGTGATGCCCTGGGTGATCTTGCTCAGCGCCCGCCCGTCCATCGCCAGGCCGAACTCGGAGTGGGAATGCATGTCGATAAAGCCGGGCGAGACGATCTTGCCGGTGGCGTCGATCACGCGCTTGGCCGTCACCGGGGCGCGGCCGACATAGATGATCTTGTCGCCCTTGATGGCGACATTGGCCTGCATCCAGGGCCCGCCGGTGCCGTCAATCACGTGGCCGTTCTGGATCAGGATGTCGGCCTGGAGCGCGGCCGGGCTTTGCGCCTGCACCGTCGCCGCGCCGCCCATCAGGACAACGGCCAGCGCCGCCGCCCGGCCGAGAGTCTTCTTGCGCTGTGTCGCCATTGTGTTTTCCCCGTCCCACCTGTTGGCGGCAGTTTGTTGAGGAACGGCCATGCTGGCAACCCTGTTCTTTAGAAGTCTTTCGATGTCTTTACGTGTTGATGCTGCCAGCAGGACCGCGCCGCCATTGAGGGGTAATGCCGCGCCTGTTATGGATGCAACGTTGCAAACCGGGGTGGGGCAAGCATGGACCGTCGGCATCTGTTGCGGCATTCGCTCGCCTTGGGCGGCCTGGCCGGTCTGGGCATGCGCAGCGCGGCGGCGCAGAGCGTGCCGCTGATGGACCGCCCGGCCAACCTGGCCCCAATCCGCGCCCATACCGACCGCATCTTCGACATCAAATGCTGCATCCGCCCGTTCCGCACCAAGGGCCCGCGCCTGGACGTGGAGCAGATCGGCGACGCCACGGTGGTGCACAATTACGGCCATAGCGGCGCCGGCTGGTCGCTGTCCTGGGGGTCGGCCGACATGCAGGTGCAGAAGGCCATGTCGAAGAGCCCCAAAAAGATCGCGGTGATCGGCTGCGGCATCATCGGCATCACCTCGGCCTTGATGGCGCAGCGCGCCGGCGCCCAGGTCACCATCTATACCAAGGAGCTGTTCCACAAGACGCGCTCGGTGCGCGCCAACGGCAGCTGGACCCCGGCCTCGCACATGGCGCTGGCCTCGGATGCGCCGCCGGGCCTGGGCGATACCTGGGAACGGATGACCCGCATCTCGTGGAAGAACCTGCGGCCCTATATCGGCATGGCGGGCAATCCGCTGGCGTTTGCCGATCATTATTACCTGTCCGACACGCCGTTCGATGCGCCCGTGCCGCCCCCGCCGCCCAGCCCGGTGCCGGTCCCGGAATATTACGAGCTGGGCGACCGCATCGGCGACATCACGCCCAAGCTGCAGATGCTGTCCCCGGAGATCCATCCCTTCCCGGTCAAATACGCAAGGCGCACCACGCGGTTGTTCTTCAATTTCAGCGAATATGGCCATGTGCTGATGAGCGACTTCTTCGCCGCCGGCGGCAAGATCGTGATGCGCGATTTCCATTCGCCGGGCGAGCTGGCGCATCTGCCGGAGAAGGTGATCATCAACTGCCCCGGCTATGCGGCGCATGACTGGTGGAAGGACAAGGCGATGGTGCCCCATCGCGGCCAGACCGAATGGCTGATCCCGCAGCCGGAAGTCAATTACGGCCTGACCTATCGCAACGTCGAAGCCCTGTCGAAAAGCGACGGCGTGATGATGATCGACATCGGCGTGCCGGGCGGCCTGCCCAAGGGCTATGGCAACAGCAATGAAGTGCCGGACCGCGCCGAGGCCGAGCGGGCGGTGCGCGTGATGGAAGAGCTGTACTCCCGCTTTCCCTCCCATTCGATCTGAAGAGGACCGCCATGCGATTGAAGATCATGCTCGCCGCGACGGTCCTAGCCCTGTCGGCGGCAAGCGCCAGCGCCCAGTCGCGAGTTTCGGTGTGGGACGGCGTCTATACCGACACCCAGGCCGACCGCGGTCACACGCTGTACAACCAGAGCTGCGGCCGCTGCCACGGCGCCGACCTGGCGGGCACTTATGAAATCCCGCCGCTGATGGGCCGCTTCATGCCCTATTGGTCGGGCACGACCCTGGATGTGCTGTTCGACTATGTCAGCACGGCGATGCCGCTGGATCACCCCGGCGCCCTGGGCCCGGGCGCCAATGCCGATATCGTGGCGTTCATCCTGAAGAGCAACGCGATTCCGTCGGGATCCAAGGAACTGAGCGCGGCCAGCCTCAAGACCATCCACTTCGATCCCGCCAAGCCGAGGCGTGGAAAGAGGTAGAGTGCATTCAATGACCAACTGTCTTGTGACGATGCCAATAGGGCAGCCGAAGCAAAGGACGCCTGCAAGGCGGCCTAATTAATGCGAGCTTGATTTGATGTAAGACGCTTAAGCGCCAAGCTGATAAGCCTTTCGTCAAACAGTTGAAGCTTACGCTTTGCAGCGGCAGGGCCGCCCGGCCAGTTCTTTAAGGCCGCTCGGATTGCACCTACTTCAGCACAAACGCCTTCTTTCGCAATTAACCAATCGACGGTTGCCATTAGCTCCATTCCCAACGGAGATTGGAACCCATCAATAAGCGCGTCGGTTGCTTCGAGTGCATCCTTGTAGGGCTTGCCCTCCCCCCCAAACAGGTAGGCCGAGACAAAATCACGTTTCGAATCTTCAAACCAAATGACGTCAAACGGCTTCGCATCAGCCAAACGCTTGTCGCAATGAAGATAACTACCGTCGAGACCATTCAATAAATGCGTAAGCTTTTGAGCATATGGGCCAAATTTGTTCGCCTTGAACTCTAAATTCAAAGGGTTCGTTAGATTCGTACTTTCAATATGGCGCTCGAGAAAATAAGCCAGCTTTTGAACCTCGAGCAACGTACATTGGATGCCGAGAATCCAGTATCTGCGAACTAACTCCGCTACCAATGCTCGCGCTGGGGTTAATTTCTCCACTCCAGATTTCTTAGCGACATTTTGATAGGTGGCCGTCGGCTCAAATACCAAAACATCCACGTCCGACAATGAAGAGAGCGCAGAGACTATCAAGGGCCTAACGTCGCCCCAGATCAAACCACCATTTCCACTACCAAGCGGCGGAATTGCGATTGAGCGAATTCCATTCTCAACTACCACCCTTTTGAGATCTTGGAGGCCGGATTCAATCCACTCGATTTTTGATGGGTGACGCCAATCTCGCTTAGTTGGAAAGTTAATCACCCACTTCGGACCCATAAGGTCTTTCCGTTCAGTGACGAACATATGACCGACATTCACTAATCCCGCCTTGCATGCGGCGGCGTACGCTTCGTAATTATCCCTAAACGCTTCTTTGAACATAAGAGCGATGCCCTTTCCCATCACACCGGCAGTATTCACGGTGTTAACGAGGGCTTCCGCCTTAGCATCCAAAAGATTGCCAGTGGTGAAGCGTATCATCAGAAATACCAAGTCGGTTGTGCGGCAACGGGAATAGTCAAATTTCTCTGAGCCAGCATTTGCCGCAAGTGATTCGCCATAGGTTCATTGTAGCAGGCAATTCCGCGAATTCCTTCCACCGGTAGCACCCCGTGGACAAGGGCTTCCGCTTGGTATCGATCAAATTTTACGGGGTCGCCCCGCTTAAAATCGCGGGCTTGCAAGCTGGGCCAATCTATCCAATCCAGCCGGGCCAGATCGGAGGTAAACTGAGCGAATTCCAGATAGGCGTGGCGATCAGTAAATAGAAACGGCACTTCCAAAGCCCTTAGATGGTGAAGAGATGATGCAATCAGCAAAATTTCTTCATTGGTGCGCTTCCGAATGCCTCCGTATCCTGTGTGGATGTTGTAAAGCATCGGCGAGAATGGCGTGAAATAAAAGGGCACGTAATCGCTCAACGTCCCGCCAGGAGGATGATCTATTTCTCGCGCGTTGCGCTTACCGATCAAATCCGGATTGCCGATTTCTACATAGTTAGGATCAAACACATCGGAGTTTCGACAGTGCAGCCCATGGTCGAGCATCCACGCAATATTGTCACGGTGGACGATCCGAAAAATGGCTGCTTTTTCGGCATTGATCGTCTTCTTGTAGTCATAAGACATGGCAACGAGCCTAGAGCTTTTTCTCCAGCGATCCCATCAACGGGTTAGAAACGCCGACCCAGTTCACATTTTGTGAATGCATCATGACGTGCCCAATGGCAGAACACGGTGCTCGCTGGGAGTCATGCTAAGCCATTGAAAAATTGGTCGGAGAGAGAGGATTCGAACCTCCGGCCCCTACGTCCCGAACGTAGTGCTCTACCAGGCTGAGCTACTCTCCGAACCAGTGCGAGGGATACGCCCCTCCCCTCGGGAGGCGCCCTTATAACGATGCCCCCCCGCCCCCGCAACCGGCCCCAAAAGCCCAGTAGAGCGGCAATTTTGCCGGTTTGCGGCCCGCCCCCAACGGCTTTATACGGGTCCGCGCCGGGGAGACCCCCCGCCACCTGCTGGGGCGTCGCCAAGTGGTAAGGCACTGGATTTTGATTCCAGCATTCGAAGGTTCGATCCCTTCCGCCCCAGCCAATTCCCTTTACGGGCTTTTGACGGTTCGTCAGCTTGAAGTGGCTCCGCGAGGTCCGATAGGCTTGGTGGCGGCCTTCGGGACCCCCAGGTGAAGCGAAAATCGCTCTACAGCCGTGCGCGGCGAAAGCGTCTTTCGACAGAGGATCTTCCCTCACCCCAGATGCATGACTGGACGGACAAGGACACCGCGCGCGGGTTCAGTGTCTGGTCCTGGAGCAAGACCTTCGCCAAGCGCCATGAACGCTGGCTGCCGGCGGCCGCGGCGGTGCTCGCGGTCCTGGCTCTGCTGGGCGGCTGGCAGCTTGTCCATCCCGCAGCCCGGGTCCTCAGCCAATGGGATATCGACAATGCGGTGAAATACACGCTGTCGCACACCGATCCCGCGCCGGCCGATGCCGCCATCGCCGCCGCCGTGGTGGGACCGTCGGTGGTGCGGGTCGAAGGCTATCTGTCGCCCGAACATGCGGCCGCTGAGGCAAAGGCGGAGGCCCTCGCCGCAAAGAAAGACAAAAGCCCGAAACGGGTCAAACCGGTGCCGTTGCGCGCCCCCGACGGCAAGGAGGACCAGCCCGACTCCACCGGCAGCGGTGTGGTGATCGACGCCAAGGGCGACATCCTGACCAACCTGCACGTGATCCGCTCGACCGACCGCTGGGTGGTGACCTTCTGGGACGGCAGCAAGTCGGAAGCCAGTGTCGTCAACATCCAGCCGGAAAACGACCTGGCGGTGATCAAGGCCAAGACCGCGCCCGACGATCTCAAGCCCGCGACCCTGGCCTCCACCGGCGGGCTCAATCCCGGCGACACGGTGGTGGCGGTGGGCTTTCCCTTCGGCATCGGGCCGTCGGTCTCGGCCGGCGTGGTGTCGGGGTTGAAGCGCGAATTCGACGATCCGGAACGCAAGGCCGAAGACGGCGGCCGGCTGACCAACCTGATCCAGTTCGACGCGGCGGCCAATCCCGGCAACTCGGGCGGCCCGCTGGTCAACCGCGACGGCGAAGTGGTCGGCATCGTCACCGCCATCTTCAACCCGACCGGACAGCATGTCTTTTCCGGCATGGGCTTTGCCGTGCCGATCGAAAATGCCGCCAAGGCCGTGGGAGACAATCCGCTTTAGAAAGGCCGTTTTTAAATTAAGGAGTGGGCCGTGAACACAGCACATCAGGGACTGGAACATCTTCTCTATGAAGTGAAGAAGGTGGTGGTCGGCCAGGATCATTTCCTGGAACGGGTGCTGGTGGCGCTGTTGGCGGGCGGGCACCTGCTGGTGGAAGGCGTGCCGGGCCTGGCCAAGACCCTGACGGTGGCGACCCTGGCGCGGGCGATGCAGGGCGGCTTCAAGCGCATCCAGTTCACCCCCGACCTGGTGCCGGCCGACCTGACCGGCACGCGCATCTTCAACCAGAAAAGCGGCGAGTTCGTCACCATG
>Ga0193716_1001756_pt1 | contig 12442 bp, 12 predicted proteins | sample U2c1metaG_FD_145901 | JGI IMG/M metagenome (GOLD analysis project Ga0193716, IMG submission 145901) | Soil microbial communities from a riparian zone of the East river system, Colorado, United States - U2c1 | ecosystem: Environmental > Terrestrial > Soil > Riparian zone | place: USA: East River...
GATGCCGACGCCACCACCAACACATTTCCCCTGAATTCGTGCAATGATAAACTTAGGGCATTTGCGCATACTGTTAATGACATGCGCAAACCCGTTGAAAAAATCTTCCCCCTGGCTGCTGCTGTTTATTTTTGAAAGCTCCGTGAAAGAAGCTCCGGCACAGAAAGCTTTTTCACCGGCAGATCTTAAAATAACTACTTTGACTTCTTCATCCATTCCGGCTCCATGAATTTGTGTGGCCAGATCATTCAACAGAGCTCCTGGAAGAGAATTACTTTGTGGATGATAGAATTCTATGGACATTATTGCTCCATGCTTTTCTGATTTTACATGTCCTGACATTTGTTCCTGCATAACTTATGATTTTTTTCTGACCATAGTAAGAATCGTTGCAATCATCACGGATTCGCCGGTTTCGTCATATACATCCACGTACCATTTCACGATGCCTTTCGGAATGTCATTTTCTTCTCTTAAATCCTGTCCGGTTTTTTCCTTACAGGTAAGACGAACTGCAATCTTTGCGCCGGCATATACCGGTTTTAGAAAACGACATTCATCAATTCCATAATTCAACAACACCGGTCCTTTTGCCGCTTCTACAAATAAACCGGCTGCTGCGCTGAGTATAAAATATCCATGGGCAACCCGTTTTTCAAACATGGTATCTTCGAAAGAACCATGTTCATCATGCGCGTAGAAATGATCTCCGCTGAGATCTGCAAACTGATTGATATCGGCATCTGTAATTGTCCGGGCTGCTGTATGTACGCTATCCCCGATCTGTAATTCCTCGAAATATTTTCTGAACGGATGTTTTTCATCCTTCCGCTGCGTGGCGTGCGCCTGATAAACTGAAGTGATCTCCGTGATGCTGTCCGGTGACCCCTGGATCGCGACTCTCTGCATATAATGCTTTACACCCCTGGCGCCTCCCATTTCCTCCCCTCCTCCCGCGCGTCCGGGACCGCCGTGAACAAGCATAGGAAGTGGTGACCCGTGTCCTGTACTTTCTTTCGCGTTAAAGCGGTTTAACACAAGGATTCTTCCATGATGTGTTGCAGCACCAACTACATAATCTTTCGCAATAATATCTTTTGACGTTACAATTGTACTGCAAAGTGAGCCCTTCCCCTTTTTTGAAAGTTGTATGACTTCATCCATATTCTTATAGGGCATGAGTGTGCTTACAGGTCCGAAAGCCTCAATATCGTGGGCTCCTCCCCCTTGCAACGGGTTTAAATTTTCCAATAACAACGGGCTCATGAATGCTCCGCTGAGCATATCGGCATCCAGGAGCTCCACGCTGTCGAGTGAACCATAGATTATATGAGAGGAAGCGAGTAATTTTTGTACCTGTTGTTTCACATCCCTTCTTTGATCCTGACCTGCCAATGAACCCATCCTTACTTTTTCATTCACCGGATTCCCAATCAACGTTTGTGCCAGCGCTGCTGAAATGGATTTACGCAGTTCTTCTATTCTGCTGACCGGAACAAAGATCCGCCTGATCGCAGTGCATTTTTGTCCGGCTTTGACAGTCATTTCTTTTCGTACTTCTTTTACAAAAATTTCCCATTCGGGCATTGACGGATCCACATCCTCACCCAGTACAATACAGTTGAGGGAATCTGCTTCCATGGTAAATGATACGTTTTCTCGGACTATGTAAGGGTTCGATTTTAATTTTAATCCGGTAGAAGCAGAACCCGTGAAAGTAACTACGTCCTGCGCATTAAGCAGGTCCAACAGATTTCCGGTGCTTCCGCAAATCAGTTGCAATGCGCCTTCAGGAAGTATTCCGGAAGCGTGGATTTCCCGCACAACCGCTTCGGTTAAAAAGCACGTGCAGGTGGCTGGCTTCACAATGGCGGGCATGCCAGCCAGGAGGTTGACGGCTATTTTTTCCAGCATGCCCCAGACAGGGAAATTATATGCATTGATATGGACAGCTACGCCTTCTTTCGGCACCAGGATATGCTGAGCCATGAATGTATGATTCTTGCCCAACGGTATCGGATCGCCATCCGTACAAAAAGGCTGGTCTGGAAATTTTCTTCGCAGGGAGGCATAGGAAAACAGATTCCCGATGCCGCCCACCAAATCGATCCATGAATCGGCACGGGTGGCACCCGTCTGGTAACTGATCTGGTAAAATTTTTCGAGGTGATTTTGAAGATGCAATGCCAGAGCCTTCAGCATCCTGCCCCTTTCGTGGAAACTCATTTTACGCAAGGCTGGATTACCCTTTGTTCGTGCATAATTGATGAGATCCTGAAAATCAATTCCTCCGGTCCCGGCCTGGTAAAGTGGAATTCCTGTTACTGCATCAGCAAGTATTTGCATATCACCCTCGCCTTCGATCCAGCGACCCGTTACAAAATTCCCCAACTTTTTCATATGGCAATTTTAAGCTGAACGCACAGTGAGTTAATTGAGTTCCACTTCCATACTTCCATTCTTCCATTCTTCCATTCTTCCATTCTTCCATTCTTCCATACTGAAAGTTACCATCCTAAGATCCAGGCAAAAATCAGCGGCACAACGATTGTCGCGTCACTTTCCACAATATACTTTGGCGTATGAATATCCAGCTTACCCCAGGTAATTTTTTCGTTGGGAACGGCGCCGGAATACGAACCATAAGAAGTAGTTGAATCAGATATCTGGCAGAAATAACTCCAGAAGGGAACATCGTGCCATTCCAGATCCTGGTACATCATGGGCACTACGCAGATTGGAAAATCTCCGGCGATGCCACCACCTATCTGGAAAAATCCGATGCCTTTTCCACCGGAATTAGCGCGATACCATTCAGAAAGCCAAACCATATATTCAATACCGCTCTTCATTGTGCTTGCCTTTAGTTCACCCTTCACGATATATGAAGCAAAAATATTTCCCATGGTAGAATCTTCCCAACCACCTACCACAATCGGCAGGTTTTTTTCTGCAGCTGCGATCATCCAACTGTCCTTCACGTCAATTTCATATCCATCCTGCATTACTTTGCTCAGCAATAATTTGTACATATATTCATGTGGAAAATATCGTTCACCTTTTGTATCGGCATTTTTCCATAGCTGCACGATATGTTTCTGAATTTTTCTAAATGCTTCTTCTTCGGGAATACAGGTATCTGTTACTCTGTTCAGGCCCTGTTCAAGCAATTCCCATTCCTGTTGAGGTGTTAGGTCCCTGTAATTCGGCACTCGCTTATAATGTGAATGAGCGACCAGGTTCATGATATCTTCTTCCAGGTTTGCTCCTGTACAGGAGATAATATGCACTTTGTCCTGACGGATCATCTCGGCAAGCGAAACACCCAGCTCCGCAGTACTCATAGCCCCTGCCAGGGTGACCATCATTTTTCCGCCTTCGGCTAAATGGGTTTCATATCCTTTGGCAGCATCTACCAGCGCAGCTGCATTGAAATGCCTGTAATGATGCGCAATATAAGTTGAGACGGGTCCTTTATTCATGATTTTAATATGTGGATGGCAAATTTAGACTTTTTGGAACAACGGCAAATATGACAGTATGGAAGTATGGAAGAATGGAAGTATGGAAATGGAATAAATTCATTATTAAATAGTTATTTTAGTTCAAATTTCCATACTTCCATTCTTCCATACTTCATTACTCGTTCCTTCCATACTTTCTGCCTATTTTTAACGGGATGAATTATCTGGCCCATGCATATCTTTCTTTCGGTGATCCCGATATTCTGGCGGGCAATATGATCAGCGACTTTGTGAAGGGGAAAAAAAAATTCGATTATCCGGCCCGGATACAAATGGGCATTCTGCTTCACCGCAAAATTGATGAATATACGGATGCACATCCCGCTACCCGCCAGGCTAAGGAATTTCTCAGGAAATCTGCCGGTCCCTACGCAGGTGCATTTCTGGATATCGTTTACGACCATTTCCTGGCTAACGATCCATATGAATTTGAAGAAGGCGCGCTGGCCATTTTTGCCCGAAATACCTATGAACAGTTAGTCCCCTTTGAGAAAGATTTGCCGGAAAAATTCCGCCGGTTCTTCTATTATATGAGAACGCAAAACTGGCTGCTGAATTACCGGTCACCCGAAGGAATACACAATAGCTTCAGGGGCCTTTGTCACCGGGCAAAATTTATCGATGACCCGGAACCCGTTTTTGAAGACTTTCTGACCCATTACGAAGAGTTAAAAATGGCTTATGAGTTTTTCTTTTCTCATGTAAAAACCTTTGCATATCATGAACTGCTCTACCTTCGCGGCAGTTAATGGAATTTTGCTTATTAATTTTGAAGTTATGAACAATATGAAAACCCTTTTGCTGGCAGTTTTATTTCTGTCGGTTTCCAGTTATAGTATTTCCCAATCAACCCTGCCCCCACTGGATAAATCGCCCATGGACATGTGCTATTACCCGGTAGATTATCCCGTACTGAAAATTCAACACAAAGCTGAAGCTCCCCTGATTGCCAGGGTTATTTACGGGCGACCTCAAAAAAATGACCGTAGTATTTTTGGTGACCTGGTGCCCTATGATATGATCTGGCGTGTAGGGGCTAACGAAGCGACAGAAATAGAATTCTATCGTGATATTAAAATAGACGGTAAAAAACTTCCGAAAGGACGTTATACGCTTTATGCCATTCCGTCTACCGACAAATGGACCCTGGTACTTAATAAAGAAACGGATACATGGGGTGCTTTTGGCTATGACGCAAAAAAAGATGTGCTGAGAACTGATGTTAAAGTAAATACGAGACCAGATATCATTGATGTGTTTACAATGTGTTTTGAAGGAAAAGAAAAAAGTAAAACCAACCTGATGATCGGGTGGGACAACAAAGAAGTACATATGCCCATCAGCTGGTAAGTCCTTCATCTTAAAAAAAGATTATGAAATTTGCAACCCGTGTAATTCACGCAGGAATGGAACCCGATCCAAGTACCGGCGCAATCATTCCACCCATCTACCAGACTTCAACCTTCGTGCAGACCGCTCCCGGCGACAATAAAGGATATGAATATGCCCGTTCTGCCAATCCCACAAGAAAAGCACTGGAAACAGCACTGGCTGCGATTGAAAACGCAAAATTTGCACTTTCATTCAGCAGTGGTGTAGCCGCTTCGGATGCAGTCATACGCCTGTTACTCCCGGGCGACGAAGTGATTGCTGCCAACGATATGTATGGTGGAACATTTCGTCTCTTCTCAAAAATTTTTGAAAAAACAGGCATTCATTTTCACTATGTGAATATGCAGAATCCTGAAAATATTAAATCGCTCATCAATGAAAAAACCAAACTGATCTGGGCGGAAACACCGACTAATCCATTAATGAATATTGTGGACCTGGTTGCTGTTGCATCACTTGCGAAAGAAAAGAATATTTTATTTTGTGTCGACAACACATTTGCATCGCCCTATTTACAAAACCCGCTCGACCTGGGTGCTGATATAGTGATTCATTCAGCCACCAAATATCTCAGCGGTCATAGTGACGTGATCCATGGATGTCTGATGATGAATGATCCTGCACTGCGCGAACAACTATATTTTATTCAAAAATCCTGCGGGGCCGTGCCTGGTCCACAGGATTGCTTCCTGGTCCTGAGAGGAATAAAAACCCTGGAACTACGTATGATCCGGCACTGCGAGAACGGCGAAAAAATTGCACACTGGCTGCGTAAAAATAAAAAAATAAACAAAGTATATTGGTGCGGCTTCAACGACCAAAAATGATTCAGCCGAAGAAACAAAGCGTGTTTTGTCATCGACACATTTATTTTCGCTGGCGGAAAGCCTGGGTGGTGTAGAATCCCTGATCAGCCATCCGGCAAGCATGACACATGCATCCATACCCAGAGAAGAAAGAATTAAAAACGGTCTCAGCGATTCCCTGATCCGTATCAGTGCCGGTATTGAAGATGCCGGCGACCTGATAGAAGACCTGGATCGGGCAATTGGTTAATAAATCTCCATTTCGGAATAAAAAAGAGCTTCAGGATTTTCTTGAAAAGAAAGTGCTTGAATATAACCGTACGTCATTTATCGCGAAGGATCCGGTTTCGGTACCACATCGTTTCGACAAAAAACAGGACATTGAAATCGCGGGATTATTCGCCGCTGTATTTGCCTGGGGAAACCGGACAACCATCATTCGGAAATCCAATGAGCTGATGAATCAAATGGATAGTGCTCCCTACGATTTTATCAGAAATCACCAGAGTGCCGATTTAAAAAGATTTCTCGATTTCAAACACCGCACATTCAATGCGACCGATCTTTTATATTTTATCCGGTTTTTAAAATCACATTATCTTTTGTCCGATTCACTGGAATCTGCATTTATTCCGAATCATTTTGCAGAAGAAAATGAGTTTATAAAAACCGGGCTCTCTGTTTTTTACACAAGATTCTTTTCTTTGAATGACGCGCCGCGCAGAACACAAAAACACATATCGAGCCCGGAAAAAAATTCTACCTGTAAAAGGTTAAATATGTATTTACGTTGGATGGTGCGGCAGGATAAAAAAGGTGTGGACTTCGGAATTTGGAAAAAGATATCGGCTGCTGATTTGATTTGCCCGGTAGATTTGCATGTAGCCCGTGTCGCGAGAGGGTTTGGGCTCATCAGCCGGAAACAAACTGACTGGCAGGCCGCGATGGAACTCACGATCGCCTTAAGAGAAATGGATAAAAACGATCCGGTCAAATATGATTTTGCATTATTCGGACTTGGTGTGACCGAAAACTATTGATGTATCAGTTTCAGGTAATGCTGAGGTTAATACATTAGTTCCCTGACTTTTTCTTTGTCTTCCTTTTCCTTTTTCAGATCGAACATGGTTCCAAAAATACGGTCCCAAAATGTAGTGCTTACACCAAATCCTTTATGGTCGTCTTTGTAATGATGCAGATGGTGGTTTCTCCATAAGGGTTTCATCCATTTGAATGGTGGGTTCCATGCATGAATAGCAAAATGCATGGTTCCGTAAATCAGATAACCAAAGATAAAACCGGAAAAAAAAACAAATGCATACTCTTTCATGGCGAGATACATGATCCCGAAAATGGTAGAAGATATAATGATGCTTGGAACCGGCGGCATGAAAAGACGTTCTTTGTCCCGGGGGAAATGATGATGATTACCATGCATCACATAGATGAATTTCTGAGCCCGCTCACTATCCGCAACTGCATGAAATGCAAAGCGATGCATCAGGTATTCAAAGAAAGTCCAGAAAAAACCTCCCGCCAGAAAGGTGAAGAAAATCGCCGTATAACTGAACTCCAGCCGAAAATGGCTGAGATAAATAAAATAAACGATCACAGGTATATATATCCCCCAAATAACCAAAGGATGGGTCTTGGTTAGCATTTCCATATAACTGTTCCGGAAAAGCTGGGCCTGCCCCTTGTTATGAATCTTTTCAAACTTCATTTTCACTGGATTTGTGAAGCGAAAATACATCAAAAAGGTCAAAAAGCTGCCCTTTTAGGGTTGGAGGCCTGAGGTCTGAGGCTTGAAGCTTAAGGCTGAGGGCTTGAGGCTTCAGGCTTGAGGTTTGGAACTGAAAGTTGGTGGTTGGCGGTAGAAGTTGATGCTAAGAAATTTGCACATTTACCCATCTTCGCATTGGCATATTTGTTTTAAGCTTTAAGCTTTCGGCTTTAAGCTTAAAATGTACATTTGCGGGAATTTCGAAACCGATCCCATTTATGTCTCACCCGTCAATGTCAGAACAGGAACTCATTCGCCGCGAAAAGTTGAAATCACTGGTTGAAATGGGTATTGATGCCTATCCGGCTGCCGCTTACCCCGTAAATATCCATGCAGCATACATCAAAGCCAATTATAGTGAAGAGAAAAAAGCAGAGTTCGAATCGGTATGCCTGGCCGGCCGTATTATGAGTATCCGCGATATGGGGAAGGCTTCTTTTGCCGTAATACAGGATAGCAGTGGCCGCATACAATTATATATTAAAAGAGATGATATCGCCCCTGGGGAAGATAAATCTGCCTACGATAAACTTTGGAAACATCTGGTGGATCTGGGTGACATTATTGGCGTTGAAGGGTATGTCTTTATAACCAAAACGGGTGAAATATCTGTACATGTAAGGGAATTGACCTTATTGTCGAAAGCCCTCCGACCCATCCCCATCATTAAAGAAAAAGAAGGAGAAACCTTCGATGCAGTTACTGATCCGGAGTTTCGTTACCGTCAGCGTTACGCTGATCTGATCGTGAATCCCCAGGTAAAGGACGTCTTTATTAAAAGGACGAAGATGATAAACAGTATGCGTGAATTCCTGAACGGGGCAGGAGCATTGGAAGTAGACACTCCGGTATTGCAATCTATTCCGGGTGGAGCAGCTGCCAGACCTTTTATTACACACCATAATGCGCTCGATATTCCTTTTTATCTCCGTATCGCCAACGAATTATACCTGAAACGCCTGATTGTTGGCGGCTTCGACTGGGTATATGAATTCAGCCGGAATTTCAGGAATGAAGGGATGGACCGGACTCATAATCCGGAATTTACCATTCTTGAATTTTATGTTGCATACAAGGACTATTTCTGGATGATGGAAACAACAGAATCCATGCTGGAAACGGCTGCAATGGCGGTTAACGGAAGTACTGTCGTCAAAGTGGGAGAAAAAGAAATTGATTTTAAAGCGCCATACAAGAGGATCAGTATTTACGATGCGATCAGCGAAGCTACCGGAACTGATGTTTCTGTTCTGGATGAAGAAGGCCTGAGGGAACTCTGCAAAAAACTTCATATTTCTGTAGATAACAGTATGGGCAAAGGAAAATTGATTGATGAACTATTCGGAGCCACAAGCGAACACCGCTTTTTACAACCCACATTTATCATAGACTATCCGGTGGAAATGAGCCCGCTGACCAAAAAGCATCGCACAAAAAACGGACTGGTAGAAAGATTTGAGCTCATTATCAATGGTAAGGAAATAGCAAATGCATATTCGGAACTTAATGATCCCGTTGATCAGAGGGAACGATTTGAGGAACAGGTAAAACTCATGGAAAGAGGTGATGAAGAAGCCATGTTCATCGACAACGACTTCCTGCGAGCTCTGGAATATGGCATGCCACCTACCGCGGGTATCGGCATCGGTATCGACCGCTTAACGATGTTGCTGACAAATCAGCCTTCCATTCAGGATGTTTTGCTTTTCCCTCAGATGAGGCCGGAACAACAAGTATGAAAGTATGGAAGTATGGTAGTGGTTTAGACAACTAGCCCTTGTCAGATGAAGAGTCGGGAAAAACGGTCAGCCCGGAGGGATTAATTTTTGCGAGTTCCAGCATTTTGTTCAATATTTCAGCCTTTTCCTGTTCATTTTTTAATTCGGCTTTCAGCTTCTGAATCTGTTTCTCCAGTTCTATATTTTTTTCTGATTCTTTATCCATCCCGACTATTTTTTATTTCTATTGGTAAATTTCCCGAAATTTCTCAATAATGTCCAACATTAAGCGCTAAGATTCAGAACCATGCTTTAAGCCCTGCGCTTTATGCTTTAAGCTTAAAACGTAGTTTTACGAGTTTCCACAGTATATACCGTAAATCTTAGATCGAGCGCAAATCCGCTTGTAACGGCATACGTAATTTGTATGTTTATATCGTCATAGTGATTGATGCTCGGTTAAATGGTACTATATCCAATTCCTTCGAAAAGCTAACTATGAAACCAAACCAATACCATTTGGCAGAGTCCAGTCACAGACTGTTAAAATCCAAATTCCACGAGAAGACCAAATCCTACGAAGTGTAAATTTGTACCCTATTGAATGACCAACTTGGTAACGGTTAGGTTAAGTACAAACACATTTAGGCCCTGGAGTATTCCAGGGCTTTTTTTTATTGTCAATTCTCAATTGATAATTGTTAATTACGCAATTCCTGTTGACCGCTGAAATACCGGCCATACGTTTTGCGCTTTTCGCTTTACGCTTAATTCTTGGGCATTCCACCAGCGGGAAAAGCAAACGGACCCGTGATCTGGAAAATGGTGTATCCGCTGAAGTCCTGCGGTGCTTCCAGGCCGGTGCCGTACAATATAGTTCCACCGGACTTATGGATTTGTACAGGCTTGTCTGTAAAAAACTTTTCTAATTTTTGATCCCACAGGAGTTCCTTACAATATAAAGTGTCCCCTCTTAGAATATTCATGACCACTACACTGTCCCGTAAAAAAACTTTCCCATCCTGCTCGCGCCATTTACCATAGTGGGCATTCATAATACTTTCAATCTTCAGGGAATCATTATAAAAATCAACATGCAGGGAGTTGGGAAATTCAACATAAGGTGTGTCGACTTCAGATCTTCGCATATATGGCGCTGTTAGTTTGGCCTTCACTTTGGAGTTTTCACTCATGTAGGCGGTTATTTTTTTCCCCTCATCAACACTGATTTGTTTTTGACGATAATTCGGCAGATCCTTCACATTATTTTCGCAGGCGCCAAAGAACCCGCAAAGGAGAAAACTAAATGTCCAGTTCTTATATTTCAGGAAAGATTTCAAATTGAAAAATTATATTCGCTGATTACATAAAGTCCTTTAAAAATCAGATCCGGATCTTCCGTAATCTTTTTTTTCAGAAAAGGCATGAAATAGTGCGCATCCCCACCTGTCATTAGAACATGCAGGTTATCATAACGTTCTTCATATGCTTCAATCACCCCATCGATTTCTTTTGCCATTCCGAATATGACGCCTGACTGAATATTCGTCTTGGTATCATAACCCAGTAATGGAAAATTCCAGTGAGGTTTTACCAATGGAAGTTTCGCCGTAAATACTTCCAGGGCTTTGAAACGCATTTCCAAACCAGGCGAAATACTACCTCCAATAAATTGATGAAAGCGGTTGATATAATTAAAAGTGACAGCAGATCCCAGTCCGATCACCAGATTATTTTTCTCCGGAAAGTAATGCGAAGCTGCCACAACGAGTGCCAGCCTGTCTGCGCCGATCGTTTCAGGTTTTCCAACCGGTGTTGTGATCGGAACACGGGAATGATGATCCAGTTTGTGAAAACGCGTATGGGCATTCAGCAATTCCTCGAATCTGGCGGGGTGATCCACGACGGATGAAAGAATACTTTTATCCGGCTTATAAGTTTCTAAACATTTCTGCAGATCCTCTACCCCGTCTGCCCGCAATATGCCCTGATGCCGGATTTCCCCGTTAGAAAAAACAGCCCATTTGAATCTCGTATTTCCTAAATCTAAACAAAGTGTGGTGAACATGATTGCTGGCAGTTCGGTTCAATAAATCATTCCTATTCAAATCGGAAGGAAGATAAATTTTTAAAATGACCATTCAGCATAATCCTTTCCTTTAAAACTTCCATCTCTGCGACTACCGGCAATACTTTGCCCAAATGTCTTTTTAAATATTCCTGACGCTGTTCTTCCCGGAATAATCCCAGCAACTCATATTCTTCTTCCATCGACAAACCGGCGTGATGAGCCAGGTCATAGGCATTTAATTCATCATCCGGTTTCCGGAAGTCTTTACTGATATTCAATATCCTGTGAAGCTCGCGAATCGCCTTGATAACTACCTGCATCAGGTCCTTTCTCGCGTATATTTCAGTATTTTCAGGATAGTTTACGATCGCACCACTAAATAGTTTATCCGGAATTTTTTTAATGATCTCCAGGATTCTGAAAACAATGGTTCCATTTGTGATAATGTCCATCTCGCCATTATCGTATTCCTTTGCAATCTGATCAATTGAAACTAATGTTCCATATTCGGTCACATTTCCATTGATCACAGCCGGAATTCCAAAAGGTTTTTTATTCTCAAAACAATCTTTGACCAGTTCTTTATACCGGGGTTCAAAAATATGCAGGTTCAGTATTTCTCCCGGATATACAATAACATTTAACGGGAATATGGGAATGAAATTTGTCATGGGTTATCAGTTATGGAATACTCCTCTAAATCAGCCGACAAATTTAACCGCAGATTCTGCTTTATTTGAAAATTTCTTTTAGTCCCCTACCTGACCGGCAGCCCGTTTTAACTTATTTTTGAGCCATGTCAACGAAGGGTGATCTAAAGCCTGTTATAACAGCCGATGTACTTAAAACCGGCGATTTTCAAGTGGTTGCCCGTGCAATCTCCCTGGTCGAAAATTCAAATCCCGAAGCAGATGTTTTGTTGAAAAGTATGAAACATAAACATGTGCCCGTAATTGGCGTTACCGGTCCGCCGGGAGCAGGGAAATCCACGATTGTTGACGCACTCATCAAACAATTTACAGGTGACGGCAAGAAACTCGCCATTCTGTGCGTAGACCCTTCTTCTTCCTTTCATTCAGGCGCAATATTGGGAGACAGGATCCGGATGAACCGTTGGTTTAATGATCCGAACGTTTTTATCCGTTCCC
>Ga0193716_1001757_pt1 | contig 12436 bp, 11 predicted proteins | sample U2c1metaG_FD_145901 | JGI IMG/M metagenome (GOLD analysis project Ga0193716, IMG submission 145901) | Soil microbial communities from a riparian zone of the East river system, Colorado, United States - U2c1 | ecosystem: Environmental > Terrestrial > Soil > Riparian zone | place: USA: East River...
CAGGAGGTGGAGCAGGACCGAGGAATCCTTGCCGATCGAATAGAGCATGACCGGCGCGCGGAAGCCCGCGGCGACCTCGCGGATAACATGGATCGCTTCGGCTTCAAGGACGTCCAGGTGTGGCACGGTTGGCACGGTCACGGTGGCGCAGGCCAGCTCCGGAAGCACACGGCGCGACGCCCGAAAGGGGGTTGCCAGGTCACTATATCCTCCCCAGTTGGTAGAGAGCCTAAGCGGTTTCGCCATGCTTGGGAATCCGGTCCCGGAGGCCGCGGCATGCTGCGATCGAGAATTGGCTACAAGTATTTCCAGAAGATTGGACATTTGCCGTAAGCCGGCAAGGCCGTAGGCTCGCAGCTGGTCCAGACGAGAGCGAGCGATGAATCTACGTAAATTCGGTCGAACATGGGCCATGCCCTTCCTGCTCGCGGCCGTCGGCGCAACGGCGATGGGCGCTCAACCGGCGCAAGCGGAACCTGCGTCAGCTGCTCCAGCGTCCGCCGAACGCGATGGGTCCCATGACTTCGACTGGGAGATCGGCACCTGGGCCACCAGCGTGAAAGTGCTGCGCAATCCCTTGTCGCCGAAGGCGACCTGGGTCGAATTCAACGGCACATCGGTCATTCATGCCCTGGGTGGCGGCCGGTCCAATGTGGTTGACCTCGATGTCAAAGGTCCCCCCGGTCGGATCCAAGGGGTTTCGCTGCGGCTCTACAATGTCCAGGGGCGCCAGTGGACCCTCAACTTCGCCAACATGGGCGACGGCCTGCTGACCCCTCCCTCTGTGGGGGAATTCACGAATGGCCGTGGAGAGTTCTATGGAACCGACACGCTACGTGGCCGGACGATCCTGGTCCGCTTCGTGATCCTTGACGTCATGCCGGATTCGGCGCGCTTCGAGCAATCCTATTCCGCCGACGGTGGCAAGACCTGGGAGCTGAACTGGATCGCGACTGATCGACGACTACCAGCGAAGCCCTAGAAAATCCCTCAGGCAGCCTTGCCACGCAACACATACTGCAACGCCAGTGCATCCTGCGCCGCCATCTCCGGATCGGCTTGCGCCGCCGCTGCCATGGCCTTGATGATCGGAAGGAACACGTGGCGCTGCGGGTCGTCGAAGATGCGCGCCATGCCGTCTTCCACGGCAAAGCCTGCGCCCTGGAACATCTCGATCATGGTCATGCGGGTGAACCAGCGGATATGGGTGCGATCGAACAGGCCCGAGTCTTCGTAACGGAAGTTGCCGAACGACAATTTTGCCTGGACGCTCCAATGCTGGGCGTTGGGAATGCAGGCGACCACGGTGCCGCCGGGCGGCAGCACGGCGCGGATGTTGGCAAGCAGTTTCCATGGGTCGTGCAGATGTTCGAGCACGTCGCCAAATACCCAGCAATCGCCACCCAGGGTGGTGCCCAGCGTATGGGCGTCGGCCTGTTCGACGTTGAGGTCGAGCACCTCGTCGCAATGCCGGCGGGCTAGTTCCGCGTAGCTGGGATCGATCTCGATGCCGATGTAGTGGACGTCTGGGTTGATCGCTTTATAAGCGCGGGCGAGGGCGCCTGAGCTGCAGCCCACTTCCACTACGCGGCGCGCGTTGGTGGGCATGAACTTCAGCAGATCCGGATTGTGCTGCTCGTGCACGGGTGTCTGTTGCATGATGGCGTCTCGCTTTTGGATGGGGGTCAGTCGGGAAGCCAGGCTTTCGCCCAGTCCGCCAGGTGTGGTCCGGTAAGCATGTAATCGCGGTGGATCGCCGAGCGCAGCTCGTCGCCGGCACGCTCCGTGGCGTCCAGATCCGATAGGTGCATGCGGATCGCCTGCATCCAGTCGCGGTAGCGGTTCTTCACGCGCGTCACAGGCAGGTCGTCGCGGTAACAGATGATGTCGCTGCACACCACCGGGAACCCGCAGGCGCCGTATTCCATCAGGCGCAGGTTGCTCTTGCAGGCGTTGAAGATGTTGTCTTCGAGCGGGGCAAGGGCCAGGTCCAGGTTGAGCGAGGCCATCTTCTCCGGGTACAGCTCGATCTGCACGCCATACTGGAAGTCGTGCACGTAAGGGCGGAGTTTTTCCGGGCACATGCCCAGGAATACCCATTCCACTTCGTCGGCCAGGTCCCGGACCACGTCGGCGATCAGTTCAAGGTCGCCACGGTGGCTGGAGCCACCACCCCAGCCCACGCGCGGCTTCTTGCCCACGCGGCGCTGGCTGGGAGTGAGGCTGCCCCACCAGTTCACCGGCAGGCGGTTCTTCACCACGCGAATATCGCTGTGCAGGTGGGACATCTGCTCGGCCAACGGCTCGGTGGACACCACGAAGCGATCGACCATGCCCAGGGCCTTGCGCAGGTTCTTTGGCAGGTCGGGGGTCTTCATGGTCTTGTAGTGGGCGCTCTTCACCGGGATGTGGGTGAGGTAGTCGTCCAGTTCGAATACGCGGAAGGCGCGGGAGAGCTCCTTCATTTCCTTCACGCGGTCGCGCTGGCTGGGGCCCATCTGGCGCTGCAGCACCACGGTATCGGCTTCGGCACGGGCCAGTTCCACCGGCAGCAGGTACCGCTCGCTTACCAGGCCTTCCATCTGGCCTTCGCGCTGCATCGAGGCGAACGGCTGGCGGACGCGGTAATGGCCGCAGCCGAAGGCATCACCGGGGATCACCACCGCGCGCGGCAGTACCGGCTTGGCGAACGGCTGCCAGGCTTCATGGCGTTGTTCGTTCAAACTGAAGTTGGTGTTGAGGATGCTCAAGTTCCGGTTGTAGGCCGGATCGCGAACCATCCACGGCTGCCAGCGCCGGTTGAGGTTGGCGTGCTCGTTGTCCGACAACTGGCGCAGCGCCTGCACGAATGCGTTCTGGCCGGCACTGGCGCGGGTGTCGCGCATCACGCGCGCATGCGGTGTCCACACGGTCAGGAAGCCGGCTTCACGTGCTTTCAGGCACAGGTCCACCGCGTGGTAGTGATTGGGGAACACGCCGTCGCTGAAACCGTCCACTGCCACGAACACGTCGCGACGCACCAGCAGGCATTCGGCACCGACGGCGCTGTAGTTCTGGTCCAGCTGCAGGCGCTGCATGTAACCCGGGGAGGTGGCGGCCTCACCGCGGAAAGCCGCATGGGCGGTGCCGCCCAGTCCCAGGATCACGCCGGCGCTGTCCACGCTTGAATCCGGTGAGTGCATGCGCGCGCCCACCACGCCCACTTCCGGACGCCGGGCATGCTGCATCATCACTTCCAGCCATTCGGCGTGGAGCACGCCCACGGTGACATCCATGAACAGGAAGTATTCGCCACGCAAGGCGCCATAGGCTGCGTTGGCCGCGGCGGCGCGTGATGACTGCTCGTCCAGGCGATGTACGCGCAGCGCGGGATTGGCCATCGCCGACACGCCATCAAGATAATTCCGTACCGCGGGATTCGTCGTGCCGTTGTCCACCAGCACCACCTCGAAGGCGGGATACCGGGTATTGCCCAAGAGGCTTTCCATCAGCACGGTGAGCTTGCCAAACTCATCGCCGGCGGTTACCACCACCGACACCAGCGGCGGCGCACCCTCGTGGAGATATTCCACGCGGTGGCTGCCCATGAAGGGGCCGTCGTGCAGCTGGTGGGCCACGCCCAGGCGATCAAGGTGGGCGCCAAGCACGGCTGCGCTGTGCGGCGCGACATCGCCGCGTGAGAGCCACTGCGCGAAGGGCAGGGCGGCATGATAGGTAACGTCGTCGATGTGGCCGACGGCGGGCAGGCCATCGGCTTCGATCACGCGCAGCACGTAGTCATGCAGGTACAGGCCGCCGTGGTCTTCGTCAAAACCACCCATTTCCAGCAGGCGTTTGCGGCGCAGCGCAAGCGAGCGGCCCAGGTACGGCACGCTTCGTAGGAGGTCCAGGTTCACATCCGGGCGGAAGATCGGGTCCTGGAAGCCTTCCGGCCCGATGCTGTCCTCGTCGCTATAGATAACCTGTAGCTCCGGCGCCGTGCGCACATGGTCGGCCACCAGGTACAGCGCCAGCGTGTCGAGCGTGTCGCCGGCATGTACCAGCTGCACCCAATCGCAGTCACTGGCGGCGATGGCGTTGCCGATCTGGTGGACGTCGGCGGACGGGCATACCTGTACCTGGCGCGCGCCATAAAGCTGTTCGGCCAGCGACGCCAGGGTAAGGCCGCGCGCGATGGGATCGCTGTCGTCGTCCAGTACCAGCACCATCACGCTGGGTGGCGACTGCCACGCCTGCATGCTCTTGATGGCGGCCTCGCGGTGGCCATCGCTTAAGCGGCGCCGCGCGATCCACGACACATAAGGCGGCGCTTCGACGACCTCGGCCGCAGCCTCGTCGCGATCGCCTTCCGTCAAAGGTTCGACGTCGGTGTTTTCGGCATCCGCCAGGGCGGATTCTTCGAAAACGTCTTGTTCTTGCGTCATCTAACCACTCCAGGGGGGAGCCATATCCGGGGGCCCCGACGCCAGAAAACCGGCGCCTGCGGGGCTAACGCGTGGAGAGTGCAAATTCGCTGCCAACGCTTGTTTTAAAGGATTTTTTGCTATCGGCGGACCCTCCGGAGGCTTGGCACGCGGCTTGCTGAACAGCCCCCGGGACCGTGCGTGCGGCACATGCTCTCAAGTATTTGGCGAGGGCGCCGAAACATATCCCCGAGGCGGTCGGCATTTCCGACAGTGGAATCCCCGCCGGGATGTACTAAGCCCTACGTTTTGAACCGGCTAACAATTCCGCTCTAGGAGATTTTCAATGTCACTCGTTATCAATACCAACAGTTCTTCGCTGCAGGCGCAGAACAACCTGACCAAGTCGACCAACGCCCTGGCGCAGGCGACCGAGCGTCTTTCCTCGGGCCTTAAGATCAACAGCGCCAAGGACAACGCCGCAGGTTTCGCCATTTCCACCCGTTTCACCACCCAGATCGGCGGCCTGTCCCAGGCTTCGTCGAACGCTTCGGACGCCATCTCCCTGGCCCAGACCACGGGCTCGGCGCTGGACGAAGTGACCGCCAACCTCCAGGCCATCCGTGACCTGGCCGTGCAGTCCGCCAACGGCACCTACACCGACACCGACCGCGCCGCGATCGATACGGAAGTGCAGCAGCGCCTGTCGGAAATCACCCGCATCGCGAACCAGACCGACTTCAACGGCGCCAAGGTGCTGGACGGTTCCACCAAGTCGTTGTCGTTCCAGGTCGGTGCCAATGTCGGCCAGACCATCTCCGTGGCCCTGGGCCAGGGCGTCCGCGCCGACCAGGTCGGTGCCATCGCCACCTCGTCCACCGACGACCTGTCGGCACTGTTCGCCAGCGGCGCTTCGGTGACCCTGGGTTCGGGTGACTTCTCGATCGCCACGGGTGCCGGTTCCACTTCCGGTACGGTTGACGTGACCGGTACGTTCAGCTCCGTCCAGGACCTGTCCGACGCCATCAACGCGTCCAACTCCGGCGTGTCCGCCGCGGTCAGCGCCGACGGCAAGAAGATCAACCTGTACTCCGCCACGGCGCTTGACGTCACCGTTGGTACCGGTTCGGGCGCCTCGGGCATTGCCACGGGCGGCACGATCTCTGGCGCAGTCAGCGGTTCGCTGTCCGGCGGCGACGTGAAGACCGTCGACGACGCCAACGCGCTGATTTCCCGCGTTGATACGGCCCTGACCTCGGTCAGCAACCTGGCCTCGAACCTGGGCGCGATCCAGAACCGCTTCCAGTCCACGATCAGCACGCTGTCGGCCGAATCGGCCAACCTGACCAGTTCGCAGTCCACTATCCAGGACGCGGATTTCGCGGCTGAGACGGCGAACCTGTCCAAGGCCCAGGTGCTGCAGCAGGCCGGTATCTCGGTGCTGTCGCAGGCCAACTCGCAGCCGCAGCAGGTTCTGAAGCTCCTTCAGTAACTGTTTGAAGTTTTGCATGGCATGGCGGTGGATACCGCCATGCCATTGCAAGATGCCGGCAAAGCCCATGTATGGAAGGCGTGGGTTTTGCCGGCATCTCGTGCACCCCAATGACACGAACGCCCTCCAGGAAATGCCATGACCACCACGTCGACCGTTGGAAGTTCCGACCTTAGCTCGCTATTGAGCCAGTTGGGCGCGAGTTCGTCGGGCAGCAGCACCTCGGGTACGGCGTCGGGCAGTTCAGGCAGCAGCACCGGGACCAACCTCGCAGGCCTGATCAGTGCCGCGGGCATCGGCTCGGGACTGGATGTCGATTCGATCGTCACCGCGCTGGTCAATGCCCGCAAGGCGGGCGAGCAGAACCAGATCGACTCCAAGACCACCACGGCCAATGCGCAGCTCACGGGCATGAATGCCCTGAAGCTGGCGCTGTCGAACCTCAACGGCGCGATCACCAAGCTTTCCCAGGCCACCACTTACAGCACGTTTGCGGCCACGTTGTCGAATACGTCCGTGGGCACCACTTCCACGCTCACCTCCGCCCAGCCGGGCAGCTACAACGTGGTGGTGTCGCAGCTGGCCACCGCGCAGAAGCGCAGCAGCAATACCTATGGCGCCAAGGATGCCGTAGGCCAGGGCACGCTGACCATCGCCGTGGGTGGCAAGAATATCAATGTCGCCGTGTCGGCCACGGCCAGCCTTGCCGACATCGCCGCGGCCATCAATGGCGCCACCGGCAACCCGGGCGTGCAGGCCACGGTGGTGAACGGTGCCAGTGGCTCGCAGCTGCTGCTCAGTTCCACCAAGACGGGCGTTGCCAATGCCTTCACCGTCACCGCCAACGCCACCAGCAGCGATGGCCTTCTCGCCTTCGCCAGCCAGCTGGCGACACCGGCGGCCGACGGCACGGGTGTCGCCCAGGATGCCAAGCTCACGGTGGATAATATTCCCGCCACCAGCGCCAGCAATAACGTCAGCGGCGTGCTCGATGGCGTGACGCTGAACCTTACCGCGACCGGCACCACCCAGCTGACCGTGGCCCAGGACACCAGCGGCATCACCCAGGACGTGTCGGATTTCGTCGACGCCTATAACGATTACCAGACCACAGTCGACACCCTGGAAAGCTACGACCCCAACACCAAGACATCGGGCGTGTTGCTGGGCGACAGCATGCTCAATTCCGTCAAGCGCCAGGTGGCGAGCCTGATCAGCGGCTCGGTGCCGGGCAATGCCATTGGCACCCTGGCGAACCTGGGCATCAAGCGCGATTCCACCGGCCAGATGAGCTTCGACAATGATCAATTGTCGGCGGCCCTTGCCAGCAACCCCACCGGGGTGCGTGATCTTTTCAGCGGCAGCAACGGCCTGGCCACCAAGCTTGCCACGACCACCAATACGCTGATCGCGAGCTCCGGAATCATCGCTACCCGCGCCACGGCCCTTACGGCCAGCCTGACGCGCCTTGACACGCAGCAGACCGCGCTTGACTCGCGCATGTCCACCTATGAATCCATGCTCCGTACGCAGTACACGCAGCTCGATACCCTGATGTCGACGTTGAATACCACCAGCTCGTACCTGACCAAGGCACTGGCTGGACTGGAAGCGACGTACACCAAGAACAACTAAGGAAGAAGCCATGTCCTACGGTTACCCGCGCAGCGCCAGCGCCATGTACCAGCAGAACGCGGTGCACGGGCGCGTGGAAGACGCCGATCCGCACCAGCTGACCATGCTGCTGATGGACACGGCCATCGAGCGCATCAACCAGGCACGCAATCACCTGGCCCGCGGCGACCTGGGCGGCAAGGCGATCAGCGTGTCCAAGGCGATGGCGATCTTGGTTGAACTGCGCGCAAGTCTGGACCATGCCAAGGGCGGCAAGCTCAGCGGTCGCCTGGAAGCGCTTTACGAATACGTCGGCCGCCGTTTGCTGGCGGCCCAGGCGCACAACGATGATGCCGCCCTGGCTGAATCGGCCCGTCTGCTTGGCCCGATCCGTGACAGCTGGCGCGAGATTCGCAGCCAGTACCTGGCCGAACTTCACTCGGGCGCCGCTTGATGAGCTCCGCCAACCACGATGCCCTGCGCGTGGCCGTCGCCACCAGCGAACGCATGCTTACCGCGGCGTCGGCTGGCGACTGGGACGCCGTGGCGGCACTGGAACCGGAGCGTGCCCAGGCGTTGGGCCGGGGGCATCCGGCCGATACCACCAGCGTGGAACTGCTTCGCCGCATGCTCGAGTGCAACCGTGCCATCGAGGGCCACGCCGCCACGGCCCGGGCGGAGGTGGCGCGCAAGCTTGGCCAGAGCGGACAGGGTTACCGCGGCGCCAGTGCCTACCTGGCTGCTGCCCGCAGTTGATTGCCATGCAAGCCCACGCGCCACAAGCCTTGCCCGACCTGGTCGACGACACCAGGGAACTGATCGACGCTGTCCTTGCCCGGCTGGATCGGGCCGACCGCGTGCTCGGCGAGCTCTGCTCGCAGTTGCTTGCACCGCCGCCATGAGCCTGGACGTGATCGAACGCGCCCTGGCCATCACCGGCGCCATGCATGAAGCGGCGGCGCGCCAGGACTGGCGGGCTGTTGCCGTCCTGGAGACTGAACGTGCCGCCTTGCTGCAGGGCCCGCTGCCCGCCGACGACGCTACGTTGAAGTCGATCAAGGCCATGCTTGCCATCGACGCGATGACAAAGACCCGCGCGCGGGAAGCGCGGGACAACCTTTGATATGTGCGCCGCGTCACAAAAAGCGTATCGTCTGCTCAACGAAAGGGGAGCGGGCAGGGTATGAGCCAGGACATCTATAGGGAGTTCAGCGACCGGGTCGCCTACGAGGCCCTGCTGCATGCGTCCTGCACCCTGGCCGACGCCCCCGAAGGTCGCGAACTGGCCTTGCTCAATGAGCGCAATGCCAGCCTGCTGACCACCGTGGGTTCGCTCACCGAGCGTCGCGCCGACACCCTGGAAGACGATAGCGCTGTCCTGCAGGAGCTCACCCGCATCGATGCCAAGCTCAATGCAGTGATCGAACTGGTCAATCGCCTTGCGCTGCCGTCGGCCGCCCTGCCACCCCGCGTGGAGGTGCGGTTCAACGCCTGGGCAGCGGAGCTTCCACGCAAGATCCTGCCCGATCCGGGCAAGCGGGTGATGCTGCGCATCCATTTCGATGCCTGCCGTGCGTTGCCCCTGGAGTTGCCCGGCCAGGTGGTCCATGCCCCGGGTGCCCATGTGGGCCTGGTGGCTTTCCAGGGACTCTCCGAAGGTGTCCGCGACGCCATGGAAAGGCTGGTGTTCCGCCAGCACCGGCGCCAGGTGGCCGAAGCCCGGCAGATGGTCCGCTAGCCGGTCACGGCCCCGGCCGGGGTCAGAGTAATTACTCTGACCCCCAACCGCTGCTGGCCCCATTCCGGGCCGCCAAAAGTGCCTTACATCAAACGTTTTCACGCGCTTTGGACACACTGCGTCACATTTGCGACGCGTGTCGTCATTGCTGGCGGTTGCGTCACTTTCTGACCCATGCCTTGCCGGTAGTTGCCCTGTTCCGGCAGCGTCGTAGGAATCGACGGGTCGCGGCACTTTTCTGCCGCCACCGCAGCGTTGTGCGTCGGATTTCCGGCGATGGCACGCTTCTTGATCTATCCCATTCAGCAGAGGGTCAAGAGCCCGTCCGGCATCGCCGACGGGTCATCACATTCGCACCAAGGGGTAAGGTCGTGAAGTCTTCCATCATTCTGGTCGTCGAGCCTGACAACAGCCGCGCCGCGTCCCTGGCCGCCGCACTTACTTTCATGGGTTACGAGCCGCGCCGCGTCGGCCATGACGATGTCGACGGAGTGGCCGCGATGGCCGTCTTCGTCGGTTCCATCGGCGGCAACGATGCATTGTCGGTGGCCATGGGCCCGCTAGGCACCAAGGCCTCGAAGCTGCCGCTGCTGGTAGCCGCCGACGCCCCGATGGCGGCCGACCTGGTTGCCATCAACGGGCACCGCGGCGCGGAGCTGGTCGATTTCCCGCTGCGCTACGCACGCCTCGCCGCCGCCCTGCGCACGTTCGAGGCGCTGGCCGATGAAGCCAATGCCAACCGCCGTTTCGTCGGCGCATCTGCCCCGATGCAGCGCATCAACAACCTGATCCGCCAGGTCGCACCGTTCGATTCCTCGGTGCTGGTGCTGGGTGAATCGGGGACGGGCAAGGAACTGGTGGCCCGCACGATCCACGACTGCTCACCGCGCGCCGACAAGCCCTTCATCGCCATCAACTGCGGCGCGATCCCGGCGGAATTGCTCGAAAGCGAACTGTTCGGCCACGAGAAGGGCGCTTTTACCGGCGCCATCAATACCCGCAAGGGCCGCTTCGAGCTGGCCGAGGGCGGCACGTTGTTCCTGGACGAGATTGGCGACATGAGCCTGCCGATGCAGGTGAAGTTGCTGCGCGTGCTGCAGGAACGCACGTTCGAGCGCGTCGGTGGCAACAAGCCCCAGCGCTGCGATGTGCGCATCATTGCCGCCACGCACCGGAACCTCGAGCAGTCGATCCAGAACGGCGTCTTCCGCGAAGACCTTTTCTACCGCCTGAATGTATTCCCGGTCGAGATGCCGCCGCTGCGCGAACGCATGGACGATCTTTCCTCGCTGATCGGCGAATTCAACCATCGCCTGGCACAGCGTGGCCTGGGCAATGTCCGGTTCTCAGGCCAGGCCCTTGCGGCACTGCGCGGTTATGCCTGGCCCGGTAACGTGCGCGAGCTGTCCAACCTCGTCGAACGCATGGCCATCCTGCTGCCGCACGGCGAGATCCGCGCCGCGGACCTGCCGGAGAAGTACCGTGGCGCGTCGGTGGTGGGAGACATCTGCGGTGCGGCGCTCCTGGCCTACATGGAAGAGCAGCCGGTGATCGCCGACACGTATGCCAACGGCAACGACGCGGCCACTTTGCCCGCTGGCGGCCTAGACCTGAAAGACCACCTGGCCGGCATCGAGATCGGCCTGATCCGCCAGGCGCTGGACTCGGCCAATGGCGTGGTGGCCCACGCGGCCAAGCTGCTGCGCGTACAGCGCACCACGCTGGTGGAGAAACTGCGCAAGTACGGTTTGAACGACGCCGTGCAGATCACCGCTTGACGGGGCCGGAAGTTAAAGCTTCCACGCCCGACGGAATTAAAGAAGGCAACAAGGTGGGCAGTGCGCAAATAGGCGTACGCCCTGGGGAACGGCAGGTAGCCGGCGCATTGAAGTAACAGCGTCGGCAAGACCCTCCGGCAATCGCTACTTCTGGTGGTGCCTGGCGGCCCGCCCAGGACAGGTTTGTGCCGGAGAAAGCCCCCATCGGCCGTGCGGCGATCACGCACTGCCCACCTTCTTGTCTTCTCGTTTCAAGACCTTCCGCGTGACCGGGGTCAGAGTAATTACTCTGACCCCCAACCTCCGGCCTCACCGTCTCTTGATTGGCACGCCACGTGCATCGCACTGCCTGAACGCCAACGCGCGCCGGAAAACCGCCATGACCACGATCGACGTAAACAGCCTGCTTTCCCAGATGCGCCGGATGACGGCCGTTACGGAACTGCCGTCGGCGAAGATCGACACCGTCGGCAAGGCGGCGGCTCCGTCGGATTTCGGCGCGCTGCTGAAGCAGTCCCTGGGAAGCGTGGCGGACCTGCAGAAGACCGCCGGCATACAGGCCGCCGCTTTCGAGCGCGGCGACAAGGGCGTGGACCTGGCCCAGGTGATGCTGTCGGTACAGAAGGCCGACCTCAGCTTGAGCACTGTTACCCAGGTACGCAACAAGATGGTCGATGCCTATAAGGACATCATGAACATGTCGTTCTGAGCGACGTTTCATGACCCTTCCACTAACGGACTTGTTGAACCATGGCTGATAACGCCGTCGCCACCTCCACCGATTCCAGGCTGGCTTCGTTCAAGAACCTGGCCGCCACGCCGGTGGCACGCCAGCTGACCTTGATGGCCGGTATCGCCGCCGCGGTCGCCATTGGCGTGGCGGTGGTGATGTGGTCGCGTACGCCCGACTACGGCATGCTTTACGCAGGCCTTGAGCAGAGGGATGCCGCCGCCGTTACCCAGGCGCTGCAGGCGGCCAACGAACCCTACAAGCTCGGCACCGACGGCGCGTCGGTGTTCGTGCCGGCCGCCGACGTGGCGGCCATGCGCCTGAAGCTCGCTTCGCAGGGCCTGCCCCAGGGGGCGACCCAGGGCGGCGCCATGGCGCAGTCCGATTCCCCCTTCGGCATGAGCGACATGGCCGAGCGGAGCCGTTACCAGCAGTTGCTCGAAAACGACCTCGGCCAGACCATCGCCGGCCTGCAGTCGGTCAAGGGCGCGCGCGTCCACCTGGCGCTGCCCAAGCCTTCCGCCTTCATCCGGGACAACCACCCGGCGAGTGCGTCGGTGGTGGTGGCCTTGTATCCGGGCCGCTCGCTCGATGCCGGCCAGGTGTCGGCCGTCGTGCACCTGGTGTCTTCGTCGGTGCCGGGCCTGGATGCACGCAATGTCTCGGTGATCGACCAGGCGG
>Ga0193716_1001760_pt1 | contig 12420 bp, 9 predicted proteins | sample U2c1metaG_FD_145901 | JGI IMG/M metagenome (GOLD analysis project Ga0193716, IMG submission 145901) | Soil microbial communities from a riparian zone of the East river system, Colorado, United States - U2c1 | ecosystem: Environmental > Terrestrial > Soil > Riparian zone | place: USA: East River...
GAGCGCGCTCGACCTGTTTACCATAGCCACCTGTTCCTAAGACTTGATGATTCACGCGGAACGCGAGCAGCTATAGAGTGAGTTCACAAGGACGACCGGTTGCCGTCTTCGGAAACCCCGCTATCTGCAGCTCGCAGACCGGAAGCTTTGCGTCACCGACTTGCGCCGGGTATGCCCTTATCGAGGCGGCAGTACATCACGGGAAATAAAAACGGGCACGCTGTCGTAGTGCACAGACAGCCGAAGAAATTGCGCGAACTAAAATGTGACGCAGTACTATCGACGGCGATTGCGTCAGTGATGTCGAAGCGATTCGCAAAATGACGATTTGGGAGCAAAAAAAACGGCGTTTTATTCGGGTGTGGTTTTCGCTTCCCTGCTGCGGTTGATCGCCGTCTCGCTCATCGGTAAGAACGGTGGGATGTCAAGAGGCGCTTGTGGCGACGGTTCCGGTCACGTGCCGCCCCCCAAATTCTCTCGCGCCCAATGCAGTGGCCATCGCAAAGGACGGGGTGCGTTGACGACGCATGTCGGCAATCGCCGACGTCTTGTGCTTCCGTGTCGAGCGGCGATTATCCAGCCGATTGCTTGACGATGGTGCAGGGAAAGGTTGTCGACGCGCGTTAGCGGTGCGCAAGCGTCTCAAATTCACTGGACGAACGTCGCGTGTCAGACCACAACTTACGTCCGGGAGGGCAGATGTCTGGCATCTTTATTTGCCCATGTCTGGCGAACTAGGTGCGTCGAGGATCCGATTGTTGGATTTAGGGGCCTAAATGCGAATATTGATATACAGCGCGAACTTTGCGCCCGAGCCGACCGGTATTGGCAAATATTCGGGTGAAATGGCTTGGTGGCTTGCCGATCATGGTCACGAAGTCCGCGTGGTGTGCGCGCCGCCCTACTATCCGGCATGGCAGGTGGATAAAAAATATCGCTGGCCGCTTTTCCGGCGCGAAAAGTGGCACGGCGTCGACGTCTGGCGCACCCCGCTGTGGGTTCCAAAGTCGCCAAGCGGACTCACTCGAATATTGCACCTACTTTCGTTTGCGATTACCTCGTTTCCGGTAATGCTCTGGCAGATCGCCTGGCGACCCGATGTCGTGCTGACGGTGGCCCCGGCGTTCATGTGCGCTCCGGCGGGCTTATTGACCGCCTGGCTGTGCCACGCCAAGCGGTGGCTGCACCTGCAGGACTTCGAGGTGGATGTGGCGTTCAGCATGGGGCTGTTGAAGGGGAGGCTCTTGCAGCGAGTCGTCTTGGGCATGGAAAGGTCCCTGCTGCGACGCTTCGACACCGTATCGACGATCTCCGGGCGCATGATCCAGCGGCTTCTTTCCAAGGGCGTGAAGGCCGGCAACACCCGATATCTCCCGAATTGGGTGGATCTTGCGCGCATCAAGCCGCCGAAGAATGGCAACTACCGCGCCAAGCTCGGGATTTCAGCAGACTCGATCGTTGTGTTGTTTTCCGGAACTTTGGGCGGAAAGCAGGGGTTGATGGTGATTCCGGCAGCCGCGAGACTCCTTGAATCCCGCACCGACATTACCTTCGTCGTATGTGGCGACGGGGTCATGAAGCCGCAACTCGAATCCGCGGCCGCCGGCCTGTCGAATATTCGCTTCTTGCCGCTGCAGCCTTCCGGCCGTGTATCGGACTTGCTGGGAATGGCAGACATTCACCTGCTGCCGCAGAGTCCCGATGCCGCAGATCTGGTGCTCCCGTCGAAACTCAGCGGCATGCTCGCGAGCGGCCGGCCGGTGATCGCCACCTGTCGTCCGGAAACGGAAATCAGCGAAATCGTCTCCAAGTGCGGTTTAGTGGTGGCACCGGAGAACGGGGTAGAACTCGCGCACGCCATCACTAAACTTGCGGACAACCCGGACGCCAGGTTTCAGCTGGGCCGGCGCGGCAGAAGTTTCGCAGAGGAAAATTTCGAGCGCGACGCCGTTTTGAACAGCATGTTTGCGTCAATTGAAGATGAGCTGGCGGAAGCATCGAATGACTTGGCCGCATGAGAGTTAGGAACCTAACATAGCCTCGTTAAGTAGGGTGTCGAAGTACTTTTGAAGTACTCTGTGGTTTGGCCTAGCATCAGCAAGAAGTAAAACATTATGAGCGCAGAGCGCACGCAGCCCGTGAGTCAAAAAATCCAAAATCCAGAACGCTTTCGCCGCTGGTTTCACCTTTTGGCGATTTGCTTTGTTTACGCACTTGGGTTCGGCGCGGCGCCGGCGACCGCCGAGTCCGAGTATCTTTTGGCTCCCGGCGATATCTTGAAGATCAGCGTGTTCAAGAATCCCGATTTGAGCCTCGATGTCCGCGTATCAGAGACCGGAGCCATAGGCTATCCGCTCATCGGCACTGTGCCGGTGAAGGGCCTGACGCTGCCTGCAGCAGAGGGCAAGGTCGCGCAAATGCTGCGAGACGGCGGTTTTGTCGTCAACCCACAAGTGAACATATTGCTGACCACGGGGTTCGGTAATTTGGTGTCCGTGATCGGCGAAGTCAACAAGTCCGGTCGATACTCGGTCGATTCGGCGGGCGGGCATGTTTCTGGGATGCTGGCGTCAGCCGGGGGAGTGGCACCGACCGGGGGTGAGTTGGTGTCGGTTTCCGGCATACGCAACGGCAAGCCCTTTCGACGCGACATCGATATCGTCAAAATGGCTTCGACTGGAAATACCGCCGACGATCTCGAGCTTTTTGGCGGTGATACGGTCTACGTCAATCGCGCGCCCATGTTCTATATCTATGGGCAGGTTCAAAAACCCGGTCAGTACCGTCTCGAGCGGGGCATGACGGTGATCCAGGCGCTCGCCACCGGCGGCGGCGTCACCGGCAAGGGCACGCAGCGCGGCATCGTTCGACATCGCCGCGACGCCAATGGAAAGGTAAAGGAGGATGGTGTTTCCATAGATGATGACGTCCAGGACCGAGACGTCATTTACGTCAAAGAGAGTTTGTTTTGATCCGGTTCAATTTATATAGTTGCTGCCACGGAGGCCGCGCTTAGCATGAGCTTCAATCAATTTCTGGTGATTCTACGTGCCCGCTGGCGCATTGCCGTGGGCATCTTCTTGGCGGTGGTCTTCTTGGTCGCATTCGCAAGCTTCATTTGGCCCAGGCAATACACTGCGACGGCTTCCATCGTCGTTGACAGCAAAACCGACCCCGTGGCTGCTGCGGGTAACGGCGCGGGCATGGGTGGACAGCCGCTGGCCACCTACGTCAATACGCAAGCCGATATCATAGCCAGTGAACGCGTGGCGCAGCGTGTCGTGAAGACTCTGAAGCTCGACCAGCAACCCGAGGCTAGGAAGCTGTGGGCTAAGGACAGTAACGATGACATCAGCATTACCATTGCAAACCTTTTGCTCGAGAAAAAACTTCTCGTCGCGCCGGCTCACGACAGCCCGACGCATGCGAGCAACGTCATCGACATATCGGTTCAGTGGTCGGACCCTATTACAGCCGCGGCGTTGGCGAACGGTTTTGCGCAGGCTGCCATAGAAACGAATATTGAATTGAAAGTAGAGCCCGCCAAACAATACGCAAGCTGGTTCGATCAGCGATCGCGCGCGCTGCGCGCCGATCTGCAGGCCAAGCAGAAACTGCTTTCCGATTTTCAAAGCAAGAATGGAATCATTGCGACCGACGAAAAACTGGATGTCGAGAACGCACGCTTGGGAGAACTGTCGAGCGAATTAGTCAACATCCAGGGACAGCGGCAGGACAGCCAATCGCGCCAGCATCAAGTGGGCGCCGACATTAATTCGCTGCCGGAGGTGCTGCAAAGCCCGGTCATTCAGACGCTCAAGGCTTCCTTGTCGACGGCCGAGGCAAAACGGCCGGATATCGCCAGTCGCTTGGGCAAGAACCATCCCGATTACCAGGCGGTGGAGGGCGAGATTACCAATCTACGAAGCCGCATTGCGGTGGAGAGCGCGAATATTGCGGCATCCCTCGGCAGTACGACCCAGGTTAATTTGCGGCGTGAAAACGAAGTGCGCCAAGCGCTGGAGGCACAGAAAAAGCGGGTCCTCGAATTGAAATATCAACATGACCAATCAGCGATGTTCCAAAGCGACGTTACCTCGGCGCAGCGCGATCTGGACGAAGTGTCCCAGCGGTTGGCGCAAAGCAACTTGGAGAGTCTGACGCAGCAGACCAACGTCGTGCAGTTGAGCACCGCATCGGTACCGAAGAACCCTTCCAGTCCCAAGCTCATTATCAATTTGATACTCGCAATTTTTCTGGGCGGCGTGCTGGGAATCGGCGTCGCCGTGGCAACCGAGATGCGGGACCGCTGCGTGCGCGAAGACGAGGACATGGTGGAAGTATTAGGCGTGCCCTTGCTCGGTAAAGTCCCCTTCATCCAGGTGCGGGCAAGCGATGTACGGGCGCCGCAGACGGCGCCTGGTCGACTGGAACCGTCGGTAATTTGAATTTTCTTGCTGTTAAAGCCAAGAGCCTACAATGAATAAAATAGCCGAAAGGCCCATCAAGCGCCGGGATGTTCCGCAGGACCGCGGCCGCGCGATCGGCGCAATACTGGTCGAGCAGGGCCGTCTGAATGCCCAAGATGTGGATGATATTCAGCGTTTCGCCAATGCCCACGGCGTGCGTTTTGGGGAAGCTGCGGTACAGATGAAACGCATCACGGAGCACGACATCGAGTCGGCCCTTGCGCAGCAGTACAACTATCCGATTTTGGCACGCGGCGGCGTGGGTGGGGTTGCCGATGATGTTATCGCGGCTCATCTGCCGCAGAGTGAAGCGGTGGAACCGCTGCGCGCGCTTCGCAGCCAATTAATTCTGCGTTGGTTCAATAGCGCTACTCGCAAAGTATTCGCCGTTACCAGCGCGGAACGCGGCGAGGGGCGTAGCTGGCTTGCCGCCAATCTGGCCACCATGTTCGCACAGCTAGGCGAACGCACGTTGCTCATCGATGCCGACATGCGCCACCCGCGTCAACACCGGCTATTCAATATCGACAACTCGGTCGGTTTATCCGCTTTGCTGACGGGCCGCGCCGGCCGTGAAATTGCGCGCCGGATTCATCCTCAGTTGCGCTTATTCGTGCTGCCGGCAGGCATTATTCCGCCCAATCCTCAGGAATTGCTGGCGCGCCCGGTGTTCGAAGTGATCCTCGATCATTTTGCCGCGCAATTCAGTCTGGTGATCATCGATACGCCGGCGGTGTCGGAAACCGCGGATGCGCAAATTCTGGCCGCGAATGCCGGCAATGCCGTGATGGTCGCGCGCCGTAATCACACGCGGCAGTCGATGCTGGTGGCGGCGATGGAGATTTTGACGGACACCGGTGTAAACGTGATAGGAAGCGTTCTCAATGAGCATTGAGCGGTAAATGGCGTTGTCGTTTTGCGAACCGCGTTGATGTGGTTAAGGTTCGGCAACTGATGAAGACCAAAGCATCGATCGACCTCTTTAGCGTGCGGGTGGCGCTGGCGCTCATCATCGTGTTGATCGAAGTCATGTTCATCAATAGCTTGGCGTCCGCGGGGATCGAATTCATTCTCTCCAGCGTCGTCGTGACGATTGCGCTGTTGATACAGCTTCGATTTGGCGTGCGGCGTATCACCGGCTCCCCGGCGGATATCGTTGTCTTTATTTTCAGTTGGCTGTTCCTGGATTTGGCCCCTAAAGTCCAATTGATGAGCATGCCGCAGCGCCTCATCAACACTTCTACGGTTGCGGTCGATAGAGTTGCATTGACGAATCTGATTTGCGCGCTTTTCATGATTGCATTCACGCTATTTTACGAGTTCTTGAGCAGGCGCGCCGAACAGCCGCAACCGGCACGACCCGCAGCAGCGGATTCGCGGCAAGAGTTGACGGCGGGTGCCGTCGGTCTGGCGCTTGTTGTCTGCGTCATCGTCGTTGGATTGGCGGCGCCGAGCGCCTATCACTCGATTGATAATGCGGTGGCCGCCACGCCCACATCGTTGGTCATCAAGCGGTTTTTGCTGTTTCTTCCTTCGGCGACGCTCCTGATTCTTCTGAACGAGACCGTCCGATCGGGCCGCAAGGTGCTCTTCAGCCGAGTCTGCGTGTTGCTGCTGTTGCTGCTGTTGGTGATGATTACCGTAAACCCGTACACCGAAAAGCGCAACGCCATCGGGCCGGTATATATCGCTTTGCTGATGGTGATGTTTCAGAATTGGTTTGCGAGCAGAACCAGGCGATTGCTATTGCTGGTGAGCAGCATGGTCTTGGTATTTCCGGCGATCACGATATTCACTCACAATCACGCACAAACCATTGGTAACCTGTCGCTGAGCCAATTCTCCGATCAAATCGCGGATCACTACTTTTCCATCAACTATGACTCTTGGGCCAATATTTATACGGCGGTCGAAATCGTCAAAGTGCACAGTATGCAATGGGGCCATCAGTTGCTGGGTTCCCTGCTGTTTTTCGTGCCGAGTTCGATTTGGAGTTCAAAGCCGCTGGCGACGGGTATTTTTCTGGCTGACTACTTAATCGCCAACTACAGCATGTGGTTCACGAATCTGTCGGCCCCGCTCATCGCCGAGGGCTACCTCGACTTCGGACCGGGCGGAGTCGTTCTCTATGCGGCTGCTTTGGCCTGGTTCGTCGTATTTCTGAATAGACTGGCTTTACGCCGCGACAATTGGCTGGCGTTTCCAATGGCCACTTACGCGGCGGTGTTCTTGATGATTGTATTGCGCGGCTCATTGATGATTGCACTGGGGTTCGCAGCCGCGGCATTTCTAGCGTTCTGTTTCGCCTCCGCGCTGTTGTCGATGAAACTCGGCGTGCGCCACCGGGTTGCCCGGCGATTCGGCGCCCGTCCCACGATGGTGGCCTGAAGCGCACCCCTGCGGGTCTGACAACTATGCGAGTAGCGATATATCACAATATTCTTTGGTCCAAATACAAGGGCGTCGTTTTTTCGCAGGTGCACTTGGACGGCGGTACGCGAGGGATCACCCCATCGTTCATTCAAATTGCGGAGACCGAAGAAATCCGGGTAGGCCTGGGCGCCGTCGATCTTTCGTATCATCAATATCCGTTCAGGCTTTTGTTCCGGGGCTCATACACCAACGCTCCGCTGGTCCGGCGAATTGGCGCACTCGCGCGCGATCTATACAAAAACCCGGTGGATTTGGTGATCATGCCGGGATATCACCGCACTGAGTACTGGGCCATGCTGGTGGTTTGTATTCTGCTGCGCCGCAAGCGCGCGGTCTTTTGCGACTCAACGACTATCGATCGGCGGAGAGCGACGTGGCGGGAATGGGCCAAGCGCTGGTTCTTTGGATGGTGCAATGGGTTCTTCTGCTATGGAATAAGAAGCAAAGAATATTTGATGAGTTACGGTGTCAGCGAGTCGAAAATCGCGTTTCGGTGCCAAGCCGCCGCGTTGCCGCGCGGCTATAGCACGGCCAAAGTCCTGTCGCACTACGAATCGAACTGGGACGGGCGGGTCGATGCGCCGCACTTCCTCTATGTGGGCCGATTGTCGTCGGAAAAAGGACTCGAAGATCTAATTGCGGCATTTTGCGCTGTTCATAAGAGCTATCCGAAGGCAAGGTTGGACCTCATCGGCTCGGGTCCGCTGGCCGAGCAATTGAAAAGCCGTGTGACCGCGCTCGGCATGGACGATGCAATTGCCTTCTTGGGTTCGAAGAGCTTGGATGAAATTGCAGAGCTATTCATGAAGTGCACTGCGTTGGTGCTGCCGAGCCACAGCGAACCTTGGGGATTGGTGGTCAATGAATCCCTCAGTTACGGCTGTCCGGTAGTCGTCAGCAGCGCGTGCGGCTGCGTGCCTGACCTGGCAATTGACGGACTGACGGGATACTCATTTGAAGCCGGCGATGTAGACAGCTTGACCAAGGCGCTGAGCTCTGTGATGCAGTTATCGGGCGACCGGTTGAGGATCGCGCGAAACTGCTTGGACATTATCTCCAACTTCACGCCGGAGCGGGCGGCGACCCAAATACTGGACGGATGTTTGCGCATGGCCGGAGACAGAGGATGACGCGCTGTGTGTCATTTGTCGGACCGCTGCCGCCTCCCGTCAACGGCTTTTCAAATGTATGTGCGATGATGCTGGATCGCCTAAGAGCGAGAATGCCCGTGGAAGTGTTCAATCGCGCGCCCAAGTTGCGCGCTCGGGCGCTGGGCATCCTGCAGCAGCTTGCCAATCCGGCAAAATACCTGAGGTTGTGCGTCGAGGGACGCGACGTGGTCCTGTACCTGGCGCTGTCCGGCGGCCGCGGCCAGCTGATCGATCTCATGTATGTGCTCATCAGTAAATTGTTCCGGCGATCGATTTTCGTCCACCACCACAGTTTTGTTTATATCAATTCGCCGTCATGGCTCAATCGATGCTTCTTTTCCCTGGTCCGCAACGAAGCGCATATCGTCCTGAGCCCCAAAATGGGTGAATCGCTGGCGCAGCTATATCGCTTGAATCCCGGCGCGATCAGGGTGGTGTCGAATGCCGCGTTCTACGATGCGGATGACGAGGCGCGGGTGCCAGGCAATGACTCGGGGCCGCTGCAGCTGGGGTTCTTGTCGAACATTACCTTCGAAAAAGGCATTGTCGAGTTCTTCGGTATTCTGGAGAAACTCAAGCAACACGGCGTTGCTTATCGTGCGCACATTGCCGGCCCGTTGGCATCCGATGCGCGGCAAGCATTCGACAAATTGCTCGAAGCTGCAAGCGACGTGGAGTACGTGGGGCCCCTGTACGGCGAACAGAAGGAACGGTTTTACCGCCAACTGGATGTTTTTCTATTCCCGACGAATTATGCGAATGAGGCGGAGCCGCTGGTTATCTATGAGGCGATGCGGCAGGGTGTCCACGTCATCGCGTGCGACAGAGGGTCAATTGCCGAGATGCTCCGCGACGGAGCCGGTCTCGCCTTTTCCAGGGAGCACATTGTGGAAGCGGCCGCCGCGCACCTCGCTAAGTTCAATGATGATCGGCATGCGTTGCTGGCTGCAAAACGCATGTCAATGCAGCAAGCCCAGCGAGTTCGATGCGCCGGCAAAGTTGCATTGGAAAATTTATTGGCTTGCATGCAAGGCACGTATGAACCGTTGAGAATATCATCGTGAAGACTCACTCCACCCGGATCTTGTTTGCCGTGGTCATGTCGGCGTCGGCATCGCTCTCGATGGGCGCCGCGATTGAATACAAAGATGCGCTTGATGTCGCCGTGGCGCCGCTCGACGATATAGCAGCGGCGCAGCGAACCAATCTGCTGATCCTGTACGCGGGCGACACTTTCACTTATGACAATAATATCTATCGGCTGCCCGCTTCGGTCACCGATCTGACCACATTGTCGGGCATCGGGGTCAACCCCAGCCGCCAAGATTATATTGATAGCTTAACAGGGGGGTTGACCGGCGAATGGCTCACCGGAGCCCGACAAAGTGTCGATGTGGATTTGCGCGCCGACTACAATCGATATATTCGAAACACCGATCTCAACAACGTTACATCCAACGACCGTGTGGCATGGAATTGGGGGCTCGGCAATGCCCTCTCGGGCCAGGTAGGCGCCGACTACATACGGTTGCTCGGGGGATTCGCCAACACGCAGGTGTATACGCGCGACATTGTGAATAGATCAGACTATTTTGCTTCTTTGCGCTATCAGTTAGGGCCGCGCTGGGGCATATTCGGCGGCTTGATGGGTACGAGCTACTCGGTGTCGACGGCGCAAGCGAATTTTAACAATTCGACGTCCAAGAGTGTCGATGTAGGAGCTGACTACGCCACTGATCTGAACAGAATAGGCTTCGACTATCGTTACAATGATTCGCGCGCTTCGAATAGCGCCATATTGAACGGCGTGTTGTTCGATCCTGACTTTCGAGAAGAACGCGCGCGCGTGCTTTTCAGGTATGCGCTGTCGGAAAAGACGATTTTCGACGGAAGCGCCGGGTATTTGAAGCGCGACTATCCCAGCACTTCAATCGGCAGTTTTTCCGGTGAAATCTGGCGAGCCGCCTTTCAGTGGCAGCCGACTCCCAAGACCCAGCTGCTGGTAGGCGCGTGGCAGCAGCTCGCCGCGGAATTGACCTCCCAGACGGACTACTTCGTCGACAAGGGCGTCAGCCTCACGCCCGAGTGGATTGCATCGGAAAAGCTGACGGTTTCACTGATCTTCGCGCATGATACTCAAAATTATGTCGGCTCGAATCCGCTCGGTCCCGTCCCCGTTGATTTCACAGGGCTGGCGCGGCACGACACCCTGACCAGCGAGACCGGCAGCCTGGTATACACACCTATTCGAGCAATCACACTTACCTTTTCCGTGGCCCACGTAAATCGAAACTCGAATGTCTCGCAGTTCCAATACAATGATTTTCAGAGCAGCGCCAACATTACTTATAAATTCTTTCGCTATGGCGATAATCCATGATGGGCGGCCAAGCCCCGCCTGGTCTCGATTAGAAACAAGACTCCAAGAAGCACCGCCTGTAATGCGCAGCCCAACAGTCTGATCGTGGTTCCTTGGTTCGGGCTTAGCTGGGTAAACAAGGTCGTGGCGACAATCATGAACGCCGCACCTGCCGTTGCGCTGATGATTTCACGGGACGCCTTCAGTTCAGACAGGAAGTACAGTGAAAATGGCAGGTGCGGCATCTGAAATGCGGCCGCGATCGAGGCGATGAGACCGGTTTCAAGAGCCACCGCATAACGAGGCGGCAGGAATGGAATTCCGAGGCGAAGCCCGACGAACACCGCCAAGCACGCGCATATCGAGATTGCAGAGAACAGGCGCAAGCTTTGAAAGCAGATCTTGCGGCGCACCGCCATGTCACCGTGCGCGGCGGCAAGCTTGGTGATGATGATCGGCGTGATGATCAAAGGAATGAAGGTCATCATGTTGAATATTTGATTGCCGATGCTATAGATGGCGTTTTCTGACGCTCCGCCGTCGCCGAATATTATTTTTCGTTGTATCAACCATTGCGAGAAGGTGAGCGCCGACACGACTACGATCTGCTTGGCGCCGTAGGTGAACAGCGTCTTCGTTTCGATCCATGCGTCGGGCAGCAGGTGCTGAAAAGAGCCGCCCATCTGCTGAATATCGGGCTTGAGATGACGCTTAAAAAGTGCGATTGCCATGTAGGAAACACCGACAACCTGTGCGCTGATCAAAAAAAACATCAGATCGACGCCGGATGTGGCGGTGCCGGCGAAGAAGGCGAAACCCACGAAAATCAGTGAGGTGGCCATATAGCAGATGCCGACATTGATGCTGGCATCCAGCGCAAATGACATTGCCGTCAAAAGCGACGTTGAAATCATGAAGCACGAGTAGATGCAAACCGACAGAATTGCCAACCCCGGGGAACCCGACACCTTCAGCTGTGAGGCGAACACGGCGCAAATGACGATGCACGCGAGAATCGTTCCGGCGAGCGCCAGGGCGCAGCCGGCGGCTATCGTCGGACGCAACGGGGCCGCCTCTTTGAGTTTGCGCGTCAGTTGCGCATTGATCGACAGCTCGATGCCGAATGAGCAAAAGGCGACGGTCGACACGGCGGTTGCCGTCAAGTAGCTCATCTCGCCGAAGCTGCTGGGTGCAAATCGTTTGATGGCCACGAACATCCCGGCGGCGTTGAGCACCCGCGCGATGAGCGACAGGGCTAGGTAGATGCTGTTTTTTTGGCGGGCCTTGGCTGCGATCCTACCGACCGCGACTCGATAATTAACGCCTTGCATGGACTGGGCGTGCGGGAGATCCAATGCAGACCATCATTTCCGGCAGGTTGTTGAACACCGAGCTGCGCGAGCCGACCACCGCGCCCCTGCCCACCGTGACCCCTGGCGCGACGAAGACATCAGCCGCCAGCCACGCTTCGTCTTCGATGACTATGGGAAACGCCTGGATGTCGAAACTCGGTGTGCGGAAGTCATGCGTGCCGGCGCATAGATAGCTCTTTTGCGACACGACGACATTTTTGCCGATTGTGATTGCTGCAAAACAGTACAGCACCGCGTGATCGCCTATCCAGGAATAGTCGCCGATTTGCAGCTTCCACGGATAAGGGATGGTCACGCTGGGGCGAATGACGACGCCTTTACCTATTCGAGCACCGAATCGGCGCAGCAACCAGCGCCGGAATCCATACATCAGTTGGGGTGAGCCCCGGAAAAAAGTGGCTTGAACGAACCACCATAGCTGCACAACCAAACCGGACCGGCCGCGAAAATTAGGCGGCAGCCGAAAGGTCTTGAGGTCTTGTATTTCCGGGGTACTCAAAGAGAGCAGACTCCGTGTTGTGACGCGCTCCCGCTCCAATACGTCATGTCGATCACGCCTGAGGGCAGTCCGCTTTGGCCGTATATTTGAATGGGACCTGGGAAGGAGAATACCTCGGCCCCGCCAAAGCGGACTG
>Ga0193716_1001761_pt1 | contig 12417 bp, 14 predicted proteins | sample U2c1metaG_FD_145901 | JGI IMG/M metagenome (GOLD analysis project Ga0193716, IMG submission 145901) | Soil microbial communities from a riparian zone of the East river system, Colorado, United States - U2c1 | ecosystem: Environmental > Terrestrial > Soil > Riparian zone | place: USA: East River...
GTTGGCGACGGCGCATCATCAGCCGCCGCTCCAGCCGCTCACGCATGAAACGGTCTTTGGTGACTTCCAGATCTTTCAGAAGCTGGGCTTCGCTGGGCAGGTCCACATAGGGCAGATCGGTGTCCGACACTGTTGTTTTCAGGACGGTGCTGGCCGGTTTGGGACGCAGACTCCAGCGCCCCAGCTTGGCGCCGGATTCCTCGATACGGTCGAAGGCGAATTCCTGTTCCGGCGGCAGCATGCCTGTCAGCGTGGAAAGCGCCGCGTATCCCAACTGCCGGCCGTTCTGATCGGCGATGGCCGTGTCGCTTTCGTAGGAGCGCAACGGGGTCATGTCGCCGGACGCGCCGTGCAGGAACAGACAGGGCGCGCCGTTGGTGTCGCGCTCCACCACCTCGCGCATGGCGCCGTAATAATCGGGCGAGATCAGCTTGTTGCCGCCGCCCAGCGACACCGGATGGCAGGCATAGTTGACCATGGTGGCCACCACCCGGCCATCGGCGGCGGTGATGCGGCCCACCAGCACCGTGTCATCGGCCTGTTTGGACAGGTTGAGGCCGCAGACGTCGCGGCCGCTGGGCGCATCCACGGCGTCGCGGTTATAGGCCAGGCCGCAGCGGCCATAGGCAAAGGACAGGATGGCGGGCGCAGCATCGGCGCGCGCCTTTTCCACCAGGCCGGTCAGCACTCCCGGCAGGGCATCCAGGTACGGCGCGATCAAGTGGCCGCCCGGACGGTCCTTGCGCTTGCGCAACAGCCAGGGCGCGCTGTGGGAGTGGGAGGGATGGATCATCAGCTGGTCGGGACGAATCCCCAGCGTCTTGACCAGACCGGCGCGGATATTGGCGACCTCCACGCTGTCCAGCACGATGGTATCCAGTGCCAGGAAGACCAGTTCGTTGCCGCCGTCCGATTCCTGGAACACCAGGCAGCTTCCCAGCAGCGGGCGATGCACGCCCTCGGCCGTGTCATGCTTGGCGCTGCCCCAGGTGCGCGAATAGATGCCGACCGGCGGGGTGATATCCACCCGCGACGCGCCGATGCGGCCGGAAAATTCGGGATGCTTCAGCACGGTGGCGGGCATGGCGGTTACTTTTTGGCGGCGTTGATGGTCACGGTCTGGAATACGACCTTGCCGCCGCGCACCACGAAGACGTCATAGCCGGAGACTTCCTTGGGCGTGTCCTTGAACTGCACCCACTGCATGATGGACGTGTCGGCGCCGGCATTCTGATAATGCGTCTGCATGGTCTTGTTGCCGGGCAGGCTGTCCTTGGAGGTCAGTATGGTGAACAGCTTGCGGATTTCCGAACCCACGAACACGCCATCGGGCGAGAAGGCGCCGGCGGGCGTCACCACCACCACGTCGGGCGAATAGTCGGACAACACGCCGTTCAGGTCGCCCGCCTTCATGTTGGCGACGTGATGATCGAGAACCTTGGTGTCTGCGCCGGCCCAGGCGCTGGCGGTCAATGCGAGAAGGATTGCGGCGGATGCGAATTTCAGCATAGCGTTCCCCACTGTTATTGTTTGTTGGATAAAGCTAGAGCAGGCCGCCAAAGGCCGCAACCGGGGGAATGCACGTGAACCGCCGCTGGACCGTGCTGTTGCCGGTCATTTTCATCAGCTACAGCCTGTCTTATCTGGACCGCGCCAATTTCAGCTTTGGCGCCGCCGCCGGCATGGCCGCCGACCTGCACATCACCTCGGCCCAGTCCTCGCTCCTGGGCTCGCTGTTCTTCCTGGGCTATTTCTGCTTCCAGATCCCCGGCGCCATCTATGCCCAGCGCTACAGCGTCAAGCGGCTGATCTTCGCCGGCCTGATCGGCTGGGGCGTTTTGGCCAGCGCCACCGGCCTGATCGCCGACATCCGCCTGCTCTATATCGACCGTTTCCTGCTGGGCATCGTGGAAAGCGCGGTGCTGCCGGCCATGCTTGTGCTGCAGGCGCGCTGGTACACCAGGTCCGAACGGGCCCGCGCCAATGCCTTCCTGGTGCTGGGCAATCCCGCCACCATGCTGTGGATGTCGCTGCTGTCGGGTTACCTGGCGGCCGGGCTGGGCTGGCGCTGGATGTTCATCATCGAAGGCCTGCCGCCGATCCTCTGGGCCTTTGTGTGGTGGCGGCTGGTGGCCGACCGGCCGCGCGAGGCGGCCTGGCTGCCCGCCGCCGACCGCACCCTGCTGGAAGACAAACTGGCGGAGGAACAGCGCGACATCGCACCGGTGGCCAACTATGCCGCCGCGTTCAAAAGCCCGCGCGTGATTTCGCTGTGCGTGCAATATTTTCTCTGGAGCATCGGCGTCTATGGTTTTGTGATCTGGCTGCCCTCGATGCTCAAGACGTCGGACATGGGCATGGGCGAGGTGGGGCTGCTATCGGCAGTGCCCTATCTGGCGGCGGTGATCGCGGAAATTTCGGTCGCCACCTGGTCGGACTTCAGCGGCAAGCGCATGGGTCTGGTCTGGCCATGTTTCCTGCTGGCGGGGTTGGCCTTCTACGGCTCCTATCTGCTGGGCAGCACCCATTTCTGGGCCAGCTTTGTGCTGCTGGTGATCGCGGGCGCCATGATGTATGCGCCCTATGGGCCGTACTTTGCCTATCTTGCCGAAGTCCTGCCGGCCAATGTCGCGGGTGGCGCCATCGCCCTGATCAACAGCACCGGCGCGCTGGGCTCATTCGTGGGCGCCTATGGCGTGGGGATGCTGAACGGCATGACCGGTTCTTCGGGCGCGTCCTACCTGATGATGTCGGCGGCGCTGATCGTCTCCGCCCTCCTCACCTGGTACATCGGGCGCGCGACAGCGCCCCGCACGCAGGGCGCCTAGCGCGCCCTGTCGCCGCCGCGCAGCTTGATATGGTCATCGTCCGGGGGCGGCATCACGGCGCGGAACACCACCACCGGGCGCGATGCGCCCGCCAGCGCCAGGCTCAGCAGCGGCGCGGCCTTCTGGCCTGATTCACCGCCTTGCCCGCCCTTGAGCGACGAGCGCATGGCGCGCAGCCAGACTAGGTCGCCATGCTCGCGCCGGCCGGCGCTGAGCCGCTCGGCGACTTCGTGAAAGTGGGTGGTGTAGCGCGCCATGGCAAAGGGCAGGCGCTGGGCCGCCATGCGGATCATCTCGGCGGCGCCCAATGCGCTGGTCGGCACCGTCTCGGCAATATCGCGGTACAGGCTCTTGATCGCCGTGAGCAGCGCGTTGACCTTCTCGCCATTCGCCTGGAGATGATCCAGTTCATAGAGGCGCACCGCCTGGCGCAGCAGGGTTTCGGTGGCGCGGAGTTCCTCCGCCAGAAGCACCACGGGATCGATGTCCATTTCGGGACTCCATCATTTCGTTAACAGATGATGGAAGGACGATAGGCAGAGTTCCGGATGATAAAAATCATAAACGATACAAAAGCCGAGTTACGCACACCCAACAATTCAAGATTGCAGAAAATTTGAATCAATTTTCGGGACACGATTCATGTGTATGCAGCGGCGCAGGCGGGAACTCCCACTGCGATATGTTTACCGTGCGATTAACCAGAAACGGCCGGATGCGCGTTGCGGTTGTACCGCATCACGCCGCGCGACTCGCCGCAGCGCGATGCGCTCCACAAAAGCGGCAGGTGATTCTATTTGACCTCGGTGGACACCGCGTCGAGCGGACAATCCATGAAGATGGCGATGGTGGCATCGCCGGTCTCCGGCTTGGCGCCGTCATAATGGGTGCCCTTGACCAGGTCGGTCAGCACCGAGCCCTTGGGAAAGGGCACGGTGTTGTTGGCGGGATCGTATTTCGTGCTGGTCGAAACCCACCAGGTGCCTTCCAGCACCACCGCATAGCGCGCATGGTTGTGATAGTGTGGATGGCTGAAATGACCCGGATGCCATTTGATCAATTCCAGGCAGGCGCCGGTCTTGTCCTTGTCGCCGATCGGCCAGGCCTGGTCGCTGGCGACGCCTTTGGTCCATTGGATCTGGTCGGGCGTGAAGGTGATGGCATGGGTGGGATCGATGGTGGCGGCGATGGCCGGGCACCCTGCCCACAGGAACGCAGAAGCCAAAAGCAGTTTGCGGATCATGATCGTCTCCCCGTTATGGTTGGGGCAACGATAGCCGGAGCGTCCGGCCACTTCCATATTGCGGCTGCGTAAAGCGGCTATTTCAGCTCCAGCATGATGCCGCTTTGCTGGCCTTTGACCACTTCTTCGGAGTGGCTGCGGTTGGCGAGATTATAGACAATGTCGCCGGGACCCCGATGATTGACGGCGGTCTTGCCGTCCTGGGTGGTGGAGGCGATGTCGCCGTCCTGCAGATAGATCACCACCACTTCGGTGTTGTGGAAGTGCATGGCGGTGGGTTTGCCCGGCACCCAGGCGTAGTTCCACACCCGCACCTTGTCGTTCTCGAACACTTTCTTCGAGCCGGGGCGCGGGAAGGCCAGCGGCAGGCCGGTGGTATTGGGCACCGTGTTGGACGGCGAATCCTTCAACTCCACGATGACTTCATGCGCGGGCGCCGACACGGCGGTGTCGCTGGTTGATCCGCCATGGCCGTACACCGCGCTGCCATCGGCATGGCTTTCAACCTTGCCGTCGCTGCCGCGGATGCTGCCACCCTTGCGGTAGAGGATCACATAGTCGCCGGCATGGGTGATGACGGGGGCGGCCTGTCCCGGCTCCAGCGCCACATCGCGCACCACCACCCGCGCATTGTCGATCACGGGGGCCTGGGCCCAAGCACCTTGGATCAGGGCGCCCTGGGCCAGGAGAGGAAGCGCCACAAGCGCAAAGGGCAGGGTCTTGTTCATGGGTCGCTTCCTGTGTTTGTTGGAGAAACTCTAGCAGAACCAGCCATTTCGGCCAGATCGCAGGCGGCTTGTTTGGCGGGCCCCCGCCCTGTAGTTTCCCCCCGCTTTTTGCGGAAAATATGCCCATGCCGTTGCTGCGGTTCATCCCCGAGACGACCAACGTCAATTTCGTCAAATACCGCTACTGGGCGTTTGCCGTTGACGGGTTGCTGCTGGTGGTCTCGATCGTCTCGATCCTGTGGCATGGCTTCAACCTGGGCATCGACTTCAAAGGCGGCGTGCTGATGGAAGTCAAGGCGGCCCAGGTCATCGACGTCGGCAAGGTGCGCAGCGACATCATCTCGCTCGGTTTTAACGATCCGTCGGTGCAGACCATCGGCGCCGGCGTCTGCGAACAGCCGGTCGGCAGCTGCGCCATGATCCGCGTCCAGCCGCATGCCGCCAAGGCCGGGGTCGACCAGAACGAGCTCGATCAGGCGGTGGTGCGCGAGATCAAGGCCAAGCTGGGACCGTCCTATCAATACCGTCGCACCGAGGTGGTCGGCCCCAAGGTTTCAGGCGAATTGTTGAATGACGGCATCCTGGCCACGGTGCTGGCGGTGGCGATGATTTCGATTTACGTCGCGGTGCGCTTTGAATGGCAATATGGCGTGGGCGCCCTGATCGCCACGGGCCATGACGTCTTCGTCACCGCCGGCTTCTTTTCGGTGGTCGGGCTGGATTTCAACATCAACACCGTGGCGTCGCTGCTGCTGCTGGCGGGCTATTCGATCAACGACACGGTGGTGGTGTTCGACCGCATCCGCGAGAACCGGCGCAAGTACAAGCGCATGGCTTTGGTCGATATGATCAACCTGTCGACCAACCAGATCGCCACCCGCACCACCCTGGTGTCGGCTGCCACGGCGCTGTCGGTCATCCCGCTGCTGTTTGGCGGACCGGTGCTGGTGAATTTCAGCGTCGCCATCCTGTTCGGCATCGTGGTGGGCACTTTCTCGTCCACCTATGTCGCGGCCATGCTGCTGCTCTACATGCCGGCCGTCAGCGGCGGTAGTGCGGAGACGAAGGAAGTCGAAGCTTCAGCTTAAAGCGGAAACCAGTCGCGCTTGTCGGAGTAGACCTGATAGTGCGCGTTCACGCCTGCGCGCAGGCCGACGCCGGTGCGCATGGGCGCCAGGGTCACGCCGCCGCTGCGCAAATAATTGATACCCAGGCCCGCCACGACATAGAAGCTGCCTTCCACGCCGGGGAAGCGCTGGAACAGCCGCCGGTCCTCGCGCAGGTCATAGACCAGGGTAAAACATTTGGAGGCGTTGGCGCCGGCGTCGAAACCGACCGAGGGCCCGCGCCAATAGACTTGCTGCGGCTCGCGGGTCTTGCGCACCAGCCAGCCCGAGCCATAGCGAAAGCCCACCACGAAGGCGCCCGAGCCTTCATCGCCCTTGATATAGGCATCGGGCTCGCCCAGGTCGCCGAACACACGCTGCACGCCCTTGGCCATCGCCTCGGTGGTGATGCCGAAGAAATTGGCGCCGGCATCGGTGATCTCGTTGGCGGTGTAGCGCAGGTCCTTGGTGTCCCGGCCATCGGGCGCGGCGCCGGCGGCATGCGCTGGCAGGGCATTGAGCAGGGAGCCCGTTAGCGCCGGAGTCGCGCCCAGCGCCACCAGTCCGGAGATGAATTTCTTGCGGTTCATGTCGGCGCTCCCACGTCTTTGATTGGCGCTCTCGCTCGCGCGACCGCGCCGGCGAATCACTCGCCTGGCCGCAGCGAATATTGCCGCAGATTGGGGCTTTTTTACATGCCAAATGCGTTTAGGATTGGGGCAAGAAGATGGAAACGCCTCCCGAAAACAGCCGCAAACCACCGCTTTCCGCAGCGGGCTGGATTACCCTGGCCGTCCTGCTGGGCTTCTTCTGCGTCTCGCTCTGGTACGCCGTGAAGGTGTGGAGTTCGATGGCCGGGGTCCATATCAGCGGCTTCGGCTGGACATTCCTGGTGCTGGGCATCGTGGTGACCATCGCCCTGGGCGCCGGTCTGATGGCGTTGGTGTTTTACTCCGCACGCCACGACATGGATCGTTAGCACGCCCGCGGCGTGCGGGGATCGTTAGCGTTATTTGCCGCGCGCGATGAATGGCCCGTTGTGAAAGCCCGGCTTGCCATAGACAAACGGCGCGCCATCCCATGTCGTCACCTTGCCGCCGGCTGCCCTGAGCACGGCATGGCCCGCCGCGGTGTCCCACTCCATCGTCTGTCCGGCGCGGGGATAGATGTCGGCCTCGCCCGCCGCCACCAGGCAGAATTTCAGCGATGAGCCGGCATTGGTCTGGCCCTTGATCGGCAGGGACTTCAGCAGTTCATCGGTCTTGGCGTCGGGATGCGAGCGGCTCGACACGGCCACCAGCCCATCGGAAGCGGGCGCGCGCGCTACGATGCTGCGTATCGCATCGCCCGACAATTCAAAGGCGCCTTCGCCCACGGCGCCGACGAACAGCCGGCCGATGGCCGGCGCGAACACCACGCCACTGACCGGCTCGCCGTCCAGTATCTCGCCGATGTTCACGGTGAACTCGCCGCCGCGCTTGACGAATTCCTTGGTGCCATCCACCGGGTCCACCAGGAAGAAGCGCGCCCCCACCTTGGCGATGCGGCCGGCTGCGGCTTCTTCTTCCGCCACCACGGCTACCTGCGGGAACGCGGCGGCCAGTTCGGCCAGGATCAGCTTTTCGGCTTCCTCGTCGGCGTCGGTCACCGGCGAGCGGTCGGCCTTCACCCGGGCATCGCACCCGGCCTCGTAATGGCGCATGACCACGATTCCGGCCGCCTGGGCGATGCGGATCAGGGTCTGCAGATGAGGAGAGAGCGTTGCGCCCATGTTAAGAAGTCCTTAAGACGCGCTGGCCAATTAACCAATTGCTAACCAGTGGGGCCGCATTGAGTTCTTCCATGACGGAAATCGAATTTGCCGCTTTGATGGTCAGCCGTGTTTGCCACGACCTTGTCGGGCCTCTGGGCGCCGTGGTCAACGGCATGGAAGTGCTGGAGGACGAGCGCGACCCCGCCATGCGCGCCGACGCCATCAAGCTGGTGACGATGAGCGCCGACCAGGCCCTGGCCCGCATCCAGTTCATGCGCATCGCCTTTGGCGCGGCCGGCTCGGCCGGGGCGGAGCTGGACCTGGGCGAGATTGGCCGCCTGATTACAGGCCTTTTGGAAGGCGGAAAAATCCAGCTGACCTGGAATGTGCCGCGGCTTTACTGGGCCAAGGACTGGGCCAAGCTGCTGATGAACGCCACCTTGCTGGCCGCCGACTGCCTGCCGCGCGGCGGCATGGTGACGGTGGAAGCCGGCGCCGATCCGCAGGCACCCTCCTTTCATATCCGTGCCCAGGGGCTTAACGCCCGCGTCACCGAAGAGGTGGACCACGCTTTGAAGGGCGAGGCGCTGAATGTGGACGCCCGCCATGTCCAGCCCTTTCTGACCCACAAGCTGTCGCGTACCGTGAACGCCGCCTTGACCATCATGCCGATGGATGGCGCCGTCGAATTGATGGCCGGGTAAGCGAATATTTACCCTGGAGGCCTAGATTTTCCGGGCGAACCCACCGATTTCGGGTTCTGACCCTGAGAATATTAAGCCCATGAAACATTGCCTCGTCGTGGACGACAGCCGCGTGATCCGTACGGTCGCGCGCAAAATCCTGGAAGATTTGTCCTATTCGGCTTCCTCAACCGAAGACGGCATGACGGGCTTGCGCGCCTGCCGCGAAAAAATGCCCGACCTGATTTTCCTGGACTGGAACCTGCCCAGCATGAAGGGCCTGGAATTCATCAAAAGCGTGCGCGGCCAGCAGGACGGCGCCCATCCCGTCATCCTGTTCTGCACCACCGAGAGCGATCCCACCGATATCGCCAATGCCATGGCGGCTGGCGCCAACGAATATGTCATGAAGCCGTTCGACGGCGGTGTCGTGCGTGCCAAGCTGGTCGATATCGGCATTCCCGTCTGAGGCGCTGACATGGCGCCCGAAGATTTCAATTTTCTGGTTCGCCTGCTCAGCCGCCGCTCCGGCCTGCTGCTGACCCCGGACCGGATGGCGCTGACCGAGCGCCGCCTGGCGCCCGTGATGCGCCGGTTCGACTTCAAGGACATTGCGGGCCTGATCGGCGAGCTCCGGCTGGGCCGCGAAGCGCTGGCCGAGGCGGTGACCGAGGCCATGACGGTGAATGAGAGCAGTTTTTTTCGCGATGCCGCGCTGTTCACGCGCTTTGGCCAGCGCGTGCTGCCGCGCCTGTTGGCAAGCCGCGCCGGCGAAAAGCGCCTGCGCATCTGGTCGGCGGCGGTCGCGGCGGGCCAGGAAGCCTATTCCATCGCCATCCTGCTGTCGGAGATGGGATTGGCGCGCCAGGGCTGGAGCATCGATCTGATCGCCACCGATCTGTCGGGCGAGGCGATCCAGCGCGCCGAAACCGGCCGCTATCTCGCCTGCGAGGTCGAGCGCGGGCTGGACGCCCATGCCATGCGTTACTTCCGCCGCGACGGAACCGAATGGCTGGTGGACGATGCCCTGCGCCGCATGGTGAGTTTTCGCCGTTTCAACCTGCTGGATTCCTTCGGCTGGCTGGACGATTTGGACGTGGTCTTCTGCCGCAACGTGCTGATGTATTTCGATACCGCCACGCGGGTGGACGTGCTGGGCCGCATTGCCGACTGCATGGCGCCGGACGGTGTGTTGCTGCTGGGCGAGAATGAGACGGCGGAACGCGGCTTCCAGCCTGGCCCGGACGGGCAGGGCACGTACGTAAAGTCCCGCGCCGCTGCCCTGCGCGCCGTCTAGACCAACGCTTTTCCGCTCAGCCGTTCCAGCACTTTCACCGGCGCACGCTCCGGCTCGGCCATCTGGTCCAGGTCGAGATGAAAGGTCTGTTCCAGCGCGAACTCGCCGCCCAGGGCGGCATGCAGCACCTGATCGGTAAAGACCAGCCAGCAGGAGCCGGCCGGGAAATTCACTTCGTCATGCGGACTGTTCCGTTGAAAATCCGAATCCAGCTTGGCGGCATCATGCAGCGACAACATCAGTTCGTCATACAGGCTGCGCCGCCCGCGGGTGACGCCCAGCCTGTCATACAGCCAGGACTTGCCCGGCCAATGCGGACCCACGCGGGGCAGAAACGCGCGTGCGAAATCCTCGAAGGGTTCGCCGATATGCCAGCGGCGCGGCGAGCTGGGCGCGACATTGGCAAAGAAGCGCAGGATGCGCCGGCCCCGCATCGGGCGAGAGGGAAAGGCGTCGATGTGCAGCAGCCGGTCGTCGCTGATTTTGGAATAGTGGCGCCCCTTGACCTGCACCGGGCGGAAGGAGGTGCGGGCGCGCTCCACGTCGCGATAAGGCAGCAAGTTCTGCACCAGGGCCGTGGCCTGGCTGCCGAACCGCTCCATCATCGCGGCCAGGTCCCGCGCCTTGTCGCCGCGCAGTGCACTGGCCTGCAAGGTGCCGCTGGTGTGATCCAGCGAAATATTCTTGGCCTTGCCGTCGCTCACGCTGGCATCCAGAAACGCCCTTTCCGCATCCGCCAAGACAAAGCTCAGCTCGGGGAAGAACAGTACTGCGCCGCGCTCCAGGGCCGAGACAGCGCGCGCCTTCTCCGCCGCATCATACGGTCCCTTCCAGTCGTTCAGTGGCAGGCTCTCAAGCATGGTGTTCGGTCATGGCCTCATAGATCAGTGTTCTGAGGTCGCGGCGCAGCTTCACCCGCCGCGCCGTATCCGCGATCACCTGGGTCATGAATAGCACAGCCATGTCTTCTTTGGGATCGACGAAGAAGGCAGTCGAGGCCATGCCGCCCCAGGCGAATTCTCCGCACCTGCCGGGAATGCCCACCCGCGCCGGATCCAGGGTCACGGCCACGCCCAGCCCAAAGCCGCTGCCGCGATAGCTGGTTTGCGGTCATCAGCGCCACGCTCTGCGGCGACAGCAGCCGTACCCCGTCCAGTTCGCCCTTGTTCAGCAGCATGCGGGCGAAGCGCAGATAATCGGCTGCGGTGCCCACAAGCCCGCCGCCGCCTGATTCCAGTTTCGGGGGCACGAAATAATTGGCGTTCGGATAGGCGTCGAACAATTCCAGCCGGCCATCCTTGAGCACATAGCAGGCGGCAAAGCGCGCGCGCTTATCCTCTGCGACCTGGAAATCGGTGTCGATCATCTGCAGCGGCGTCAGGATTTTCTGGCGCACGAAGTCGGCATAGTTCTGGCCGCTGACCAGTTGCACCAGGTAACCCACCACGTCCGTCGCCACCGAATAGATCCAGGCGTCGCCGGGCGAATATTCCAGCGGCAGTTTTTCCAGTTGCGCGATCATGGCCGGCAAGCCGCCTTCGGTATCCATCTCCGAGATTTTCTGGGCGCGATAGGCGGCGTCGATCGCGGTGCGGTTGTGGAAACCATAGGTGAGGCCGGCGGTATGGCGCAGCAGGTCCAGCACCGTCATGGTGCGCTTCGGGTCCGTGCCGTCCTGGACTTTCAGATTGGCAAAGCCGGGAATGAAGCGCGCCACCGGATCCTCCAGCGCGATTCGCCCTTGCTCCATCAGCATCAGCAGCGCCACGGCGGTAACCGGCTTGGTCATGGAATAGAGCCGGAAGATCGCGTCCGCGCGCATCGCCGTGCCGCGGGCCAGATCCATCAGGCCCACCATGCTGTGATGCGCCACGCGGCCGTACCGCCAGATCAGGGTCAGCGCGCCCGGCAGGGCGCCGTCGTCGACCTGGCCCTGGAGGAAGCGCGGGATGTGCGCCAGGCGCTCATCCGAAAAACCCGATTGCATGGACATGGCTTGGGTTATACTCGCAGCGGCATGAATGACAAAAGCTGGCCCGCACTTTCCCTGCAAGAGGCGCATGTGCGCCTCACCGCACCCGGCGGCGCCTTCGAAACCATGGAGACCGTGGTGCGCGGCACAGCCCAGCGCGTGTGGAAGCACGTGCCGACCACGGCGGCCGAGGCTTTTACACAGGCGCGCGCCCATAGCGCCTGCGAATTCCTGGTCCATGGGGATGAGCGCGTCAGCTATGACGCCTTTGCACGCGCCGCCCTGAAGGTCGCGGCCCTGCTCGCTGAGCGCGGTTTGCAAAAAGCCGACCGGGTGGCGCTGGTGATGCGCAACCTGCCCGAATGGCCGGTGGTATTCATGGGCGCGTTGCTGGCGGGCGCCATCGCCGTGCCGCTCAACGCCTGGTGGACCGGCACTGAACTGGCCTACGGCCTGCTGGATTCGGGCGCACGCTTTGTCTTTGCCGATGCCGAGAGGCTGGCGCGGCTGAAAGACCTGCCGCCCAGCGTCGAACAGCTTTTCGTCGCCCGCGCTGCCAATCCGCCACCGGGCGTGACGGTGCTGGAAGAGGTGATCGGTGCGCCGGCCCATTGGCAGGCCCTGCCGGAAAGCGCGATGCCCGATGGGACGTTGTCGCCGGAAGACGAGGCCACGATCTTCTACACCTCCGGCACCACCGGCGCGCCCAAGGGCGCGCTGGGTACGCATCGCTCGCTGACCACCAACATTTTCGCCATGCCATTCTCGAATGCGCGCAATGCCTTGCGCCGGGGTGCATCACCGGCC
>Ga0193716_1001763_pt1 | contig 12416 bp, 11 predicted proteins | sample U2c1metaG_FD_145901 | JGI IMG/M metagenome (GOLD analysis project Ga0193716, IMG submission 145901) | Soil microbial communities from a riparian zone of the East river system, Colorado, United States - U2c1 | ecosystem: Environmental > Terrestrial > Soil > Riparian zone | place: USA: East River...
TCTTTTGAATTCAATTTCCTCGATGGAGGCATCCAATATTTTAAATTCTTTTATGCTGAAAGCGCCGGTGGTAAGTGTTCCGGTTTTGTCAAGAACCACCTGTTCGATTTTTTTAAACAATTCAAGACTGTCTGCCTTCCTGAAAAGGATACCGTTCCTCGCTGCTCTTCCAAGACCCACCGCTATCGCGGCAGGCGTAGCCAGTCCCATCGCACAGGGGCATGCAATCACCAGAATAGCAACACTTCTCATAACAGAACTGCCGAAGTCATGAATCATGTAATAATTCAATAGAAAACTAAGCAGTGCGATTCCTATTACAACGGGTACAAAAACAGCACTGATCCGGTCGGCGAGTAACTGTATTTTAGGTTTGTCGGATTGTGCACGTTTCACCAGATTGATCATATTAGACAAAACTGAATCTTTGGCAGCAGCCGTTACCTGGACTTTCAAACTGCCATCAATTAACATAGAACCTCCGATGATCAGGTCTCTGACCTTTTTATTCACGGGCATACTTTCTCCAGTGACGATAGCTTCATCAACCTGTGCTTCTCCCCAAAGTATTTTTGAATCAGCGGGTACCTGTTCGCCGTTTCGGATCAACAGAAGGTCGCCACTACGCAGTTGTAAGCTGTCAACAGGAAAAACAATTTCCTGATGCTGGTCGTCAAACGCGATCATGTTGGCCATTACTTTTTGTGTTTTGACCAGTTTCGTGAGTGCTTGTTGTGTGGTCTGAAGTGAACGTTCTTCAATGTAATTTCCGAAGAAAACCAATGTGATAATGGCTGCAGTGGTTTCATAAAAAAGGTAGGATTCGCCCAGATTGAGCAATGTACCGGTCAGACTGTATAAAAACGCAGCTGTTGCACCAAGTGCTATCAGGACATTCATATTGGATGTGCGTTGAAGAATGCTCTTGACAGCACTTCTTCCAAAATAATTCATACCAATAATGTAAACCGGCAGGCATAAAATTAATTGCACCCAGGGATTGGATAGCCAGTGCCATAAGGGGCCATGCCCCAACATATGTAATTGCAAAATCAGTGTGAAGGGTACACATACGGCAAGAAATCTGACAAACTTATTGGGATGTTTTTTCCCGGATAATTCATCCGCAACGTGATATCCAAGTCCCTCAATCCCTTTTTTCAGATCCTGTTCAGGTAAACCAGGAACGTTCAGAAACTGTGCTTCACCAGCGGTAAGGCTTACCCGAACTTCCTTCATGCCTTTCTTTTCGAGAAAACCATTGATCGTTTGCGCGCAGGCGCTGCAACTCATTCCTTCTACCTTCCAATTAACTGTTTCCATGCTTATTCATCAAAAACACCGGTTACAAATTTACCGAATAACCACTGTAACGCTGTCACGATATAAAACAGCCAGGGAGCTATCTTTGTTGAATGGAATGGATATATACCCTGCCCGAAATCGATGAAATGGCCCGGGTTTTTTGGGAATCCTTCCCGGATAAAAAAATTTATGCTTTTAAAGGAGATATGGGTTCAGGTAAAACGAGCTTTATAAATGCCCTTTGTAAGGCTAAAAATGTGCTGGAGACGCCGGGTAGTCCCACTTTTTCCATTATTAATGAATACAGTTACCGGGGAGGAATAATTTATCATCTCGATCTTTACCGTTTAAAGGACGCGGAAGAAGCCATCCGGGCTGGTGTGGAGGACTGCTTAAATTCAGGAGAAATTTGCCTGCTAGAGTGGCCGGACAGGGCGCCTGGTATTTTTCCGGAGAATACCCTCGGAATAATACTGGAAATGATTAACGAACATACCCGAAAAATAGTAACCTTCAGTTATTGGAAAGAATTCAGGATAAAATTGTAATTTTCACTCCCACGTATTTCTGACCATCCGGACTCAAACGTCCTTAAATCATGTCGCAACACAGTAAACCGTATATCAGCACGTCATTCAGTTATGAAACCCTTGAAGAGACCCTGGATGTAAAACCGAAATCCAGCCTGCTGCTTATAGGCGTTCCCAAAGAAACTGCTTTCCAGGAAAACAGGATCGGGCTAACGCCTGAGGCCGTAAGTGTATTGATCAGCAATGGTCATGAGGTTTTGATCGAGCACAATGCCGGAGAGGCCGCTCATTACGGCGATAAGGATTATAGTGAGGCCGGCGCCCGTATTATTTACGAGAAGGCGGAAGTGTATAAATGCCCTACACTGATAAAATCTGCTCCGGTAGTAGAAGAAGACCTGCCCCTGCTGCAGATGAACCAGACCATCATTTCACCGATACATCTGTCGGCACTTAAATCCGAGTTGCTCCAGAAAATGATGGAAAAACGTATTACGGGAATTTCATTTGAAAACCTCAAGGACGAAAGTGGCAGTTATCCGATTGTACGCAGTATGAGTGAAATTGCCGGCGGTGCCGTGATGCTTGTGGCAGCTCAATATTTGAGTTCCGCCAATCACGGCAAAGGTGTATTACTGGGAGGAATATCCGGAATTCCGCCAACAAAAGTGATCATTTTAGGAGCGGGGATAGTTGGGGAATATGCGGCTCGTGCGGCACTTGCGCTCGGTGCTTCAGTAAAAGTATTCGACAACAGTGTTTCCCGATTAAAAAGACTTCAGAACAATATTGGTTTTCGTATATATACATCCGTTATAGAACCACGCATTCTCTCCAAACAATTAAAAAGGAGGAGATGGTAAGTAATATGCGAACGGGTAGTGTGATCATTGATGTAAGCATCGATCGCGGCGGGTGTTTTGAAACATCCGAAATTACTTCGCATGAACATCCGGTATTTATTAAATACGGAGTGATCCATTATTGTGTTCCTAATATTCCATCCGGATTTGCCCGAACAGCTTCTCAGGCCATCAGCAATGTAATTACTCCGCTCTTATTGGAAGCTTCTGAAGAAGGCGGTTTTGATAACCTTGTTTGGCACAAAATCCATTTACGCAGCGGGATATATATGTTCAAAGGGGCGCTCACCAATTTCCACCTCAGTCAGCGGTTTGATCTGAAGTATACTGACCTGAATCTGCTTATCGCCAGTCAACGATAAATCACATTACTGTGGCGAGTATGTACTTGTATAATTGCTTCGCAATTATCAGTGTAGTTGGAAAGTTAAATGGGTAATGACATGTGAAAAGGAACGGATTACTTTCAAATTATCATTTTCACTTTCAATTTCCATATTCTTAATTTTCTACAATTCCAAATTTGCCACATTATTTCAGGCTTTTCATATCAATGATTGTTTTACAAAACGAATATTCCTGGGGATCATTGGAACTAACGACCACCAGCCTTTCCTGACAATAGTCTTGTACAAGTTCGTGAAACAGGGATATACCCGGAAGATCCAGGTTTGTCGTAGGTTCATCGAGCAATAAAATGGGAGTATCTGAAAAAAAAGCTTGTGCGAGTTTAACTCTTTGCTTCATCCCGGAAGAGTAATAACGGATCTGTTTGTTTGCCGCTTCAAGCAGGCCGACCTTTTCAAGAATCTGCGAAACAGACAGTCCTCCTACGAGGGGTTTGAACTTGTGATGAAACAGGAAAAATTCATTGGCCGTCATTTCTTCAACGGTTTCCAGATACGGAGCAGCAATAGAAAGTAATGAATAGAATTCAGTAACGGATTCACCATTCTTATTATAATAGGCGATTTTGCCTTCACTTGGCATTAATGCACCCGCGAGAAACTGGAGTAGGGTAGATTTTCCGGAACCGTTTGGGCCTGTTATTGCATATGCGTGGGAGGAAGAGAATTGATAGTCAAAATGCCGGAATATCCATTCCCGGTTGAACCGCTTGCCTGCATCAGACAGGATAATCTTCATCGGTATTGCCTTTACCAAAGCGTTTGATGATACCGCGACCGCTTTCCCTGATAAAAGTGACAATTTCGTCACGCTCATCAGTAGCCGAAAATTCTTCTTCCAAAAATTCAAGGGCCTGCGAGGTATTCAGCCCTTTGTTATAAATAATGCGGTAGATATCCAGGATATGATTGATCTTGTCAATGCTGAAACCCCTTCTTTTCAGTCCTACGGAATTCACGCCGCAATAACTGAGAGGCAGTCTGCCGGCTTTAATGTAAGGTGGGATATCCTTCCCAACCAGGGAACCACCCTGCAGAAAACTATGTTTACCGATTCTGACAAACTGGTGAATTGCGCACATACCGCCGAGTATGGCATAATCTTCTATGATTACATGGCCGGCTACCTGTGTATTATTACTCATAACGCAGTAATCGCCTACAATGCAGTCATGCGCCAGATGGCAGTAAGCCTGAATCAGGCAATTGCTGCCAATTGAAGTTTTTTCCCTGTCCTTGGTTCCGCGGTTTACAGTAACAAATTCGCGTATCGTCGTATTATCTCCTATAAAAACATTGGAATATTCGCCTTGGAATTTCAAATCCTGCGGGATGGCCGCGATAACGGCTCCCGGGAAAATCCGACAGTTCTTTCCGATACGGGCACCTTCCATGATCGTCACATTGGAGCCAATCCACGTACCTTCTCCCACTTCCACATCCTGATGGATGACAGAAAAAGGATCGATTTTTACGTTCGTTGCAACACGGGCGTTTGGATGAATATACGTATGGGGATGGATCATTCTTTCATCGGTTGATGGTGAGGCCTGCTGCCCGCTAGGTAATATTTCTTTAATAATTGCAGGTTGCTTCATAAAAAATGCTGAGCACGACCCAGCTTTACAAAAATAAACTTATTTGACACAAATCCGCTAATTTAACTTCTCTTTACCAGCTGTGCCATCAGGTCTGCTTCCGTAACTACTCTATTACCCACGAATACAGTTCCGCGCATCTCTACGATCCCTCTGCGAATGGGATTTAATAATTCCATTTTCATCACCATCGTGTCTCCCGGAACAACTTTCGCTTTAAACTTACAATTATCAATCTTAAGAAAATATGTATCATACTGTCCACCGCCGGCCATCGCGTTGATCGCAAGGATTCCGCCTGTCTGAGCCAATGCTTCTACCTGTAAAACGCCTGGCATGATAGGGTTGCCTGGAAAATGACCAACAAAAAACGGCTCATTAAAAGTTACATTCTTAATTCCCACAATATGGGTGTCGGTTAATTCAATGATTTTATCAACCAGCAAAAAAGGATAACGGTGCGGAAGAGTTTTTTCGATCTGCTGGCTGCTAAAAATTGGTTGCTGGTTAGGATCATAAACCGGAGTATTCTTCAGGTGTTTATTCTTTCGGATATACTGTTTTATTTTCTTCGCAAAATCAACATTGGTGGAATGTCCGGGGCGACTGGCGATCACATGACCTTTAATAGGATATCCGATTAAAGCAAGGTCCCCCACCACATCCAGCAGTTTATGCCTGGCAGGTTCATTGGGAAAACGCAGTTCCAGGTTATTGAGATAACCACCACTTTTAACTTCCATGTTTTCGCGTCCGAAAGCTTTTGCGAGACGATGCATCTCGTCGTCTGTGACCTTTTTGTCGACAATTACGATCGCATTATTAATATCCCCGCCCTTAATAAGATTATTGATTTTAATCCGGCATGCTGAGTACCCAATACAGGACTGTTGAAGTCGATCAGAGTGGTTACTTTATATTCCAAAGAAGGCATAGCCATCATCTCCACCCGTTTCTTTTCATCATAGTGGGTGATATTATTGTCGATACTGTACCATGATTTGGCAGCATCCTGTTCCTCCAGCCCTGCCTCATCAATGATCTCAACAAAGGGTTCAGAGCTCCCGTCGATAATCGGAATTTCGGGGCCATTTAATTCAATCAGGCAATTGTCAACACCCATGCCGACCAGGGCGGCCAGAATATGCTCTACAGTACTTACTTTGGCGCCATTGTCCTCTAAAGTGGTTCCCCTGGATGTATCAGTAACCAAATCACAATCTGCCTTGATTAATGGCCTGCCAGCCAGGTCAATACGTTGAAACTGGTATCCGTAGCCGGGATTTGCAGGACGGAGGGTCATATCGACCATAATACCTGTATGGAGACCGGTTCCGGAAATATTGACCGCCTGTTTCAGCGTATGTTGTTTATCCGGGTTGAATTGTGCGTCCATTGATAGAATTATAACCCGCAAAGATACAGTTTGGAGACGACTTCCATTCTCCTTGCTCCGGAGCATATTAACAAAAAATTACCCCCTGATTCCCCTTTACCGGAAATGATTTAATTTTATTTGTATACAAACAAATATATGGAAGGAAAAAAGCCTAAGATCTTACTATGCGAGGACGATGCCAATCTTGGCATGGTGCTGAAAAACTACCTGGAACTGAACGATTTTGACGTGACTTTGGAGCGGGACGGACGATTGGGTCTGGCAGCATTTCAGCGTGAGCATGTTGATCTCTGCCTGCTGGACGTTATGATGCCGCATATGGATGGGTTTACTTTAGCAGAAGAAATCCGCGATGTTAATCCGGATGTGCCACTGTTCTTTATCAGTGCTAAAACCATGAAGGAAGATATCATTCAGGGATATAAACTAGGCGCTGATGATTATATCACGAAACCTTTCGACAGTGAAGTGCTGTTACTGAAGATCCGCGCTATTTTGAAGAGAAATGATGATCTCAATAAAGAGGCTGACAATAAAGAATTTGATCTGGGCTCCTACCATTTCCATCCGAAACTCAGGCAGCTTGTTCATAACGGCCAAACACAAACGCTTTCCCCGAAGGAAAATGAATTACTGAAAATGCTGGCTGAACACCTGAACGATTTACTCCCGCGCGAAGCTGCGCTCAAAAAAATCTGGGGAAGTGATACTTATTTTAACGGCCGCAGTATGGATGTCTATATTGCAAAGCTCAGAAAATACCTGCGCGATGACGGCAATATTGAAATCGTAAATATCCATGGAAACGGATTCAGACTGGTAGCACCCGTAAAGGCTTCTGCATAATTCCTTTTAAATTTTGGATATCCCGGAAATCCATGTTGTTGAAGTCGGACTGAATGATCTCCGTCTTCTGCGAGAGATCGCGAAACGAACTTTCTATGATTCCTTTGCTGGTATGAATTCAGCGGAGAATATGCGACTTTACGCTGACGAATATTTGACTGATGAAAAATTAAAGTCCGAGATATTAAATCAGGATTCCAAATTCTTTTTTTCGAAACTTGAAGATCTGCCTGTCGGGTATTTTAAAGTCAACCGGGGCAACGCGCAAACAGTTTTACCAAATGAACAAGCATTTGAGATAGAGAGAATTTATGTTGAACAGGCATATAAAGGTAATGGCATTGGAAAACTGCTTATTTCCAGGGCTATTGAATTAGCAGGTGCCTGCGGGGCAAAATATTTGTGGCTGGGCGTTTGGGAACATAATCAACCAGCGATCCGTTTCTACGAAAAAAACGGTTTTAAACATTATAGCCATCACATTTTTAAACTGGGGGAAGATGAACAAACCGATCTTCTGATGAAACGTGTTCTGTAACAGACAACTGTTTCGTATCTCCTAGACCTTATTTTCATTCAAAATATCATAAAATTTTTTGAGCGAATCTCTGACATGGGCTAATATTTGCAGATCTGTAATGCCGTGTTGTCTTCCCATTTGCCGATTCAAGCGGCGGGATTCCGCAAAATTATAGTGGATCGTGAAAAAGAATTGCCAGCTGGCTGACATAAAATTCAAATACAATTCCTTCAGAGTTATTATTCAATTAATCAAATCTCCGCAAGAAACGGGTTTTACAACGTGAAATGCAACAGTAGTTTCGTTCCATAAATAAAAAAATATGCATTTAAAAAGTGAACCCGAAATTTTATATTTCGGTACCCCGGTTGTCCTGATCAGCACTTGTAACGAAAATGGAACTTACAATATCGCACCGATATCATCAATTTTCTGGTTGGGCTGGCGTTGTATCATAGGTATTTCCGCCGCATCTAAAACGACGGAAAATATAATTCGAAATGGCTCCTGTGTGCTAAACCTTCCATCTGTAAATGAAGTTTCCGCAGTAAATCGTCTTGCTTTGACAACAGGTACGATCCCTGTGCCAGAAGGCAAAAAAATAAAAGGTTACCAACATGTACAGGATAAGTTTTCTCTGGCTAATCTTACAGCACAGTCATCAGAAACCGTTACAGCACCCAGGATCGCGGAATGCCCGGTTCAAATGGAAGCCAGCCTGGAAAGCTTTCACAGCCTCGCAGAAAACGATGAACACTTAAAAGGAAAAACCCTGATGATGGAATTTAGTATCCTGCGTGTTTTCCTGGATGAGACCATATTGATGCGTGGTTCCAACAAGCGGGTAGATCCGGACAAATGGAAGCCACTGATTATGAGTTTCCAAAAGTTTTATGGTCTCGGTGATCAGATTCATCAATCAAGACTGGCAACCATACCTGAGATTTTGTATCACAGTCCGGATATGGATAAAGCGAGGAAAAAATCCTGTGCAGTTACAAGCGGATTGGAGAACTGATATTGTACATATGGTGTACGAAATCGGGCGAATTTTGAACATTTACGTTTAATATACAAGCCATTAAAGCAGCAAGGACAAATACCGCGATCAGTCTGCGTTCAGAGTGAATCCGAATCCGAACTGTATTCTGTTTTAATATCTTCCTCGATTCGCGAGATGCTGCCCGCGACAGCTCTGCCATTTCTGATATTTTGCATTCTTTACTAATGATTTCTTCGGTATACGAATTAACCCTACTTTCAGCCAGTTAAATAACTGCCTGTCTTTCTTTCCCCACCTTACTGAATCCACCACAGATTTTATTCACTTCCTTAATTCAACAAACATGAGAAAAATGCTTGCCGCTTGTCTGCTGATCCCTTTTATAGGGTTCAGTCAGGTAAAAAATGTACTAAACGCTACACGTGTATTTCCCAAACAGGAAAAAATTGCAGAATTCGAAAAAGCACTTGCCGCCCATTCACAAAAATATCATACCGGCGACTGGAAGTGGCGGGTATGGTCTGTCGAAACCGGTCCTGATGCCGGAGGTTATATGATAACTGAAGGTCCAAACAGCTGGGACCAACTTGACACCCGGGGCGATCTGGGCGCTGAGCATACTGCAGACTGGGAAAAGAATGTTGCTCCGCTCACACAGGATCGCGGTTCTTCGTCCTATGCCGAATTCCAGACCGAGTTAAGTACGGTGCAACTCACTGATTATGCTGATAAGATCCTAATGAATCACATGACTGCAAAACCAGGCAAAATCAATACAATTCCGGAACTCATTACGAAACTGAAAAACGCCTGGCAAGCCGGTGGTGAATCCGTAGCTGTTTATCAGGTAGTAGCATCCGGGGAGCCTGGATATTTAACGGTTACCCGTTTAAAAGGCGGACTCAAAGAAATGGCATTGGGATATCGAAAACCTTTAAAAGATCTCTACAATACAGCGAATGGCGCCGGATCTTTTGATGTTTTTCTGAAAGACTACGCCGACGATGTCGAGAACCGCTGGTCAGAATTACTTACTTATAAGCCCGGACTCAGCTCAAAATAATTGTTTACAGGCGGATTTTTAACTGGCTGGTGACATTTCCTCCCCGGAAGGTCATCAGCATTTTTATTTTCAGATTAAGCATCTCTGTATATGAATGAACCACCTGCTTCCCAAAATCGTTGTCTGTCCGCCATACTTTCCTGCTATAAAATTAAATTTATATATTTGCGTAATCAGTTACGTAATTAAATAAGCAATGGACTTTTTCAAAAACGCGGGGAAAATTGCCATCGGCAGCCGTTTGCGAATGTTAACCGAAAAGATAACCGAAGACGCTTCTCTTCTTTACTCCACCTACCATATCGATCTGGAACCTAAATGGTTCCCGGTTTTCTATATACTTTCTCAGGGAGGTGAACAAACCATAACAAATATTGCCAGAGAAATCAGCCATTCCCATCCTTCTGTCAGTAAGATTATTCGGGAAATGTCCGCAGCAGGTTTTGTGAAGGAAAAAAAAGATAAAACAGATGGAAGGAAGAACATGGTAAAGTTATCAGCAAAAGGGAATGAAATCACGAACAAGATTCAGGATCAATATAAAGATGTCGGAAATGCCATAAACGAGTTAATCAAACAAACCCGGAATGATCTTTGGGAGGCAATTGGCGAATGGGAATATTTATTGAATGAAAAATCTTTATGGTTAAGGGTATTGGAACAAAAAAAAAGACGTGAAGGGAATGACGTTGAGATTGTGGAATATAACCGATCCTACAGGAAAGCGTTTAAGGATTTGAATGAGCGCTGGATAAAAAAATATTTTAAAATGGAAGCTGCTGACTATAAAACGCTGGATAACCCGGAAGGGTATATTCTAAAAAATGGGGGATATATCTGTGTGGCCCTATATAAAAACGAGCCTGTTGGAGTTTGCGCCCTGCTGAAAATAGAAGATTCCGAATATGATTTCGAACTTGTAAAAATGGCTGTGTCACCGGAGGTTCAGGGCAAGGGAATTGGTTGGTTGATGGGTCGGCATATAATAGATAAAGCCAGGATCTTGGGAGCTGGCAACATCTACCTGGAAAGTAATACCATATTAAAGCCCGCCATTAAACTTTATCAGAAATTGGGCTTTCGTAAAATTGCCGGTCATGCTACACCTTACGAGCGGTGTAATATACAGATGTCATTCGAATTGAGTTGATGTATAACCCGGCGTCGCTTATTCAGGAATTTTTATTTTAGCCTCTCTGTCCGTTGGCTGATACACGAATTGGCCCCTGGTATCTTTAATAGCTATTCCGACCTGGTATTTTCCTTTTTGCACATTGTCAGTAAAGGCTATAAAATTAAAACCGGCATCATTCAGGTATGTCTTTCGGAACGCAGCGGTAATATCTGGCCTTTGTTTGATCATCGTCCTGACCATATAGGACTTATCCGCAGAACTTAATGTTACGAAAATTGAATCTCCTTTATTATTTTGTGTGGTATCAATGAATGCAAATCCTTCCATCGAAATAACTTTCTCAGTGACCGGTATTTTCTCCACTTCTGAAAATTTTGATCCGGTACCGATCGAATGCAAAGTGTTTTCCAGTTTAGCCCTGAACGGAGCATTCAGTTTATCTGTCAATGCTTCCAGTTTATTATTCCTCGGCTCTTTGGTGAATATGTAGAAGCAACTATCTAGCAAATTCAGCTGAGCAGTATTGGATTGAAATGCCAGGTTAAAATGTTCCAGGCTGGAAGCATTGGTAAGATAAAGTGCTCTCGGTGATAATTTACCATTTTCCACATTTGCTCTGAGACTGTCGCCGAAACGTTGCATTGCTCTACTATCAGCTCTAGCAACATAAGCAAGGTTAACAGGCTTCCCTGCCTTTAAAGCCAGATAGGCGAAATCCTGATAATCCATTGGAAATATTTTTGGCGACTCAAAAGCCGGATAAAAAAGTATTTCATCAAACTGTTTCATCACCTGAATCCAATTTTTAGAATCCATATGTGGCGGCGCATATGTTCCGGCCGGAAGACGTCTAAAAACTAATAGAGGTTTAATATCGTAAAGCTGAACTACAAGCGCTGCAAGAATTATAACAGTTGAAACCAAGGGTTTGATTTTGCTTTTGGCAATTCCGATAATCGTGAAAAGAACAATCAAATAATAAGGAATCCAAAAAAACCTTGAGCTGGCCCGGAATACTTCTTCCAAATGCACAAAGAATGCGGGAGCAGGGATCCTGAATAATACTTTATCACTCCATGTAATTACGAGGGTAATGGAAAAAATGGTTAACAGTGCCGTTAGCACAAACAGAGGAACTAGCCTTTTATTTCCTGTTGCCTTAATGCTCTGGCTGTTTCTATTATGCATATTTCGCCTGATAAAAACAAAACAGTAATAAAAAAACAGAATAGAAATAAGCAAATAAATTCCAAGGCCCAGATACATATACCCCTCATATTGATGCCAGCTCACCATTTTTAGCTTTAGGAAATAAGAAGAAAATCCTCCAGAATTAAACAGGGAATTTAAATTTAACGCGTATAATCCATATGCGCCGCCGATGCCTAAATCTTCTTTTTTCCCAAAATCCACCAACCCAGTCATATACCAGAGCAGCACAACTGTAAAAAGGGAGATGGCGAGGTAAGAAAATAAATATTTCCTGCTAATCATTTTTTCATAAAAACAAAGCTTCACGGGTATTGCAAAAGTAAATCCGAGTACCATCCAACAGAGGTATGGGTTAATCAATGCGCTGAGCATTAATATAGCGAACTGATAAAAAAGTATTTTTTTCGCCTGTATAGTTTGGGGATTCAGAAAATAAAAATAAATGGAAGCGATTAAAAGCCATTGTCCGCATAATGCAGGGTGCATCCCCCTGTATACCAGCACAGGATTGGCTGCAATAAAAATAGCTGCAGCA
>Ga0193716_1001764_pt1 | contig 12400 bp, 14 predicted proteins | sample U2c1metaG_FD_145901 | JGI IMG/M metagenome (GOLD analysis project Ga0193716, IMG submission 145901) | Soil microbial communities from a riparian zone of the East river system, Colorado, United States - U2c1 | ecosystem: Environmental > Terrestrial > Soil > Riparian zone | place: USA: East River...
GCGGCGGACGCGTCGTGTGCGACACCGACAGCACGATGCCCGGCTCGCGCTCGAGCAGCGCGTTGACCAGGCTCGATTTGCCGGCGCCGGAGGGCGCGGCGACGATGTAGAGGGTGCCGCTCATGCAACCATTCCGATCACGATGCTCTCGAAGCTCGCGCTGCCGCGAGTAAAACCTTCAGTTCGAGTAAAACCTTCAGTTGCGGTAGACATCGCTGCGATGACCAACCCTTATCACTTCAACGATGATCCGATCGGCGTCGATGACGTAGATGATCCGGTAGTCGCCCTGACGGATCCGGTATGCGTCCCGCCCGGCGAGCTTCTCGCTCCCGACCGGACGCGGATCGTGCTTCAGACGCTCGATGCGCTTCAGGATCCTGCGTGTGTCCGCCTTCGGCAGACGATGCAGCTCTTTCGCAGCGGATCGATTGATGCGTACTTCAAATTCGGCCATTGGCCTTCAGCTCGGCGAGCAGCTGCTCGTAGCTGATGGTCTTCTCGCCGGCGCGCGCGGCAATCGCAGCAAGATCTTCCTCGTCTTCCCGCAATGCTTCACGCACAGCGTCGGAAACAATCTCGGATATTGAACGATGCGTTTCAGCGGCTTTGAGTCGTAGCGCCTTGTGCATGTCCTTGTCGAGATAGATCGTGGCTCTGGTGGTCTGGGATTCCATGGCTAGTCCAACGTTTTGACGTTCTATCACCATATCACCAAGCCACTTCCGCCTCAACAAGTTCACTCCAGATTCTGCACCTGCTCGCGCATCTGCTCGATCAGCACCTTCAGCTCCACCGCCGCCTTGGTCGTGCGCGGATCGGCGGCCTTCGAACCCAGCGTATTCGCCTCGCGGTTGAATTCCTGCATCAGGAAATCGAGACGGCGGCCGACCGCTTCCTTGAGATCGAGATTGCGCCTGGCTTCGGCGATATGCGCGGTGAGGCGATCGAGCTCCTCGTCGACGTCGATGCGCTGCATCTGCAGCACTACTTCCTGCTCGACGCGTCCGGGTTCGAGCGGCTGCTTGAGCTCGGCGATGCGCGTGTCGAAGCGCGCGCGCAGCGCCTCGCGCACTTCCGGCAGATGCGCGCGCACGTCGGCGACGATCTTCTCGATCGCATCGAGCCGATCGCGCAGGAAGCCGCCCAGCCGCTCGCCTTCGCGCTCGCGCGCGGCGACCATCTCGCCGAGCGCGGTGTCGAGCAGCGCCAGCGCTTCTGCGCGCAGCGATTCCTGGTCGGTATCGCGATCCAGCATCACGCCCGGCCAGCCGAGCAGCGAGACGAAATCCACATTGAGCTGCGGAAAGCGCGCGGCCAGCGCCTGCGCCGTTTCCGACAAGCGCCCGACCAGCTCCTCGTCGAGCGTAATGCCGGCCTCGTTCGCCGTGGCCGGCTTGTAGCGCACGCCGAGGTCGACCTTGCCGCGCGAGAGCCGCGCGGCGACACGCTCGCGCACGACCGGCTCCAGGCTGCGCAATTCTTCCGGCAGGCGCAGGCCCAGCTCCAGATAACGATGATTGACCGAGCGCAACTCGATCGAAAGTGCGCCATGGCCGGTGTCGGCCTCGGCGCTGGCGAAGGCGGTCATGCTGCGGAGCATCGGCTCACCTGCGAGGATCGAGAGGTTGGCAATGGTAAACTCCGCGACCCTTTTACCAAAGCGCCTTCCCGCATGAGTCTTGCGCGCCCTTCCGGCCGAGCCGCCGACCAGTTGCGTCCGATCACGATCCAGCGCGGCTTCACGCGGCACGCCGAGGGCTCGGTCCTGATCTCGTTCGGCGACACGCGCGTACTGTGCACCGCCAGCGTCGACGAGAAGGTGCCGCCGTTCCTGCGCGGCAAGGGCGAAGGCTGGGTCACGGCCGAATACGGCATGTTGCCGCGCGCGACCGGCGAGCGCACGCAGCGCGAAGCGGCACGCGGCGGCCAGGGCGGCCGCACGATGGAGATCCAGCGCCTGATCGGCCGCAGCTTGCGCGCCTGCGTCGACCGCAGCGCGCTCGGCGAGCGCACGATCACGCTCGATTGCGACGTGCTGCAGGCCGACGGTGGCACGCGCACGGCGGCGATCACCGGCGCGTATATCGCGCTGGTCGACGCGGTGCGCTGGCTCAAGGCACGCAATGCGTTGAAACGCGATCCGGTGTTCGGCGCGGTGGCCGCGGTGTCGGTCGGCATCTTCCAGGGCGAGCCGGTGCTCGATCTCGACTACGCCGAGGACTCCGGCTGCGACACCGACATGAACGTGGTGATGAACGACGGCGGCGGCTTCATCGAGATCCAGGGCACTGCCGAAGGACATGCATTCCGCCGCGAAGAGCTCGATGCACTGATCGCCCTCGCCGGCAAGGGCGTCGCCGAATTGTGTGCGAAGCAGCGCGAAGCACTGGCCGGAGCGTGATGCGGACGTTGCACCGGATCGTCCTCGCCAGCGGCAATGCCGGCAAGCTCGCCGAAATCCGCGAAGTGCTGGCCGACAGCGGCATCGCGCTGATCGCGCAGTCGGAGCTCGGCATCGCCGATGCCGACGAGACCGCAACGACCTTCGTCGAGAACGCGCTGATCAAGGCGCGTCATGCCACGCGCCATTCCGGTTTGCCGGCGCTGGGCGACGATTCGGGGCTCTGCGTCGATGCGCTCGACGGCGCTCCGGGACTGCGCTCGGCACGCTATGCGGGCGCACACGGCGACAGCGCGGCGAATATCGCCAGGCTGCTGGCCGCGCTTGACGGCGTCGAGGATGCACGGCGCACCGCGCATTTCCATTGCACGATCGTGCTGCTGCGCGGCGCCGACGATCCGGCTCCGCTGATCGCGGAAGGCCGTTGGCACGGGCGCATCCTGCGCGCGCCGCGCGGCGACAACGGATTCGGCTACGACCCGGTATTCTTCGATTCTCTGCTCGGCAAAGGCGCGGCCGAGCTTGACGCGGCCGTCAAGAACCGTGTCAGCCATCGCGGGCAGGCACTCGCGGCGTTGCGGCACCTGTTCGCCGAACGAGCCGCTGTGGACGCCGGCGCAAACGTCGATTGAGTCGGCGGTTATTCTAGGACGACCGTCGCCACCGGAATCGGTTCCCGTGACACAAATGCGCCCCTATCGCCGCCGCCGCGCAATTGCCGTCCGCTTCGGCCTGGCCGGATGCGTCGGCGCGATCTCGCTGTTGTGGGTGGCCACGGGTTCTCTGCACGGTGCCTGCGCGCAATGCTCGCTGCAGGATCGCCTGTGGCTCGCATCACCGCTGGTTCCGATATCCGGGCTGCTGGCTGCGGCGTCCGCCTGGCTGTTGAGCGGACCCCGGCTCGCACCGCGCTTCAATTCGCAGCGCGGACTCGCCGCATCGATGCTCGCCTACGCACTGTTCGCTCCGTGCTTCGGTCTCTATGTCCATGCGCTGGATCCGAACGAGCCTGTGCTGGCGACCACGACGTTCGTGTTTCTTGCGCTGCTCGTTGCGCCGGTGCCGACGTGCTTCGTGCCGGCCGTTGGCGTGCTCGCCGGACATCTGATCGGTCGTGAGTCCGGCGCAATCGCCGGAAAGGCACGTGTCGGTGCCTACCCGCCACCTCTCGACTGACGACGACATCATGTCGCTGCTCGCACCACCGCTCGCGCTCTACATCCACATTCCATGGTGCGTGAAGAAATGCCCGTACTGCGATTTCAATTCGCACGCACGCGAAGGCGCCTTGCCGGTGGATGCCTATGTCGGTGCCGTGCTGGCCGATCTCGATCGCGACCTGCAGGCATTCGACGGCGCTGTCGCCGGCCGTGAGCTGACCAGCGTCTTCTTCGGCGGCGGCACGCCGAGCCTTTTCGCGCCCGATGCGATCGCGCGCATCCTAGATGGCGTCGCCGAACGCATCGCGCTGCGCAACGGCGCCGAAGTCACGCTGGAGACCAACCCGGGCACCGTCGAACACGGCCGTTTCGACGGCTATCTGCGCGCCGGCGTCACCCGCATCAGTTTCGGCGTGCAGAGTTTCGACGACGACAAGCTGCGCCGTCTCGGCCGCATCCATTCCGCGTCCGAGGCCGATCGCGCGATCAAGTCGGCGCAGGACGCGGGCTACGCCAACATCAATCTCGATCTGATGTATGCACTGCCCGAGCAGACGCTGGCCGGCGCGATCACCGATGTCGAGCGCGGCATCGCGCTCGAGCCCGCGCATATCTCGCACTATCAATTGACGCTGGAACCTAACACGCTGTTCGCCGCGCATCCGCCGCCGCTGCCGGACGACGACAGCGCCTGGGACATGCAGGAAGCCTGTCAGCAGCATCTCGCCGCAGGTGCCTATGCGCAGTACGAAGTATCGGCGTACGCGCTGCCCGGTCGCAGCTGCGCGCACAACCTCAATTACTGGACGTTCGGCGACTACCTCGGTATCGGTGCCGGTGCGCACGGCAAGATCAGCGATGCATCGAACGCGAGCGTGACGCGGACCGCCAAGGTCAAGCTGCCACGCAGCTATCTCGAGCGCGCGGCGAGAAGCGATTCGTTCGGCTCCACGGAACCGGTGGCGACGGCGCAGCTGCCGTTCGAATTCATGTTGAACGCGCTGCGCCTCAATGAAGGCATCGCGATCACCGAGTTCGAGCAGCGTACAGGCCTGACGCGCGATGCTCTCGCCGCGCCACTTGCGCGTGCTCGCGAACGCGGATGGATCGAGGCGGGCGAATTGCGGCTGCAACCGACCGACAGCGGACGCCGTTTCCTCAACGATCTGATTGAACTGTTCATTGCGGAGTAGCGCGTCGATGCTCGAACCGATCACCATCGATTGCCCGTACTGCGGCGAAAGCTTTTCCACGCAGGTCGACCTATCCGCCGGGTCGCAAAGCTACGTCGAGGACTGCGCCGTGTGCTGCCGGCCGATCGAAGTCGCCATCGACGTCGGTGACGATGGCGAGCTGATCGGCGTGCGCGTCGCCACCGATCGCGACTGATGCGCCGGATCGAATGCGCCCGATCGAACCAGCCGCATGGAATCCGCTTGCTGCCTCCCTGTGCCGCCCCTACACTGCGCGCCACCACAGGTGCCCTGCCCGCCCCACGGCGTGCAAGGTGAAACGGGAAGCCGGTTCGAAGCCGGCGCTGCCCCCGCAACGGTAAGCAAGCCCAACCGGATCAGACGCCACTGCGCACAGCGGGAAGGCGATCCGGCCGATGTAGAGAGTGATTCTTGCGATCGTCCTTGATCGCAAAAGCGAGAGCGGTCATCCATGACCGCACTTTTCACTCACGCATTGCTTGCGAGCCCGGAGACCGGCCTGCGGTTTCGTCGCGGAAGTCCGTGTGTTCGGCGCTCCTATCCAGACGCAGACGCAGACGTCCACGACGCAATGGCTCCAGGCGCTGCGGCGGGCAGCGGGCGGGCATGAGGCGCCCCCGCCCCTGCCATCTCGCGCTTCTCCTCTCGCCTGGTCACGCGGGTGTGCGATCGAGGAGTCCGAACATGTTGCGTCATCTTTCCTTTTCCGTGCTTGCTTTCGCCGTGTCGGCGACGCTGGCGCGCGCCGACGAGGCGCAGACCCAACCGACCGTGCAGGTGACCGCATCGCGGGTCGCCGAAACCGTCGACGAGACGCTCGCCGACGTCAGCGTCATCACGCGCGACGACATCGATTCCAGCGGCGCGCGCGATGTGCTCGACCTGCTGCGCATGCAGGCCGGCGTCGATCTCTATCGCACCGGCGGCGCCGGCCAGCAGACCTCGCTGTTCCTGCGCGGCACCAATGCGAACAACGTGCTGGTGCTGATCGACGGCGTGCGCGCGGCGTCGATCAACACCGGCGCGTTTGCGTTCGAGCAGTTGCCGCTCGATGCCGTCGAGCGCATCGAGATCGTGCGCGGCCCGCGCGCGAGCTATTGGGGTTCCGACGCGATCGGCGGCGTGATCCAGATCTTCACGCGCAAGCTCGAAGGGCCACGCGTGGCGGCCAGCTATGGCAGCTACCGCGATGCCGAAGGCAGCGCCGGCATCGGCCACTGGAACGGTGCGGACGGTTACAGCGTGCAGGTCGGCGCACGCCACGTCGGCGGCTTCTCGGCGACCAATCCCGGCATCTGCAACGGGCCGGACGATCCGTTCTGCAGCTACAACCCCGACGATGATTCGTTCCGCAACACGAACCTCGTCGCGCGTGCGGCGCACACGCTCGGCAGCCAGGTGCTGTCCGGGTCGCTGTATCGCAGCCAGGGCGAAGTCGCCTTCGACCAGGGCGATTCGACGGTGATCGAGCAGAACGCCGGCGTCATTCTCGATGGCGATCTCGGCGACAACTGGAGCCATCACCTCGCCATCGGCACTGCGCGCGAGGATCTGAACACGCCGGCCTACTACACGTTGTATCTGACGCGCCGCACCAGCCTGCTCTGGCAGAACGAGATCAGGCTCGGCGAAAACCAGCGGCTGATCGCCGGCGTCGATCTGCTGCACGAAAGCGGCGAGACGCGCGACACCTTCGCCGGCTCAGCGCTCTACGACGACAGCCGCGACAACCGCGCGCTGTTCGGCGGCTGGAAGGCCGGGTTCGGTGCGTTCGACAGCGAGATTTCGCTGCGCCACGACGACAATAGCGAATTCGGTGGTGCGACCACCGGCTCCGCGGCGCTCGGCTGGCGCGCCAACGATCTCTTCCGCATTTACGCAAGCTACGGCCAGGGCTTCCGCGGCCCGACTCTCAACGAGCAGTTCTCGCCGGGATACGGCGGGCAGTTCGCCGGCAACCCGGCGCTCGATCCGGAGCGCTCGCGCAGCTCGGAGCTCGGCGTAGAGGTCACACCGTCGGCGGGACAGCGCTTCAAGGCAAATCTGTACTCGACGCGCGTGCACGACCTGATCAGCTTTACCGGGCCCGATTTCCAGGCCGAGAACATCGCGCAGGCAAGCATCGACGGCGCCGAGCTCACCTACGACCTCGACACCGGCCCATGGCTGCTGCACGCCACCTGCACCTGGCAGGACGCGCGCGATGCCGATACCGACCAGCAGCTGCTGCGTCGGCCGAAGCAGAAGTTCACCACGCTCGCCGAACGCCGTTTCGGCGAGCGGTTTCGCGCCGGCGTCGAGCTGATCTATGCGGGAGTCCGCGACGACGTCGGCGGAGTGGAGCTGTCGTCGTACGCTCTGGTGAATCTGCGCGCGACGCTTGCGCTCAACAGCGCATGGAGCCTGACCGCGCGCCTCGAGAACATAGGCGACCGCGACTACGAGCTCGTGCACGGCTACAACACGCCGGGCCGTTCCGGATTCCTCGAAGTGGTGTGGCAGCCCGTCGCGTCGCGGTAAAGGCGCCGGGCAGCGAGTCCTCCGCCATCACAGTAGACCGCGGCGCCGCAGGTGAACGAGGGGACCTGCGCGGTGCGAGCCGCGTCCAGCACGCGGACCGAACGGGTCGTAGACGGCACGGGGAGGCCGGCGCAACAACCATGAGCCAGCGGTCCATAGCGACGGGCATGCGCAGTGGCGACGAGATTCTGATGTCGCTGGCGCAGCGGCCCGAACTCCCGCCGCGCGTGCGTTTATTGCTCGAAGGTCTGCTCGAGCGCTCGGCCAATCAATTCGAACACGCGATCTCGCGCTCGCTCGACGAGCTGGAGCAGGAGCTGTTCAAGCTCGCCGAGCGCTCGCGCAGCAACGAGCAGCAGCAGGCGCGCTTCGAGGCCCTGCGCGAGATCAAGCGCGGCCGCGCCGACGTGGCGCCGCGCTTTCTCCTGCATGTCGAATCCTCGCTGGCCCAGGTCCGCGTCCCGGCCGGGAAGTCGGCCGGCGTCAAGCGTGCCCCCACTCCAGCCGCGACCGGGCCGCTCGAGCTGATCGATTCCGCGGTGCTCGAGGAAGACCTCGCCCTGCAGGAAATCGCCAGCAAGTCCGAGATCCGGCACAGCCAGGCGCTGTATGCATTGGCGCACCGCTTCGGCGTACTGGCCGGCAGCCCTGCCTGGGAGACCGAAGCCCTGCCGCTCGGCCCCGCGCAGCTCGCCCGTGCGCTGCGCCATGCCACCCAGTGCCTCGACCTCGGTATCGAATACCGGGTGCTGGCCTATCGGATGTTCGATCGCGTGGTGATGTTGCCGATCGGCGAATTCTACGAGCTCGTCAACGACTATCTCGCCAAACAGCGCATCCTCGCCCATCTGCAATCGCAGTTCACGCGCTCCCGTGATGCCCAGGCGCCCGCCGCCGATGCCGCGCACGCAGGCGCGAAAGAAGAGCCCACTCCGGCCGCCGCGCAGGCAGCGGCCGCGGACGCCGCCGCTGCCGACGAGCGCGATGCCGAGCTGTTCAACACGCTGCGCATGCTGCTTTCCGGCCGCCGTCACATGGCCGGCCCGATGCCGCCGGTCGAGAACGGCTACATGGCCAGCCGCGACGATCTGCAGTCCGTGCTCGGCGCGCTGCAGCGCAAGCCGGACGCGGGCAGTACGCGCGGCAAGGCGCGCGACGCGGCGACGTTGCGCCAGGACATGCTGATGCATCTGCGGCAGGCGAGTCCGCAGGGACGCCCGCCGGTGCTCGCCGAGGAGGATTCGGACACCGTCGACCTGGTCGGCATGCTGTTCGACTACATCACGCGCAGCGTCAATTCGGAGAGCAGCGCGCAATCGCTGCTCGGCCGCCTGCAGGTGCCGGTGCTGCGCGTCGCGCTCAGCGACAAGACGTTCTTCACCCAGAGCGAGCATCCGGCGCGCATGCTGCTCAACACGATCGCCGAAACCGGCGCGCGCTGGATGGACGACGAAGGCGCCGATCCGAGCCTCGCCGAAAAAATGCAGGTCGTCGTCGATCGCGTCAGCACCGAGTACAACGGCGACCTCAGCCTGTTCAAGACGCTGCTGACCGATCTCGGCCAGCACATGCAGCTGCTTGCGCGGCGCGCCGAAGTCGCCGAGCGGCGGCATGTGGATGCAGCGAAAGGACGCGAGAAACTTGATCTTGCGCGCGACACCGCGCGCACCGCGATCGAGCGCCTGATCAAGCGCGGCAATCCGACGCCGCTGGTGCGCACGCTGCTGGAACAGGCGTGGACCGATGCGCTGGCGCTGACGATCCTGCGCCAGGGCGAAGACAGCAGCGCGTTCCACCGGCGGCTTGCCGTCGCCGATCAGCTGCTGCGTCGCGAAACCACCGCGGCGACGCCCGCCGACAAGACCTTGCGCCAGGAACTGGACGTCGGCCTGAGCCAGGTCGGCCTGCACGGCGACGATGTGCGCGCGGTGCTCGGACGCCTGTTCCCGGTCGCCAGCAGCGCGGCAAACGATGCCGTCAAGCCGGCGAACGACGAGGAGGTCGAAAGCTCGACCGCGCTGGCGATCAAGCTCAAGTCGCGCGCGCGGCTCGGCGGCGAGCAAACGAGCGCACCGCGTGCGGCGGTGGCGAAACCGGCCATTGACCTGACCGCCGAAGAGAAGCAGATGATGGAGCGCATCCGCTCGCTGCCGTTCGGCACCTGGTTCGAGTTCACCACCAACCAGCAGGGCGCGACGGTCAAGCGCAAGCTCGCCTGGTTCTCCACGCTCACCGGCCGCTGCCTGTTCGTCAACCAGCGCGGCGCGCGCACCGACGAGAAGACGCTGGAGCAACTGGCGCGCGACATGGCGCGCCAGCAGGCGAAGGTCTGGAACGAAGCTTCCGAGTCGCTGATCGACCGCGCGTGGAAGGCGATCAAGGGCACGCTGCGCCAGATCGGCGGCACCGAGCCGCAGGGAGCGACGGCATGAAGAGCCGGGAATCGGGAATCGGGAATGGGGAATGGGTAGAGCACGCGGTGCGGTTCGCGGCTGCTCTACCCATTCTCCATTCCCGATTCCCCATTCCCAGCCTCCTTGGCCCGGAGGACCTCAAGTGATCGAACATCGCCGCTCGCCGCGCAAGCCACCCGGCGTCATCATCCAGGTCACCAATACGCTGACCGGAGAAGTGATCGGCCGCCTCGGCAACATCTCGGCCGAGGGCATGATGCTGATCGGCAACATGTCGGTCGTCGACGATGCGCTGTATCAGCTGCAGTTCCATCTGCCGGACGAGCACGGCCGGCTGCATCCGATCGAAGTCGGCGTGCACGAACAATGGAGCGAGGAAGCCAGCGTGCCCGGCCAGCAATGGGTCGGGTTCCGCTTCATCGATATCGGTCCCGAAGACGCGGTGGTGCTGCGCAATTGGCTCAACGGAGCCGAGCAGCTCGACTAAGCAGCCCGATCAAAACAGCCCGATCAGTCGTGCACGGCGCGGACGTGTGCGCCGGCCATCGCATGCTCGGGCGCGCAGGTGCGCGGCGCGCAGGCGCGCAGGAACAGATCCACGGTGGCGCGGACGTGCTCGTCGATGTCCTGCGTGCTGATCGACTGCGTACAGCCGCACAGCAGGCGCGCGTGCAGCTCGCCCTTGAGCAGCGCGAAGAATTGCGAAGCGGCGCGCGTGATGTCGGGAATCTCCAGCTGCCCCGCTTCGACTTCCTTGCGCAGGAATTCCTCGAAACTCTGGCGCATGCGCAACGGACCGGCCTCCCAGAACAGCTGGCCCAGCTTGGGCGTGGTGCTGCCGCTCGCGGTCAGCAGGCGATGCAGCGAGATCGCCTCGGGGCTGGTGATCAGGCCCAGGAACGCACGCGCGATCGCTTCGAGCTGCACGCCAACCGTGCCGCCGGCGACATGGAACAGCTCGTCGGGCACCTGGTCCGCGCAGCGCGCGCGGATGGCCGCGACAAACAGCGTTTCCTTGTCGGTGAAATGGCTATAGACGGTCAGCTTGGACACGCCGGCTTCCGCGGCGATCGTGTCCATGCTGGTGCCTTCGAATCCGGACAGCGGAAACAGGCGTTTGGCGGCGGCCAGAATGGCGGCACGCTTTTCGAGGTCCTTGGGTCGGCCGGGACCGCATGACTTGGCGACAGCTAACGTCATTTGAGCACTTCTGGAGCTGGACTCCGCGACAGGGTTTATATACTATACCGTCTGGTATATGAATGGCATGGGTAGCGCCGGCCACGATCGAAAAGGATTGTAACGAGGCGGCCTCACGGTTGTCCCGCACATGTCCGGCGCGGAACAGGGAATATGGCGTCCAGCGGCCCCGATGCAATGCATCCGGGGCCGGCCACCTGCCCACGGCTCCATGCCCTGCAGTTCAAGTCTCTCCCCGCGCCGTCCGGGACATCCCTCCCCGCACTCGGGCGGCGTGGGCGAGAGCATCCATGACCTTTGCCGGATTCGACTATGTTCGACAGATCGGACGATACGCAGACCCGGTTATCGGTTTTCCCCCGCACGGCTGGCGCACCCCTTGCTAGCTGCGAGGCCACGCAACCTTTCCCCACGATTCCGCATCCGATTGCAAGTACATCGGTTGCGCGCGGAGCTAATCCATGAACAAGTGCGCACCCGAAGCCGGCGAATCGGCGTCAATCGAGCCCGTGAGTCTTGAATTGCGCTATGCACAGCGTGCATTCGCGGCATTGGTCGATGCGCATCCGCGCGCCGGCGAATTCCGCGTCGCGCAGCTGCGCGCGGCCGCGAATCGGACGCTGTCCGCGATGTCCGCGGACGACCGGGCGCGGCTGGCGGGCTGGCTGTCGCTGCAACTCGCCGCGGCCAATCGGCGCGACGAGGAGATCGTTCTTGGTTTGCTCGCTCGCATCGACGCACGACTGGTTGCACGCATTCGCCGCGAGCTGCCGCACTACGTCGAAGCGCTGGCAGTCCACGCCGAAGAGAGCCGTATTGTCGCCGCGTAGAAAGGAAGGCCGAATGCGGTGACTTTCGGCACTTCGGCGTAATCTTCGCGGCAGCGAATGTAGATTGCCGGCAGCCGGTCGAGTGCCTATGCTTTTGCACCTTTTTGCTGGCGGAATCCATTCATGCTGACCAACGCCGACGCCGCAAGGCAGAACATGATCGAGAACCAGGTTCGCCCCTGGGAAGTGCTCGATCCGCGCGTGCTCGACGTGCTGTCGGCGGTGCGCCGCGAGGATTTCGTGCCGGCGCGCTATCGCAATCTCGCCTTCGCCGACACTGCGCTGCCGATCGGCCACGGTGAGGTCATGATGAAACCGATCGTCGAGGGCCGTGCGCTGCAGGCGCTTGGCCTGGCCAGCGACGATCGCGTGCTCGAGATCGGCACCGGCTCCGGATTTCTCACCGCCTGCCTCGCGCGCCTTGCAGCCAGCGTGAGCAGCGTCGAAGTGCACGCCGATTTCGCCGAGACGGCGCGCACGCGCATTGCCGCGTCGGGCGCGCAGAACGTGCGCATCGAAGTCGCAGATGCCGTGCGCGGTTTCAACGCGACGGAACCTTTCGACGCGGTCGTCGTCACCGGCGCGGTCTTTTCGCTGCCGGATCGCTTCCGCAGCTGGGTCGCGCCCCGCGGGCGCCCGTCCGCCATCGTCGGCGCGT
>Ga0193716_1001766_pt1 | contig 12396 bp, 13 predicted proteins | sample U2c1metaG_FD_145901 | JGI IMG/M metagenome (GOLD analysis project Ga0193716, IMG submission 145901) | Soil microbial communities from a riparian zone of the East river system, Colorado, United States - U2c1 | ecosystem: Environmental > Terrestrial > Soil > Riparian zone | place: USA: East River...
GCATTCGGGGCGCAGGGCCGACCAGGTGGATTGTTCGACGTGCTGATTGCTGGCGACCGGACATCGGTTGCCGCGCACGACATCCTGTCGCTGCTGCTGACCTCGTTGTCGGGAATCTGGCCGGCGGACAACGCCATTGGCGATCAACCACTTGGCGACTGCTGGCGGCACTCCGCCGTGCCTGGACCAGGCCTGACGCAAGGGTGGATGCCCTTCCACAAGCTCTCGCAGTGGCTGACCTACTCCCTACTCGAGCCGTTTCAGTGGGGCGGCGTCCGCGTCGACGACCTCGACGCGCTGACCGGCCTTCCTGAGTACCGCAACGGCGGTCTGCTGATCGACACCGGCGTGCTGCGACTGCACGACCCGGCATGGGCCGCCGGTGAATGGACGGCCGGCGACGAGATGGTGGTCGAATGGCGAGCCCTGACGGTGGCGTTGCTCGACGAACTCGCCCCGCTGGTGCGGTCCCGACTCGGGGTCGACGCGCAGCGGATGCCGCTGGCCTGTGTGTTGGAGGGCGGCACATGGGCCGCGGGCCGGACGCTGGCACAGCGGCTGCGGGACGGACTTCCTCCGTTGACCATCGTCAGTGACGGCACGGTGTTCTGACGATGGACAACGTCTACGTGATCGACCACCCACTCGTGCAACACAAGCTCACGCTGATGCGCCGAAAGGACGCCTCCACCAACAGCTTCAGGCAGCTGTGCAACGAGATGGCGGCGCTGATGGCCTACGAGGTGCTGCGCGACATCCCCGTTCAAGAGATCGACGTCGAGACGCCGCTGGAGCGGACCACCGGCATGGTGATCGACGGCAAGAAGCTGGTGTTCGCCTCCATCCTGCGCGCGGGCACGGGCATTCTCGACGGCCTGCTGACCGTGGTGCCTGCCGCGCGGGTTGGCCACATCGGCCTTTACCGCGATCCGAAGACGATGGTGGCCGTCGAGTACTACTTCAAGATGCCCGGCGATCTGCAGGAGCGCGACATCGTGGTGGTCGACCCGATGCTGGCCACCGGCAATTCGGCCGTCGCGGCGGTGGAGCGGCTCAAGGAGTTCGGCCCGAGGTCGATCAAGTTCGTCTGCCTGTTGGCGTGCCCCGAAGGCGTTGCGGCGCTTCACGAAGCGCACCCCGACGTGCCGATCTACACCGCAGCCGTCGACCGGGGGCTCGACGAGCACGGCTACATCGTGCCGGGCCTCGGTGATGCGGGCGACCGCATCTTCGGGACGAAGTAGCGCGCGGCTACTTCAGGGGCAGCCCGGTGATGGCCCTGGCCATGACCAGGCGCTGAATCTCGCTGGTGCCCTCGAAGATCGTGAAGATCTTGGCGTCGCGGTGCATCCGCTCGACCGGGTAGTCGCGGGTGTAGCCGTTGCCACCGAGGATCTGGATGGCCTCGTCGGTGACGTACACCGCGGTCTCGCTGGCCGCGAGTTTCGCCATCGAACCCTCGGCGTTGGTGAACGGCTTGTCATTGCGGGCCATCCAGCCGGCGCGCCACACCAGCAGGCGCGCGGCGTCGATCCTGGTCTTCATGTCGACCAGCTTGAACGCGATCGCCTGGAAGTCGCCGATCTTGCGCCCGAACTGCTCGCGCTGCTGGGCATACTCCAGGGCGTACTCGTAGGCGGCGCGTGCGACGCCGAGCGCCATCGCGCCGACGGCGGGGCGGGTCCGCTCGAAGGTCTTCATCGCCGCCTGCCCCGCAGAACTCTTGCCTTCACGGGTGCGGGCGAGGCGCTCGTCCAGCTTTTCCTTGCCGCCGATGACCAGCCGACCGGGGATCCGTACGTTGTCGAGCACCACCTCAGCGGTGTGCGACGCCCGGATGCCGTGCTTCTTGAACTTCTGGCCCTGGGTGAAACCCTTTGTGCCGGGCGGGATGATGAACGTCGCCTGGCCGCGCGAACCCAGCTCGGCATCCACCGAGGCGACGACGATGTGCACGTTGGCGATACCGCCGTTGGTGGCCCAGGTCTTGGTCCCGTTGATCACCCACTCGTCGGTCGCCTCGTCGTAGCGGGCGCGGGTGATGATCGCCGACACATCCGATCCGGCACCCGGTTCCGACGCACAGAACGAGGCGAGTTGCGGCTCGTCGATGGAGCCGAACATCTGCGGCAGCCACTCCCCCAGCTGCTCGGGCGTCCCGGTGGCTGCCAGCGACGCGGCCGCCAGACCCGTGCCCATGATGGACAGGGCGATGCCGGCGTCACCCCAGAACATCTCCTCGAAGACCGTCAGCATGCCCAGCCCGGTCGGCTCGGCGACTTGGGTGGCGAACAGCTCCATGGAGTACAGCCCGACCTTTGCCGCCTCCTGGATGATCGGCCACGGCGTCTCCTCGCGTTCGTCCCACTCTGCAGCCGCGGGTCGGACTACGTCCTTGGCGAACTCGTGGACCCAGTCCCGGACCTGGATGACGTCCTCGGACAGCTCGAGCGAAAACGACATGGCGCTGGATCCTTTCAGGGCGTTCGGGTTCGATCGCATCGCGCGGAGGTGACCGCGCGAGCCATTGACTCCCGACTTCAGTGAACGAATGTACGCTGTGGTGTCGGCGGCGGCCACTCCGACGTGCGGTCAGCCTAGTCCAGCGGGCCGCTTCCGTAGAGCAGACGGTCGACGCTCGGTCAATCTGCCGCCGCGGGAACCACTTTCGCGCGCTCGGGAGTGCCGAGCAGCCTCTCTCGAATGGCGATCATTGCAGTCGGCCGAAATGATGTGAACCATGTCCACCCCCGCCCTGGTCCTGCTGAGCGTCGTCGTCCTGCTGGCCTGCACATCCCTCGGGGGCGGCATCTACGAGAGCCTTGTCCTCGATCCGGTCTGCCCCGGACGCCCTGCAATCATTCAGGCCCAACACGGCGGTGTCTCACGCCGGAGGTTCTGGATTCCGGTGCACGGCGCATTCGCGGTGGCACTCGTGGCGGCCGTGATCGTCACCTGGGGGCATCCCGACGTCCGAACTCCGATTTTGATCGCCTTCGCCAGTCACGCAGTCGTGCGGATCTGGTCGCTCCTCGACCTCATCCCCAAGGTGATCGCATTCCAGAAGGCGGACCCGGCCGTGATCGAGCGTGACGCCGCGGTCCGTTGGACCCGTCGCAGTCTGCTGCGCCTTCCCATCGATGTCGTCACGTGCGTGGCGGCGCTCGTCGCGCTGGTGGTGGCGGCATGAACGGGAATGGCTCGCCGGGCCACAATGGCGACCATGACTGACGTTCGCCCGTTCCGCATCGACGTTCCCGACGACGTTCTCGACGATCTGCGCCGCCGCCTGGCCGCCACCCGCTGGCCCGAGGCCGAGACGGTAGAGGATTGGAGTCAGGGCATTCCGCTGGCCTATACCCGCGACCTCGCCGAATACTGGGCAGGTGAATACGACTGGCGGGTCCGCGAAACCGCGCTGAATCAGTTCGACCAGTTCACCACCGAGATCGACGGCTTGGACATCCACTTCATCCATCAGCGCTCCCCGCACCCGGACGCCTTCCCGCTCGTCATCACCCACGGCTGGCCGGGGTCGATCATCGAGTTCAGCAAGGTCATCGCACCCCTGACCAACCCGACCGCCCACGGCGGGCGTGCCGAGGACGCGTTCCACGTCGTGTGCCCGTCCCTGCCCGGTTACGGCTTCTCCGGCAAGCCGAGCACCTCAGGGTGGAACACCGGCCGGATCGCCAGGGCGTGGGAGACGCTGATGGTCCGCCTCGGCTATGACCGCTACGGCGCCCAAGGCGGGGACTGGGGCTCCGCGGTGACCACCGAGATCGGTCGCAACGTCGGGCACTGCGCAGGCATTCACCTCAACATGCCGATCGCCCGCCCGCCGGCAGGCGTCATGGAGAACCCCACGGACGAGGAGAAGGAGGCGCTGGCCGCGACGGATCATCACCAGCGCTGGGGCACCGGCTACTCCAAGCAGCAGACCACCCGACCGCAGACGGTCGGTTACGGCCTGGTCGACTCCCCCGTCGCGCAGCTGGCCTGGATCGTGGAGAAGTTCTGGGCGTGGACCGACTGTGACGGCCATCCCGAGAACGCGCTCAGCCGCGACGAGATGCTCGACGACGTGACGATGTACTGGGTGACCGCGTCCGGCGCATCCTCGGCACGACTCTACTGGGAGAGCTTCGCAGCGTTCAGAACCATTGGCCGAGTAGAGCTTCCGACGGGGATCGCGTCCTTCCCCAAGGAGATCAGCCGGCCGCCGAGAGCGTGGTGCGAGGGAAGCTACAACATCACGCACTGGACCAAGATGCCTCGCGGCGGGCACTTCGCCGCCTTCGAACAGCCGGAACTGTTCGTCGAGGACGTGCGGAAGTTCTTTGCGACCGTGCGGTGAACCCTAGGTGTCTGCGACTTCACCGCTGCCGCCGCGCCGGGCCCGTAACACGAACGCCGCCAACGCAAGAACGAGCACCACGGCACCGAGCACGGCGATCTCGACCACCGCGCGGGAGAACTCGGGCCCCTTCTCCAGCAGGGTCGCAGCCTCCACGATCTCCTTGATCCCGGCAAGGATGCCGACGATCAGGAACGGCTCGGCGACGATCTCGTGCGACCGGAGGCAGGCGCGCACCGCATACAACAACTCCACGAAGATGAAGATCAGCAGCAGACCGTCGAGGATCTCCAGCATCACGGTCGACGCAGGCGTACTTCGAAGGCGCAACATGGTGTTGAACTGCGCCACCAGCAAGGCGACGGATCCGGCGACGAGGACGACCGCTATCGCCCAGTAGACGGCATCCTCGAATCCGCTCAGGACCCGATCGGCAAGGCGCTGTCGTTCTTCCTCGTTCTCGGTCTCGTCCGATGTCTTGGCCACGGCTCGTCTCAGCGCTCTGACCGGTTCAGCCACCAGATGCGGCTGGACAGCAGCGTGGCGAACGCGCACCACAGCGGATACAAGCCGAGCACCCAGGCACGGGCGCGACGCGTCCGAACGGCACGTCGAGTGAGATCGGCACTGCTGACGGTCAACGCGGCGGCGGCGATGGCCGAGGCGCCGAGCTTGCGCCTGTTGAAGAACAGCCACGTCCAGCTGCCGTTGAGGATCAGATTCAGCGCCAGCAGGATCGAGTACGCCCTGGCCTGGCTCTGCTCACCCCGATCGTTGAGTTCGTCGACCGTGGCTGCCGAGACGACGGCGACGTCGGCGTACAGCATTGGCCACACGATCGGAAACGCTTGCCGGGGCGGTTGAAAGCCGGGCTTGCGCAGTTTCTCGTACCAGTCCGACTGCGCGGGGCGACTCGCCAGACCTCCCACCGCGGCAGCAAGGAACACCGCGCCCGTCGTCTTGACGAGAGTGGCAGGACGCATGTGGTGCTCCTTAGGTGGCCAATTTCGCGGTGGCCAATCGGCAGTACCCGGCTCACAGGTTGACCAAACGGCAACGGTTAGCGTCAGATCATGACCGACGCCCCCGAAGTCCGCGTGGCCACCGCAGCCGATCTCCATCTCGTCGAGCCGTTGTGGATCGCCGTGCACCACCGGCACGCCGAGACCATGCCGGAGTTGGCGCCGTTCGTCGGCGACGACGAGAGCTGGGCGGTCCGCAAGGGGTTGTACGAGGAGCTGCTCGTGAAGCCGGACACCTTGCTGCTGCTGGCGTTCGACGGATCCGCGGCAATCGGATACGGCCTGGCCCACGTTATGGCCCTCGAGGACAGCTGGATCCCCGACACCTGGCAGACGGGCCAGCGGATCGGCGAGGTCGAGTCGCTCAGCGTGCTTCCGGAGTACCGCGGCAGTGGGCTGGGTTCGGTGCTGCTCGACCAGCTCGAGGCACATCTTCGTGCCCGTGGTGCGCGGGACCTGATCCTCGGCGTGCTACCCGGCAACGACGACGCGATCCGCCTGTACCAACGGCGCGGGTACCGGCCGACCTGGCTCTACCTGTCGCGGTTCGAGGGCAGGGATTGACCGCTCATCGCCGCAGCCGGACGAACCGGTAGCCACCGTAGATCACCAGTGCGACAAGGAAGTTCACGAAGTACGCGATATCGGCACCGTGCCACGCGACGGCGATCGGCCCCTGATAGATCGAGGTGTCCATGAACGGGATGGCCGCGGCGTAGGCCACCACGAACGCCACCAGCGCCGCCACGGCGTCGGGCTTGGCGGTCTGCTCTACTTCGGGATCGATGGTCGCCCGTCCGCGGCTGCGGATCCGCCAGTCCACGGCGACCACCGCGACGAACGCGGGAATCCAGTAGCTCACCACCAGCAGCACGTTCTGGAACCTGGCCGCGGTGTCGGCACCATGCAGCCAGAGGATCAGGCCGAACGCCAGCACGGTCACCACCACCGACGACAGCGGCCTGCGCACCCGCACGCCGAGCGTCTGCAGTGCCAGCGACCCGCTGTAGTCGTTCATCACACCCGAGCCGACCGATGCGAGAGCGATGACGAGCAGGGCCAGCCCGCCGAGGACGCCGCCACCCATCACCGACCGCACGCCCTCCGCGGTCTGCTCGGACACCAGCGCTCCCGCCGCGATGCCGATGGCCTGAACGAAGACGTACGCCAGCACGATCCCGGCGAACGTGTAGCCGAACACCCGCGCGCGAGATGAACTGGCCGGGAGGTAGCGGCTGAAGTCCGACGCGTAGCTGGCCCATGACACCGACAGGCTGAGCGCGATCGTCACCTCGAGTACGAACGCACCGGCCAGGTCGGCGCCGTGCACCGTCGGCGGCGTCACCACGTCGTGCCCACCGACCAGCTTGACCGCGAAGACCACGAACGTCAGGAACAGGACGACGGTCAGCACGGCCTCCATGCGGTGGATGACCTCGTAGCCGAAGAAGCCGACCACGCCCTGCACCCCGAGGACGATCAGCACGGCCGACCAGAACGGGATGCCGAGCAGCACGGCCAGCGCCTCGCCGCCGAACAACCCGACCAGCGCGTCCCACGCGATCGACGACAGCCACTGCAGCGCGGCGGGCAGCTTCACCGCCCCACCGAACGCCATGCGTGACGCGGGCAGCTGCGCGGTTCCCGTGCGGGGACCCCAGGTGGAGAGGTAACCGACGAGGAGGGACCCGAGCACGGTGCCGATCACCATCGCGAGCATTCCCAGCCAGAAGCCCAGGCCCAACGTGATCGCGAGTGCGCCGGTGAAGACACCGGTCATGTTGACCTGAGGGGCGAACCAGACGCTGAACAAGCGTCGCGGCGAGCCGTAGCGCTGGCTCTCGCGGACGGGGGCGATGCCGTGCGTCTCGACCGAGAAGTCGCCTGCCCCGCTGGGTGTGCGGCCGCTGAACGACGGCGCGTTCAGTGCACTTGGCGGAGGGGGCGATGCAACGGCCTTGTTCATGTGATCATTCGATCACGACGGCCGACGCCCGGTGTCGTCCACTGCTCCGACGTGCTACGCGCGACGGGCGCCTCGGCGCGGAATCTGCGCATTCGCGATGCACCGAGCGAGGAATTCCACCGTTAGAATGTAAATTCGTTGCGGAATCGCTTGCGAAGGTGCGTCTGATCGGCGATGGTTTACCCACAGCCGCACCGCTGCACGGCCGACTGTTCAGCTCGAACAGCAGCATTTCTCGTCCCGGGGGGACGAAGGAGGTTTCGCCCTGACCGGCACACACACCACCGCTACCGACCAGACGACCGAGGACGGGGCCACCCGCGACACAGGTCGCCCGGTCGTCGAGATCGACCACGTCACGAAGCGGTTCGAGGACTACGTCGCCGTCGCGGACGCGGACTTCACCATCGGGTCGGGCGAGTTCTTCTCGATGCTCGGACCGTCGGGCTGCGGCAAGACCACCACGCTGAGAATGATCGCCGGCTTCGAGACGCCCACCGAGGGTGCCATCCGCCTCGAAGGGGTCGACGTGTCGCGGGTCGCGCCGCACAAGCGCAACGTCAACACGGTGTTCCAGCACTACGCGCTGTTCCCGCACATGTCGGTGTGGGACAACGTCGCGTACGGCCCACGCAGCATGAAGAAGGACAAGGGCGAGGTACGTCGCCGCGTCGACGAGATCCTCGACATCGTCCGCCTCACCGACTTCGCCAAGCGCAGACCGGCCCAGCTGTCCGGTGGCCAGCAGCAGCGCGTCGCGCTGGCCCGAGCGCTGGTCAACTACCCAAGCGCATTGCTGCTCGACGAGCCGCTCGGCGCGCTCGATCTCAAGCTTCGGCACGCCATGCAGTTCGAGCTCAAGCGGATCCAGCGCGAGGTCGGCATCACGTTCGTCTACGTGACGCACGACCAGGAGGAAGCGCTGACCATGAGCGACCGCATCGCGGTCATGAACGCGGGCAACGTCGAGCAGATCGGCAGCCCGACCGAGATCTACGACGCGCCATCGACGGTGTTCGTCGCCAACTTCATCGGCCAGGCCAACTTGTGGGCCGGGCGGCAGAACCGGCTGGACGGCGACGTCGCCGAGGTCGAGGTGCTCGGCACGACGCTGAGGGCGCGCCCTGGCACCACCCGGATCGAGCCGGGTGGCCACGCCACCTTGATGGTGCGGCCCGAACGCGTGCGGGTCTCGGTCGACGCCCCCACCGGTGACATCGTGTCGGTGCGCGCCACGGTGACCGACCTGACGTTCCAGGGGCCGGTCGTTCGTCTCTCGCTGGCCGCGCCCGACGGCTCACCGGTGGTCGCGCACGTCGGCCCCGAGCAGCAGCTGCCGCTGCTGCGTCCCGGCGACGAGGTGTACGTGTGCTGGGCGACCGAGGCGTCGCTCGTCCTGCCCGCCGCCGACATCCCCACCACCGAGGATCTCGAGGAGATGCTCGACGCACCCGATACGCCCTGACGCGAGTCGAATCCCCTCCCCACGCACGGAATCAGAAAGGCATCCCCCTGCCATGGCCAATCAGATCAACCCAGGGCTCATCTCGCAGTTCGCCATCGCCCGGACCACCCGTCGGCGGTTCCTCGGCGGAAGTGCCGCTGCCGCAGCCGCTCTCGCGCTCGCCGCGTGCGGCTCCAGCAGCACGCCGAGTCCCAGCAGCTCATCGGCCCCACCGCCGGATGACGGCAAGGCCGCGTCCGGCAATCTGCGCATCTCGAACTGGCCGCTGTACATGGCCGACGGGTTCGTCGCGGCCTTCCAGAAGGCCTCCGGTCTGACCGTGGACTACAAGGAGGACTTCAACGACAACGAGGAGTGGTTCGCCAAGAACAAGGATCCGCTGTCGCGCAAGCAGGACATCGGCGCGGACCTGGTGGTGCCGACGCAGTTCATGGCGCTTCGGGTGAAGGGCCTTGGCTGGCTCAACGAGATCAGCGACACCCGTGTGCCGAACAAGAAGAACCTGCGGCCCGACCTCCTCAACGACCCGGGCGATCCGGGCCGCAAGTACACCGCGCCGTACATGACCGGCATGGTCGGGTTGGCGTACAACAAGGCCGCCACCAAGCGTCCCATCACCAAGATCGACGACCTGTGGGATCCCGCCTTCAAGGGCAAGGTCAGCTTGTTCTCAGACATGCAGGACGGCCTCGGCATGATCATGCAGTCGCAGGGCAACTCGGTCGCCGATCCCACCATGGACGGTGTTCAGAAGGCCGTCGACCTGGTCAAGGAGCAGAAGGACAAGGGCCAGATCCGGCGCTTCACCGGCAACGACTACGCCGACGACCTCGCGGCTGGCAACATCGTTGTCGCGCAGGCATACTCGGGTGACGTCGTCCAGTTGCAGGCCGACAATCCCGACCTGGAGTTCATCATCCCGGAGTCCGGTGGCGACTGGTTCATCGACACCCAGGCGATCCCGTACACGACGCAGAATCAGCATGCCGCCGAGGCATGGATCGACTACGTCTACGACCGGGCGAACTACGCCAAGCTGATTGCCTTCACGCAGTACGTGCCCGTGTTGTCGGACATGACCGACGAGCTCAACAAGATCGATCCGAAGCTCGGCGCCAACCCGCTGATCAACCCCTCGGACGCCGACAAGGCGAAACTGCACACCTGGGCGTCGCTCACCGATGAGCAGACCCAGCAGTTCAACACCGCATACGCCAGCGTCACCGGTAGCTAGATGGCAGGGGGAGCTAGCAGCAACCGCCAGCGCAGCAAGATCGCGCCGTACCTGATGATCTTGCCTGCGCTGGCATACCTTGCGATCTTCTTCGTCGTCCCGTTCTGGTCGTTGTTCCGTACGTCGCTGTCGTCGTCGGGTGGCTCGGTCTACCTTCCGACGCTGACGTTTGCCTGGGACTTCGGCAATTACGCCCAGGCGTTGACGGCATACCAGGATCAGATCGTGCGTTCTCTGACGTACGCCTTCGCCGCGACCGTGATCTCACTGCTGATCTCGTACCCGCTCGCCTACGCGATCGCCTTCAAGTCGGGGCGGTACAAGAACCTGCTGCTCGGTCTGGTCATCCTGCCGTTCTTCGTGACATTCCTGGTCCGCACCCTGGCCTGGAAGACGATCCTGGCCGACGACGGCGTCGTGGTGCACACGCTGGGCTCGATCGGGCTGCTGCCGTCCGACGGGCGGCTGTTGTCGACCAGCTGGGCGGTGATCGGCGGATTGGTCTACAACTCGATGACGTTCATGATCCTGCCGCTCTACGTAAGCCTGGAGAAGATCGACCCGCGCCTCCTCGAGGCGTCGAAGGACTTGTATTCGACCGGTTACCGGGCCTTCCGGAGGATCATCCTGCCGTTGTCGATACCGGGCGTGCTCGCTGGAAGCCTGCTGGTGTTCATCCCCGCAATGGGTGACTTCATCAATGCCGACTATCTGGGCAGCACGCAGACCACGATGATCGGCAACGTCATTCAGAAGCAGTTCCTGGTGGTAAAGGACTACCCCGGCGCGGCGGCGCTCAGCTTCCTGTTGGTGGCCATGATCCTCGTCGGAGTGTTGTCGTACACGCGTGCGCTGGGCACGGAGGACTTGGTATGACGTTGGTTTTCTCATGACACTGCAGGAAGGCACCGCGATCGTCGACGTGCTCGATGGCCCGCCCGCCAAGACCAGACGCTCGCTGGTAGGCACGGGCAAGGCAGGCGACATCGTGCTGCGGGTGATCGCCGGCCTGGTCCTGCTGTACATCTTCGTGCCGATCTTCGTGATCATCTTGTTCTCGTTCAACAAGCCCGCGGGCAAGTTCAACTACACCTGGCAGGGCTTCACGCTGGACAACTGGGCGAATCCGTTCAAGTACCCGGCGCTGGCCCAGGCGCTCAAGATGAGCATCGAGGTGGCGGCGTTGTCCACCGTGGTCGCGGTCGTGCTGGGTACGTTGCTCGCGATCGCGCTTGTCCGCCAACGATTCCGGGGCAACAAGGCGGTCGAGACGTTCCTGGTGCTGCCGCTGACCGCGCCCGAGGTGGTGATGGGCGCATCACTGCTGACACTCTTCCTCGACCTCGGTTGGGCGACGGGCTTCGGCACGATCCTCATCGCGCACATCGCGTTCGAGATCAGCTTCATTGCGATGACGGTGCGGGCCCGCGTGCGCGGCTTCGACTGGACGCTCGAGGACGCGTCGATGGATCTTGGGGCATCGCCGGCGCGGACGTTCTTCAAGGTGACGCTGCCGCTCATCGTGCCCGGCATCGTCGCGGCGGCGATGCTGTCGTTCGCGCTGTCGCTCGACGACTTCATCATCACGTACTTCGTCAGCGGCTCCACCGTGACGTATCCGCTGTTCGTCAACGCCGCGGTGAAGGCTGCCGTACCACCGCAGATCAATGTGTTGGCGACGGCGATCCTGCTGATCAGTCTGGTGTTGCTGGCCGTAGGAACGTTGTACCGCCGCAAGCGAATCGACAGCTAACTCCGACTCACGGTGACCGTGACGCGGCCCCGCGCGTCACGGGTGGCGACGGCGTGCGCGATGCGGTCCCTGCCGTCGACTCCGAGCAGCTCGATGGGCGCCCCGTCGCCGAGGAAGTTGCGCCACCACGTCTTGCCGGCGGGGGCGGCGACGCCGATGACGATGTCCTCACCGGAGCGTCGGTAGCCGACGACGAGATCGACGGTCTTACCCGACCGGCGGCCGACGTAGCGGATCTTCGTCAGACCGCGGCCGACGATCCTGCCTAGCACCGGTACGTCGAGCAGAGCGCAGAACACCCTGTTGATCATGGGGACAACCGGTGAAGTATTTGTCGCACGTTCCATGAAACCTCCTCGTTATGAACCGACTTCGGCGGGCACCGGAGCCGCGCGAGCACCGGCGCGGGCGGCACCGACGCCTGCGGCGACCACGAAGCAGATGCCGACGGTGCCCGCCAGGCCTGGGATCTGGTGCAGCACGATGAGACCGACGATCATGGCGAACGCCGGCTCGAGCGCCATCAAGGTGCCGAACGTCGCGGTGGTGAGCCTGCGCAGCGACATCATTTCCAGTGCGAACGGCACGACGGGCAGCAG
>Ga0193716_1001767_pt1 | contig 12393 bp, 15 predicted proteins | sample U2c1metaG_FD_145901 | JGI IMG/M metagenome (GOLD analysis project Ga0193716, IMG submission 145901) | Soil microbial communities from a riparian zone of the East river system, Colorado, United States - U2c1 | ecosystem: Environmental > Terrestrial > Soil > Riparian zone | place: USA: East River...
CGATGATTGCCTAACAAAGGGCGGCTTCACCGATATTCCAACTGCGAGATTTAGTATAGAAAAGCGCGACGAGTTGCGGTCTAGTTTGAGACAGTTTCTGTCGCGTCCTACCCGAATCGGCACACCGACTGAGTAACAGTGAAGTGGCTATGGATAGTGAGAGAAACCGTCGAGAGGACAGATCAGGGCCGAGCCAGGAAAACCGATAGGAAAGATCGCCGAACGGCACTAGGCCTCAGAGGCATGGGTCTATCGGTTACGGGAGGAGTTTTTTGATAGGGGCTTAGCAAGATCCGCACTGCTCAGTGAATCCGCCAAGACGATCGATCGCTTTCTCGATGAGGCTATCGCTCCTGCATCGCATCCTGGTTGGTCGAATGCCATTGCTTGAGCTTCTTACGCATGTACGCCGGATCGAGCCCGAGCACATCGCAAATAGAGATGAAAGAAAAGATCCACCGGTAATCGTCGCTGAAAAACCACTTTTCAGCTTGATAAGCCCGGCGCCGAAGCCGCGGCGCCGCCACGCCTGTCTGCTGCAGGCACAGAAAGGCGTCTTCCAGCACCGCGTACATCAATGCCAGTTCCGGAGAAACCTCAGAAAGAGACGCCCGGGAGTTAAAAAAAGACTGTGAGGAGAGCTCGTCGTGAGGCGGCCGAACATACCAGGCGTCGCGTCCCCCAGATACCGGCTCCGACCCTTTGTCGCGGTACGCCGGCATGCGTGTGGATTGCATGTCTTCCTCCTGCTTAGCTCCAGAATACAAATAAAGGCTGGGTACAACTCTATGCGATTAAGCAATCCACTTTCTGTCCAATATTAGACAGTTCGTAAATCCGGCCGCGTGCTGAACCAACGGCCGCGCTCAACGGAGGATCTACAAACTCAACCGGCGGCAAGCGGCCTGGAACGAAGAATGCCCGGGGATGCTTGTTTATCTCGCGATGGGAAAAACGACCTTAAACCCAGTCCCGCAGCCCGGTTCGCTCCAGTGGGTGATTGTTCCATCATGCGCCGTGACAATCTGTTGTACGATAAAAAGGCCAATACCCTTGCCACCGGGTTTCGTGGTCGTAAACAATTCAAAGACATTGACAGAATCCGGCAGACCGACACCGCTATCGCTGATCTCCAACACGATCGATTCCGCGCAGCGATAAAGTTTGACGGTCAAGCAGCCGCCTTGTGGCATCGCCTCGACGGCATTCTTGCAGAGATTCAGGATCACTTGCTTCATTTTTGCGGGATCCAAGCGGATCGCGGGCAGCGCGTTTTCGCATTCAAATTTGATGGCAATACCGGCAGACCGGCAAACAAAATTCTGCAAAGCCAACACATCTTCGACAACCTTCGTCAGATCGCCGATCACGAATCTAAGTCTTTGTGATTGGACAACCGATAAGCAAAACTCCCGGAGCGATAAAGCGAGATCATCGATTTCTCGAATGGCTCGCGCGAGCGTGGTTTTAAGGGTGTGAGCATCGACTTCCTGGTTTTCAACAGCCGCGTCGACGTATTGCAACGACGAGGAGATTAGCGCTAGGGAGTTGGCCGCTTCATGCCCAAAAATCGCCGCACTGTTTCCTAAAAATGATTCGGGTTTACTTTCCTGCGCGTGTTCCGACTTTGCCATCGTTTTACTCTCCTGTGGTTGCTATGCCTCTGCCAGATGTTCGGAGCGAGCCGCAGCACGGATCAGCGCGGGACTGAGCCATCCAGTCGACCTTTCCTGCCGACATCGTCAACTCTCCCTGGGGCGAACCCATTGTTTTTCTCGTTACCACCGACATTTTCACTTGCGAAATTAATAGAGGGAAGCAGGACGAGCTTCTGCAACAATCATGAAAAACTGTCAGCTTCTCGTCCATTGGTGGATAAATGTACAATCATCAAGCGAGTTACCTTCCTGTTGATTCGATAGGATGTTCGGCTGGTTCTATAGTTTGGAAAATTGTCATTGACTAGTCACTGGGACGGCTGGAAAGAAATGGTTGCTAGCGTTGCGCCGATGCCCGCCTTCGATGGCGATCCGAATTAGATAATCGGTCAGCTTCTTTTCATTGACGACAAGACAGTGTTCGCTGCCGGTCTCAAGCAGCCCGTGCTTGCGAAATCTCTCCATAAACATGGAAACCCTGGGCCGCGTCGTGCCGACCATCTCCGACAACTCTTCGTGCGAGATCTTGGTGTCGATGCGCAGGCCGTGCGGATTTTTCTGGCCCAGCGTGCGCGCCAACTGCAACAGCGTCTTGCCCAGCCGCTGCTCGCTATCCACCGTTACCATGTTGGCGATCACCTGCTGCTGGGCGGCTATGCGCAGGGCTAGGTAGCGCACGAAACCTTCAAGCAGCGAGTCGTGGCTCAAGCGCGCCAAGAATTGAGAAGAGGGTATCTGTTTTAAAATCGTCCCTTTCATCGCCGTGGCGGTTTCCAGACGAGCGCCCAACCCGGATAGACACAGCTCGCCGAAAATATCTCCCGCGCCATGGATCGCGAGCAGGCATTCTTTACCTTCAGGCGAAAGCATAAGCAGTTTGACCTGCCCGCTCTCGATGAAATAGACGGTCGCGTCCTGATCGCCGCAGGTGTAGACGTTGGCGTGCCGTGCAATCTTGACCGCCCGAGAATTCAAGGTCGCACGCTGCAATGACTCGCGCAGTTGTTCCTTGAACGGGTCGGCTCGAGGAGGCCGTTGAATCATGAGCGTGTATCCTTGGGGTCCAACTTCGTGAAAAATCCTCCACCAGGCGAACTACGACCTCGTCGCTCCATCACCAGCCACAGGATCCACATAAGCGTCAAGGCGCCGAATAAAGGTGCGAGCAAGATGATCTTCTGGATTTCGGCGGTGACTTGGACGGAGCCCATGTCGATAGTCTTCCCGCGGATGAGTTTGCTATTGGATTTCCTATTCATCTTACCAAGCATGCGGGTGCGTTACGGGACGTCCGTTCGACAGCTCGTCGCACTTCGATTGGAAACTTGAGGTGAAACGTAGTTCCTTCGCTAAGCCGGCTGGTATAGGAGATCCGCCCTTTATGCTGTTTAACGATCTCACGCACAATCGCCAGACCGAGACCGGTGCTCTGGGGTTTGTTAGTGACGGCGGGTTCAAAGACTCGCATCGCTTCCGGAATCCCACCTCCGGTATCGCCGATGTCCAAGCAGAGCCATCCGCCGCTCGTATAACTCCGCAGCCGCAGCGACCCACCGTTAGGCATGGCTTCAACCGCGTTATTGCAAAGATTTAAAATGACTTGTTTGAGTTTGTCTCTGTCGGCCATAATCAAAGGCAAACCTGAAGACAGATCTAGGTCGATGCGGATGCCGCGCTTTTTGTAATAGTCCGATTCCACCGCCAGTAGCTTTCTAATCTGCTCCGGCAAGGATGTCGGCCGCAGATTGACATCGACCAGCACGCCGGAGGAACGAAGCTGGTTGAGCAGCACAATCAAGCGTTTAATTTCTTCTTTTAGATATCCCGGCAAATCACCGATTGCCTCCTTGGCAGGCGGGTTCGCCTTCAAGTATTTCTCCATCGCCTCGACGCTCCAGAGCATGCCGTGTAATGGATTGGCCAACTCGTGCGCGATCCAATCGCGAAACTTACCGGAAGTAAAACACCTAACGGGCGGTTTAGGATCTCCCATGCTGTCTTTCCTCGACTCCTTACTCACGGCGGGAAGCCAGGATTCCCGGTGTTGCTGCCAGTTAACAACTGCTGCTAGACCGCAACGTACTCGGCGCTGCTCGAAGCAAGAATTTTATCCCCACCAGAGAAAAATTTGCTCCGAAGCACGTCCTGATAAACCCTCGAACTGCAACGTATTCTAAAGGATCGAGCAGCGTTCAAACAATTGCCAAAACGACGATTCTTGTGTCCGCTCAAGTACTACACGGCGAGTATTCCAGGGATGGTGGCGGAAGATGAACGGGGTCACGCCCGCGACGGAGTTCGGCTACTCTACAAGTTTGTTCTGTAAAGCGTAGCGGATAAGTTCTGCATTGGTTTTCATGTTCATCTTCTCAAGCACCCGGGTGCGGTACGTGCTGACCGTACGGATGCTGAGAAAGAGCTCGTCGGCGATCGCTTTCACCGTCTTGCCGGAAGCAATCATGCGCAGGACCTGATATTCTCGATGAGAAAGCGTCTCATGGAGAGAGGAGGCGGCGCCGGAAATAACATTCAAGGCGATCCTCTCGGTCAGGGACTCGCTTAGATATTTTTCCCCGCGCAATACTTTTCGGACAGCGGTTATCAGAATCTCGGAAGTTTTGTCTTTGGTGAGGTATCCGGCGGCCCCCGATTTAAGCAGCCGCACAGCTAGCTGATCTTCCGGATGAGCACTCAAAATGATCACGGGAAGGTTGGGTCGTTCGTGCCGCAGTTCTTGCAAAACCTCCAGGCCATCTTTTCCAGGCATCGTGAGGTCGAGCAACACCACGTCCCAGCGCTGCTTGCGGATCAGGTCGAGAGCTCTACTCCCATTGTCCGCCTCGCCGATCACTTCCACATCCTTCTCCTTACCCAGAATATTTTTCAACCCGGCGCGGAAAATCGGATGATCGTCGGCAATCAGAACTCTCATTCGAATGACCCTATCCTCATCAGGATGTTGGAGATCTGCCGGCAGATCATCCATCAGTCCAGAAGATCCTACGGCCACTCCCTTCAAAACCTCAAAATAGACGTGGGCACGTAAGTACGTTTCAAAACCGAAACCGCGACTTAAATATCAAATTATCACCAAAAAATCCTCCATTTTCTTTGCTCCCTGACATCTCTCGCCAGGACCGTCAATCTCGAATGGTTAATTGGGCGCTGATTAGTGTTCGCCTAGCGTCGCTGCAAGCATGAGGGAATGGCGGAGCAGGGATCGGCCTTACGCAGCAAACTACGGGGCATCGATCCGCGTCGATTAACAAAAGCCAATACTCCGCTGAGACCGTGTTAACCGGACATGGTTATGCGAGCGATTGCGCGAACGGATCGCTGCGCATCAACATGCCCCTGAGTTGCTCGCGATGATTGTCTTGCTCTTGGGCAATCTGCTGGAGCAGCTTAGCGATGTCGGGGTGCGCGGATTCAATACCCCGGAGTTGCCCCGGCAGACGCTCGGCCGCGCGATTTTCTTCATCGAGCGCCGTTGCCAAAGATTGCCAATTGTTTTCATCCGTCAAGTGCCGCTCCGCCACGTCCGGTAGCGCGCCCCCGAGGGCGATGATCTTCGCGCCGATGCGCTCGGCATGTTGACTGTTTTCCTGTGCCATGCGCAGAAATTTCTCGCGGTACTGTGGATAGTGCATCTTCGCGGCATGCTGCTTAAACCGCTCGATCCGCTGCATCTCTTCGACATAGCGCTGGCGTAAAAAATCGACGGCACTGGGAGCTTCGTCGGGACCGATATCGAGAAACCGACGCCACCATTTCGACCAGTTTTTGCTGACGAGCATATAATCCTCCGAACCCGAAAATAGGTTTCCGACTCTGCGCTGCAATGAGAATGTGTTGCAATGTCATCCTGAGGCCCTTCGGTTTCGCTCAGGATAAACTTCGACGCAGGATCTCGTCCTTGTAAGTGACGAAATATGCGCGATGCTTCGCGTTGCCAGACTGTGTGAAAACAGCGTTCATGGTTCGACTAAGTCTCACCACGAACGCTGTGGTCTCATTAAAAATGAGTACCTATCCGTTCGCCCTGAGCAGCGTCGAAGGGCTCCGAGAGAGTTTTCACACAGTCTGTTGCTCAGCATGGCATCCGCGTGATTCTCCTATCAGACCCAGTCACGTTGCGAGGAAGCCGCGCGGAAATTTCAACCAACCGCGGGTCATGACTCGGGATCTTCTTCGCGAAAGCCGTACTTTATCAATTTGTAACGCAGTCCCCGTTCACCCAGTCCGAGCAAGTCTGCGGCGCGAGTTTGGACGCCGTCGGATTGCGCCAGCGCGTCTCGGATCATGCGCCGCTCCAGCGCTTCCACCGCCACCGTGATATTTGTTTCCCGGTCGCCGCCGTCAGCGATTTCCGGTTCCTGAACCGTCAAAGGCAGATCGCCGCTGCCGATCACGTCATCCCTGGTGAGAACCACCGCGCGTTCGACGATATTCTCCAGCTCCCGGACATTGCCCGGATAATCGTAACGTAAAAGAATCTCCCGCGCTTCAGGTGTAAGACCGCGGATCGTCTTGCCGTTCTTCTCTGCGAAGCGGCGCAGGAAATGTTCGATCAGAAGTACAAGATCGGTGCGTCTTTCGCGCAGCGGCGGGATGAGAATCGTGACGACATTGAGCCGATAGTAGAGATCTTCCCGTAACTGTCCGGCCTTAATAAGCGCCTCCAGCGGTCGATGGCTGGCAGCTAAAATTCTGACATTCACCTTGACCGAACGGCTGGAGCCGACCTTTTCGTATTCTCGCTCCTGAAGCACGCGCAAGAGCTTCGCCTGCAGATGCAAAGGAAGATCGCCGATTTCGTCGAGAAAGATCGTCCCGCCGTTGGCTAATTCAAAGCGTCCCTGGCGCGACGTGAGAGCGCCGGTGAAAGCGCCCTTTTCGTGGCCGAATAGTTCCGATTCGAGCAGCGCTTCGGGAAGCGCCGCGCAGTTGACCTTGACGAGCGGACCGCGCGCTCTTGGACTACCGAAGTGAATGGCTTTCGCAATCAGTTCTTTTCCCGTGCCGCTTTCGCCGCGGATCAAGACCGTCGCTTCACTGGGCGCCACCCGCCGCACCAATGACAGGACTTCGAGCATCGGCCCGCTCTCGCCGATGATTCCCTCGATGCGATGACGCTCCTGCAAGGCTTCGCGCAGCTCGCGGTTTTCATTGAGAATGCGGTAGCGCTCGCTCACCAGTCGAATGCGGTGAAGCAACTCTTCCAAATTCAGCGGCTTGGTCAGGTAGTCGATAGCGCCCTGCTTGAGGGCCGCCACCGCCGCTTCGATGGTGCCAAAAGCAGTGATCAAGATCACCGGCGTTTCCGGGTTGATGGCATGCACGGCTTGCAGCAACTCCAAGCCCGACATGTTCACCATCCTTTGATCGGTAAGAACCAGATCAAAGGCGTCCTGACGAAAGAGTTCCAAGGCCCTCTCGGCGCTATCGGCGGCGATCACTTCAAAGGCTTGTTTTTTGAGAAACCCCCCGATCATCTCGCGCTGCACCGGTTCGTCGTCGACGACCAGGATATGAAAGCGATTGGGCATTTACACCTTCACACCGTCGCGCGGCAAGGAAATCTCGAAGCGGCACCCGACGCCCGATTCATCGGCCGCGGCAGTAATCGTTCCGCCGTGAGCCTCAATAATCCTGCGTGAGATCGCCAGCCCCAGTCCGGAGCCCTGTGTCTTGGTCGTAAAGTAGGGCTCGAAAATGCGCGGCAGATTTTCCGGCGCGATCCCGGTTCCGGTATCCGTAACGGCAATGAGAAAATTACTGCTCGACGCCTTTGCCTCCAGTGTCAATGTTCCGCCGTGCGGCATTGCTTGCAAACCATTGAGCATGAGATTCAGCAAGACTTGGGTAAGATGGCTGGGGTCGGCCTTAAGTGGCGGCAGATTGGGCGCGGTGACGACCCGGATTTGCACTTGCGATCGCTTAGCTTCGCCGTCTTCCAATGCGGCCAGCTCTTGCAGGACTGCGGCCAACGGCAATGCTTCGGCTTTGATTTCGATCGGCCGCGCCAGCGAGAGAAATTGCTCCACTATCGAGTTGAGGCGTTGTACTTCCCCGAGCATCAGTTCTGTAAGACGAGAGTAATCCTCCGGATCGTCCTTTGGCAGAAATTCCGCCTTGAGACGCTGCAGCCCCATCGAAATAGCGTTCAGCGGATTTCTCACCTCGTGGGCGACGGTCGCCGCCAGGTTTCCCAGCGCCGACAGGCGCTCGCGGTGTGCCACCTCCACCTCCAGAGCTTTGACCTGGATCAGGTGAGTATTCTGGTTGTGAAAAATCGCCGCCATTCCCAAAATCCCCGCGGCGACAATGGCCAAGCTGAGGATGACGATGGCGCGCAGGCTATTGCGCCAGGCTATTTCCATCGATCCGAGGGATAAACCTATCTTGAGAAATCCCAGATTGGATTCGTCCAGCGCAACCGGCTGAACCACTTCAAGATACCGTTTGCCCCCGCCGCCGTCGACGATTTGGCTGAAAAGCTGACGGTCGACTTTGGCTTTCAATACCAGAGGCTCTTTTTCCTGCTGTCCAATACGACGCCGGTCGGTGTGGGCAACAACATTCAAATCGCTATCGAGAAACGCGACAAACTCACTGTCCGATTGACGGCCGAGATCTTCGATCTGACTTTGCACGCCGATCTCTTTCTCGAAGTTAAAAATATAGTCGGCGTTGGCGTGGATCGCGATAATCCCGGGAAAACTGCTCGCGCCCACGGCGACGCCGAAAGGACTGCCTTTCCAGAATTCTTTGTCCTTGACACCGAGCGGCGGCTCACCCGTCTTTTCCTCGGGTTTCTCCGTGGGCAAGCGCCAGCGCTTTCCCCACGCGTAGCTTATGGGCGGCCGGTGCGGCTGAAAGGTCACATCTCGCGTTTTTTTTCCGGCTATGACGGTCGGCAGTGCCGCAAGTTTCCAGGGCCGGCCCTGCTCATCGAGGAGATCAATTTTTTGCAGGCGGTTCATCGCACTGATCTCTGTAAGCAGCGCTTGATCGACATGACGAGACATAAGCAATTGGTCGATCAGCCGGGCATTATCCACCAAACGCTGCCGGATCAAATCCTCCAATAGCGCATTGCCGACAATCGCGTTTTTAACACTGGTCTCCATGGCCTTTGCCAGCGCCGTCCCCTTATCCTCAGTCTGGCGCAAGAGTTCTTGCTGAAGCCGCTGGGCTTCAAAGAAAACATAGAGAGACGCCAAGATGAGCAGCAGCAAACCAGATGCAAGGAAGTGACGCGGCAGGAACACTCTTTTCATAAAAGAAGGCATTATAGATACGATTCCCGCGGACGCACAACGACCCCCGGGGTCGGTTGGTCCCAGGCTCGTCGATTTGCCCATCTGGTCTTTAGACTATTCTGCCAGAACGAACGATCCAACTACCTAATTGCCGGTACGAAATCCTACGTCGACTCGACGGTCGCGCTGCCAGCAGGCATCGGTCGATGCGCTGCACAGCGGCTCGCTCGCGACCAATTCATGGCTCATGCCGCCTATACAGCCCATTGCATCGCCGTCTCTTTGAGCCATGGCCACACCGGCCAACGCTAAAATATCCGCTGCCGTGACCATCGGTGTTAATACGAATCCTAATCTCTTCATTACTTTTCCTCCACCAAAATTCTTACCTAACCTTCCGTGGCGCAACTGTTGTGCCGCTCGGTGGCACCAGGCAGAGGTGACTTTCTCTAACCATTCCAAGACGTATCAAGTGACTCCGACAGTCAGAACGGTGAATCTATCGAGGCCTTCGACCAGAAGGTCGAAAGTCATTCTCTCGCGAGCGAACCAGCGGGTGATTCGCGCCGGGCGCGAGCAGCCTCCAAAGACGACGGTTGTTGGTTACGGCCGAGCGCCGCGACCCGTGTGCGAAGAACGATCCGTGAACTCAACGGTAACAAGACAATCCCAACGAAAATCGTAGTGGGGCTATTTGTTTAGATCACGATGGCAAGAATAACCTTAAATATAGTCGCACGGCCCCGGTTCACTCCAATGGGCGAATGGGCTTCCATCCCCACCGACATTTTAGCTTTAAAAATTCATATACCGAACCGCGACGAGTGTCAGTTCAGTATTAGACAATCTGATAAACAGTGGTGGCTTTCGCCTTGTGCGGCCCGTGTCGGGCGCGTCCTGGCACCATCTTGGAGAGTCCATCATGAAAATCGCCAGCTCAATATAAATGCTGCGCGAACCTCAACGAAGCGATTTTGAAGGCTACGGTTTTTCCTTTGATCACACCCATAAAATGCTTCGACCGATAATCGGTGCAACGATCCGGTCGAACGGAAACCGGTGGGGAAGTTAATGACCAAACGAATCTCTCAAAAACACCCCGAGAGTTTGAAATCAACTATGCATAGTAGCGGAGTAATGGAACTCAACATTCCATCACTCCGCTACTCCATCGTTCCACGCCGTCTTTACTCTGCCTTTAGGCCGCCTGCTCTTCTAGCCGAAAGCCGATCTTAACGGTGACCTGGAATTCCTTGACTTTGTCGTTTTCAACCAACCCGCGCATTTCCGTTACTTCGAACCAATCTACATGGCGTAGTGATTGACAGGCCTTCGCCACGGCGTTCTGCGTGGCCTCGGCAAAGCTTATCTCAGATCCGCCGACGATTTCGATTTTCTTGTAAGTTCTTTCCATGTGGCTTTCCTCCTCAGGCTATATTTTTATCATCGCACGGCTAAGCGATTCTCTTCGATGATTTCTTGCATCGGCTCGCGTACCTCGAGCAGTTCATCGAAGAGGGCGCGGTAGTGCACAACCGCTTTGCGCAGCTCCTCAGTATCTGCTGTTCCCGTCTGATCGCGCAGGACGATGGCCTGCGCCGAGCGGTAATTTGCTACAACATCAGGATGATCGACTGAAATATCGCCCGCACGCCGCTCAAAATCACCCATGGGGTAACCCCGTTTTTCCATCAATTCCCTGACCAGTTGTTCGGCCTGAACGACCACCCCCTTGGGGTTATCAATGAATCGGCTTTGCAACGCGTGCCAAGCCTCAGTGAATCTGGCAGCTTCCGCCGGCGTCAACGAAAGGATCACGAGCCGCTCCACGCGCTTTTCACGCGCCTTGAGATCCGACTCGGCCTTTGTTCGGCTGCCGTATTCATTTACCGTTCGGTCGTATTCTGGACCGAAGCGTTCTTGGAGCTTATGCGAACGCTTTTTTTGGGAGAAAAACCATGCCCCAAGTGCAACCAATCCTAGGACCGCAACGGCCGCAATTATAGTCCACGTTTGTGTGTCTATCGATTCCATCTAAACCTCCGTTTTGAATTGAACAAATCGTTCTCGCTGAAACTTAGTTATTTCTATCCTGCCTATTTCATTCATCGTGCGCATAAAGAACCGTGAGTTGCTGGCGGCGGTAATCTCATAACAGCTCCCTCAAATCATCAGCTAAAGAGAGACGAACATTTCAATCTCCTTCGGTCGGCCTAAGCTACGATGGTGAGATCGCTTGCTTGAAGAATTTTAAGTAACCTCAGGAGTGAACCCCCTGCCTGGAATGTTTTTAACCTTAGGGAGTATGTTTACGACCTGCTCTCGAGCTGGCCCAGTCAATAGCAGAACAGCACGACCGACGTTACACCGGGGTTAAATTAGGCTTGAAAGTTCTCCCGACTCGCGACGGATTGTCCCTAAGTATGAGACGGGCATGCAAATAGCAACGGGATAGTCCCTCGTGAGACTTGGGGGTTACCTCAGTCCTAAAAAGCCGGCAATGAACATCACTACTACAACTACACCAACTATGTAGAAAATATTGTTCATGTCAGTTTCTCCTTTCTTTCGCGTAAGCGGATTTATACTATCAATGAGCATGTTGCTTGCCAGACCCTTTGGTAGGAACAAGAACAGGTTTTGTTTTAGGTCAGCCAGATCAAACTGCTTTTGCTCTCGCCCCAAGGTAAGGAACGTCTCCTGGCTAATTCATTGCGGTCGTAAATGCTCGCGTGCCGCTGGATCGTTACAGCGCGAGAGTTCAGTGTCTCGCGCCGCAACGAATCGCGCATTTGCTCTTTGAAGCGTTCGGCTTCGGGAGTCTGTTGAATCATGGCTCGAGCGCCAAACCCGATGCGGTATGAATGAATGAATTCATAGTGTCTCCTAATAGAGGATCGACCCCTTCTCGAGCTGCGACTTGCGAGCGTCGTATTCGCGCCGGGAAATTCTTTCGGCTTTGTAGTCGTCTTCGAGCTGGTTCATCTTGCTATTGGCGTTGATTTCGTAACCGGCGCTTGTGCCTAGGGCTCCCACCGCCGCTCCGCCCAAGAACGCGCAACCGCTTTGACCGACACCGACCATGAGCACCAACGCTAACATTAATTTTTTCATTTCAATCTCTCCTCGGTTGTATTGATTACCAGGGTCAAGTCAGGCTTACTTGAAAAATTTCAAGCAACCTCAGGAGTGAAACCCTGCGCCTTAAATTTCCTTACGCGCATAGATGTCACGGGCTTTAAAGCCGGCCGGTCAAGAGCATAATAACGACGACCAGCAGCACCACGCCAGCGATACCTGAGGGCGCAAAGCCAAAGTTGTGATAACCCCAGTTGGGCAGACCGCCTACCAGGAACAGCACTAAAACGATCAACAGTATCAAACCCATAGTCCGTCACCTTCTTTCATTTCTTTTCTCAATAACTATGAGAGCAGCTTGCGTGCCGCATCTCGCATTCATGAAAAGGGCC
>Ga0193716_1001768_pt1 | contig 12391 bp, 6 predicted proteins | sample U2c1metaG_FD_145901 | JGI IMG/M metagenome (GOLD analysis project Ga0193716, IMG submission 145901) | Soil microbial communities from a riparian zone of the East river system, Colorado, United States - U2c1 | ecosystem: Environmental > Terrestrial > Soil > Riparian zone | place: USA: East River...
AATCAGCGCGGACGCGGCAGACAGCGCCCGCAGGGCGGACCACGCGGTGGTGGTGGTGGTGGTGGTGGTGGTGGCGGAGGCGGAGGTGGCGGCGGAGGTGCTGGACTCGAACAGGCATCGCGCGTCCCGGTCGCTCCCGTCGTTCCGGATGGAGAGTCCACGGGTTGGTTTGATCCGCAGCGCGAAGGCGGCTTCATCCGCCGCGCCGCGAACAGCTATCTCGCCGAGCCTGGCGATGCGTACGTGCCGACACAGATCATGCGGCAGTACATGCTGCGCCGCGGCGATCAGATTCTCGCCACGACGGGGCACGATCACCGCGCTCGTGTGGTTGTCGTCGAGGTCAAGGAGATCAATGGTGCCGACCCCGAGGCAGCAGCACGGCGCCCCGATTTCGGCTCCCTCACCGCGTCGTATCCCGAGCGCAAGCTCAAGCTCGAGACGGGAAAACCCGCCAAGAGTGGCCCGGAGCTGACCCGGAGAGCGATCGACTTGATCGCGCCAATCGGCTACGGCCAGCGCGCGCTGATCGTCGCGCCGGCCCGCGCCGGCAAGACCATGCTCCTCCAGGCGATCGTCGAAGGCGTGGCGATCAACCATCCGCAGGCTGCCCTGCTGGTTCTGCTCGTCGACGAGCGGCCCGAGGAAGTCAGCGAGATGATCACCTGGGGCTATGGCGAGGTTGTTGCCTCCAGCTTCGACATGCCCGCCGTTCGGCACACGGATGTGACCGAGATGGTGCTCGAGCGGGCTCGCAGACTCGTGGAGCTAGGCAAGGATGTCGTCATTGTTCTGGATTCAATCACGCGCATGGCGCGTGCTTACAACACCGTCGAGCGCGGCACCGGCCGCACCCTCTCGGGCGGACTCGATTCGTCGGCAATGGCGAAGCCCAAGGCATTCTTCGGATCAGCCCGCTCGGTCGCACCCGAGCACGGCGGCGGGTCGCTCACAATTATCGCTACTGCCCTCGTCGAGACCGGCTCGCGCATGGACGACGTCATCTTCGAGGAGTTCAAGGGCACTGGTAACTGCGAGATCAAGCTTGATCGCTCGCTTTCCGAAAAGCGCATCTTCCCCGCGATCGACGTCGCGACCAGCGGCACGCGTCGTGAAGACAAGCTCTTTCGCCCTGATCAATTAGAGCATGTCTACACACTCAGACGCGGCCTTCAACAGATGCCCTCCAGCTCGGCGATGGAGTGGCTCATCAAACGCATCGCGGCTACGCCAAGCAACGACGCGCTGCTCGAAGGATTGTAGACAGACTCGGCTCCCGCTGCGTCTTTCCGCATTCCTCGCGGCAGTCATACTTTTTGCGACGGCCTGCGCGCACAATGCTCCGCCACCTGTTCAGCCAGGCGCGCCAACTCTCCAACCGGAAGCGCCGCCACACCCTGAAGTAGTCAACCTCACGCTCAAGGGTGTGAGCGTCGTGAAGCAAAGCGATCTCCTTCAGAGCGTGTACACGACGTCGTCGCACTGCAACAGCTTCGTCCTCGTTCCGTTCTGCTGGATCAGTAAATCGAAATACTTCTTCTCAAAGAATTATCTCGATCACAAGGAGCTCGAGCGCGATGTGCTCCGCGTTCGCATCTTCTACTGGAAGCGCGGCTACCGCGAAGCCGAAGTGGATACCGCGGTCGTCCCACGCGGGAAAAATCAGGTCGGCGTCACGTTCTTCATCAAGGAAGGACCACCGACGATCGTCTCCGACGTCATCATCGACCAACCGACGCCGGCATTGCTCTCGCGCCGGGAGATCCGGCGACGCGTCGTGATCGGCAGGAACGGTCCGCTGAATCTGATCAGGCTCGACACATCGCGCGTTTTTCTACAGACGGCTCTTTTCGACAAGGGATACGCCGACGCCGAAGTTGACACGTCGGTCGTCGTAGACACGGCCGCGCGCACAGCAGTCGTCAAGCTCACGCTAATTCCCAAATACAAGACGACGGTGGAAGACATCGTCATCACCGGCAACGAAGGCGTGAGCCAGCGGACAATCGGCAGGTCACTGACCTTCCACGTTGGTGACATCTTCAAGCGCGCCGAAATGCTCAGGAGCCAGCGCGCGCTCTACGAATCGAATCTCTTTCGCCGCGCCTCCATCGAGCCGCGCCCGCCGATCGACATCGCAACGCCCGACTCGGCAAAAATCGTCGTTGTCGAAGTTCAGGAAGCGCCACCGCGAGAGGCGCGCATGAGTGCCGGGTTCAACACCGTGGATTTCTTCCAGGTCGACGGACGCTTTACCCACTACAATTTCATGGGCGGCGCCCGGCGCGTCGACATTCAGGGAGCGATAGGTAATCTTTTCGCCAAATCGCTCAACGGAAAGGGCATCTTCCACCAGGCGACCGTCACGGAGACGAGCGACCTCGCGCGCTATTTCGTTCCGACGTACAACGCGAGCATCGACCTGCGTCAGCCGTGGTTCGGCTCGCCGCACAACGAGCTTGGGCTCAGCCTGTTCACCCACCGGCGCAGCGCACCCGGCATCTACGTCGATCGCGGGTATGGAACGAGCTTCACCTTCACACGAGACGTGACGGACCGCGCGCCCCTCAGCCTGAATTACAGGTTCGAGATCAGCAAGGTCGACGCCGGCGATGTGTACTTCTGCATCAACTACGGCGTGTGCGATCAGGCGACGCTCAATGCGCTGCGCGGCAACCAGAAACTGTCGCCATTCACGGTCGGCCTGGGCGTAGATCGCACCAACGATCCCTTCTCACCCAACAGCGGATACCGCGTGAATGGCAGCGCGGAGCACGCGTCGGCATTCACGCTTTCCGATTACCGCTACAACCGCGCGACCCTCGACGGCGCGGGATTCTACAAGCTGCGGCAGCGCGGCGCGATCGGCGTCCACCTCCGCATTGGCTGGGTCCATCCACTGGGCAGCACGAGCGAGGCGCTCGGCGTCGCGGCCACCACCGATGAAGCAGTTCTCCACCCGACAAAACGCTTCTACGCCGGAGGGTCAAACTCGGTTCGCGGTTTCGGCGAGAATCAGCTGGGCCCGCGTGTCCTCACTATTCCGATCGGCAACCTCCAGGCGCACGACAGCTTGAACGTCCCGTGTAAGTCGGGGACCGACGTGACTCAGTGTGATCCCGCCGCCGGGGGACTCCTCGATCGTGATTTCCAGCCGCGCCCGCTGGGGGGAAATTTCGTGGCCGAGGGGAGCGTCGAAACCCGGTTTCCGGTGTGGGGGGACCTGATTGGGGCGGTCTTCGTGGACGCCGGATTGGTCCAGCAGAAGACCGATCCGACCCTTCCCCGCCGCAGGGCGGCCATAACTCCCGGCTTCGGGGTAAGGTATCGTTCTCCTGTAGGCCCGATCCGTGCCGATATAGGCCTGAACCCGGGATCTACGGAATCCCTGCCGGTTGTAACCGAAAATATCGTTAATGGCCAAAAGACGCTGGTCACCCTTCAGAAGCACCGAACCTATTCGCCCACTCAAGGCGGGGGATTCCTCAACCGGGTCGTCCTACACCTTTCCATCGGCGAAGCATTCTGACAAATGGTGGGTCTGGCTCGTCGCTGGGCTGCTGGTGGTGGTGCTCCTGTTGGTCGGCGTCGCCTATCTAATCACCAATAGCGACTGGGGTCGCGAGCGCGTCCGGAGCTACGTCGAAGGCCTGATTCAGGACAACAGTCACGGCCTCGTCCACATCGGCAGCGTCAGTGGAAATCTCCTCAACGGTGTCACGCTGCACGACGTCGTGATCACCGACAGCGCGCGCGCCCCGTTCGTAAAGGCTGACGAGATCTGGGCCAAGTACAGCCTCAACACCCTGCGCGGCAAGAAGCTCGAGTTCAACGATGTGAAGCTTGTCCGTCCGGTGATCGTGCTCGACGAGCAGCCCGGCGGAAAGTGGAATTACGATCGGATTTTCCCCCGCGACACCGTGCCGCATACCGGTGTGAAATCGACCGGCTGGGGAACCTGGATTCGCTTCACCAATGTCAGCATTGTGAACGGCGATGTCACTGTGCGCTCGCCGTGGGATCCGGGCCCGCTCACGCCCGGCGAGCGCGCCGATAAAGTGCGACTCGCCCTCGGGCCGCAGGGCAGACTGAAGATTCTTCAGGTCGCCAAGGGCTACCAGAAAGAATCGAGCTTTCACGCTATCAACGGAATATTTCCGCTCGTACGGCTGGAAGATCCTGCGTACAAGAGCCGCATGGTCGATGTCGCAGCGCTGAAGATGATCGCCGAGCCTTTCCGTCCGCCCGTTGCCGACGTGCGGGGACTGACCGGGACGTTCGAGTTCACTGGCGACTCGCTGTGGTGGAAGGGAGCGCGCGTGCAATTCCCGAACACGAAGGCGACCGGGGATGGACGCTACTACATCGCGTCGGGCGATCTGCATCTGCGACTGCACGGCGATCCCGTGCGGCCAGCCGACATTCGCTGGGCGATGCCCAACTTGCCGGAGGACGGATCCGGCAAGCTCGATTTCGGCCTGGACTGGACCGGCAGCAAGAGCGTGTACCTGGCGCAGAACATGGACGTCACGATCGACAAGTCGCACGTCACCGGCAAGATCGAGGCGACAGTAGGCGACACGATCTCCTACCGCGACGCGAACCTCCGCTTCGCCAATCTCGATACGCGACTGCTGACGAAGCTTTTTCCGACGATGATATTCCCGCGGCCGCTCACGCTGACGGGGAACGCGACGTTCGATGGCGGCGAGCACGCGCTCAACGTGAACGGCGACGTGGTCGTGGACGACCGGCTCTCGGGGCGAAGCCACCTCGTCGCGGTCGGCGTGATGGGGTTGTCACTGGGCGTTTTCACAGCGCGTGATCTTCACGTGCGGATGCTGCCGCTGCAACTGGGGCTCGCCAAGGCGATCGCTCCAACCCTGCGCACGGGCGGTACGGTGACCGGTACCGCTACGCTGAATGGATCTTCGGCGGCCATCATGACCGCGTCGGCGATGGACGTCACCCACGTGGAGCTGGGCTCGCTGTCACACGCTACGGGTCGTGCGGCGATGCGCGCGCGCGGCATGCCATGGTACGACGTCGACGTGGTGATGCATCCGCTGGCTCTCGCGACGATCGGCCGCTACATGCCGAAGGTCGGACTGCAAGGCAGCGGCAACGGTCCGCTGAAGCTCAAGGGATTCGAGAACAACCTCGCGATCAACACGCAGCTCACTTTCCCCGATGGTGGCTTTCTCGACCTGCGCGGAACGATGGATTTGTTCAGTGTCGAGGCGGCCTACAATCTCGCCTTCAACACGAGAGAGTTGAATGCGAGCACGATCGTAGCGAAGGCGCCACGGACGTCGCTCACGGCTGTGGGAACGGCAAGCGGACGCGGCTTCATTCCCGAAACTATGCAGGCGCATGTTGTGGCCAATGTTGCCGCATCTTCCGTTGACACCGTCTCGCTGGATAGCGCCAATGTCAACGTCTCGATCGCCAATGGCCTCGCGACTATCGACACGCTGGCGGTCGATCTCCCGCAGGGGCTCGTCGAGGCAAAGGGCACGATTGGAATGACATCGGCGCACAGCGGCACGGTGTCGTATCACGTCGCCATCGATTCGCTTTCGCGCTTTGCCGGGCTGATCTCGACGGACACGAGCGTCGTTCGCCCGCGACCGGGAATCCTCGCAGGCCGCGTCGCCAAGGCCAAGGCCGACTCCACGCGAATCGCTCGCGCCACAGAGGTCGAGCGCGCCGTGACAGGCAGGGCCTTGCCGCGCACTGTGGTCGATACTCCCACGACCATCCGCAAAAACGAGTTGTCCGGATCCCTCCGCGCCGACGGAGTTGCCACCGGCAGCATCGACAACTTCAGTGCGAAAGGAACCGCATCGGGCACCAACATCGTTGCGCGCGGAAATACCGTCGGCGCATTCACCGCCGACTACGACTGGAATAACGCGCTGACACCTCAATCACAGGTGCGCGTAAATGCGCAAGCCAGGACGGTTCGCGCCGCTGGCTTCGCCCTCGACAGCGTCGGCGCCAAGCTCACGTACCACAAGCCGAACGGCACCGTGCAGCTCGTCGTCAACCAGGACAACGCGCGCACATACTCCGCGGACGCGGCGTTCACGCTCGACAAGCTCCGTAACGCGCTGACGCTCAATACCCTCAAGCTTCAGTTCGATACGAGCGTGTGGGCCAGCACAGGCCCCGCTGCGATACACTGGGGGGAAACCGGCGCGGATGTGGAGCATCTCGAGCTGCGCAACGGTCCGACGGGTCGCATCTACGTGAACGGCTCTTTACCGAAGGAGGGCAACGCCAATCTCGACATCGCGGTGGACAACTTGAATGTCGGTGATGTTGTCGCGCTCACGGAAAGCGACATCAATGCGAAGGGCTTGATCTCGCTCAACATTCACGGGACGGGCACGCTCGCGAATCCGGTGTTCAAGGGAGTCTTCGGCGCGACCGATCTCGTGTACAATGGCAGCGCGGTTCCCGAGGTTCACGGAAACGTCGACTACGCGAACCAGACGCTGACGGGACGCGCCGAAGCAATGCGCGCGGGCAAGCAGCCGTTCCTGATCGCCGAGGGAACGGTGCCGGTCAATCTGGCGCTTTCCGGCGTGACGGGATCGAGATTCCCTGCTGATCGCGAAATTGCCCTTACCATCAACGCCGACAGTCTGCCTCTCGAGCTGATGCCGCGGTTCGACCAGTACGTCTCGAACGTGAAGGGTCAGGCCAGTGGGGCGTTCAAGGTTGGAGGCACTCTCAATCGCCCGAAGCTATCCGGAAACTTCGCGATGCACCAAGGCGCGGCGAGAGTCGTTCCCGCCGGCGTCAATCTCACCGGGATCGAAGCATCTATCCGGATGCTGGGCGACAGCGTAGTGATCGATTCGGTCGCGGCTTACAGCAAGGGGCGGATTCTTCTCACCGGCGGAGTTGGTGTTGGATCGCTCGCTACTCCGAGCTTCGATCTCAAGCTCCAGACGCAGAATGCTCAGGTACTCAACAACGATCACGGCAATCTCACGGTAAGCGCCAATCTCGCGATGGTCGGTCCGTTCAAGGATGCGCACGTCACGGGCGACGTCCGCATTCGCCAGGGCGTCCTCGACATTCCGCCGTCGGACAACAAGAATCTCGTCGGCGCGAGCGACCCCGCGATCTTCAATGTCCTCGACACGGCGGTGATGGCCGATCGCGAGCTCTTCCCCACCCAGTCGCGGCTGCTCGCGAATCTGCGAATGGATGTGACTCTGAGCGTGGATCGTGATGTGTTCGTTCGCTCGCGCGAGGCGAACGTGGAGGTGTACAGCGATGGCGCTCTGGGCGTACACGTCAACCGCGCCAAGCAGACGCTGGTTCTGGACGGCGTGCTCCTGACGGAACGCGGCGTGTACACCTTCATGACCCGCAAATTCAACATCAAGCGCGGCTCGGCCACCTTCATTAATTCCACAGAGCTGAATCCGACGCTGCAGGGAACCGCGGAATACCAGGTGGTGCAACCGAATCGGGAAGCAATCAACATCCAGATCGTGGTCGGTGGAACGCTCAGGACGCCCAATATTTCGCTTACGAGCGACGCGGCGCCGCCGATTGCGCAGAGCGATCTACTCAGCTATCTCGCGTTCGGCCAAACCTCGTCATCGCTGGTTCAGCTCGAGGGCTCGGGCCTGACGAACGGCAGTGGCGGCTCGGACGTCGTTGGTGCAGGCGCGGCGCTCGCGAGCCGCCAGCTCGCGGGTATCGCGATCGGTGTCATGACTGACCAGTTCGCGGGCGAAGCAGCGCGCGGGCTCGGAGTAGACGTGTTCACGATCACGCCCGCCGACGTGCAGACCGATGTCGGCAACTTTCTCCGCGGGACTCAATTCGAGCTCGGCAAGTACATCAAGTCGCACACGTTCGTCGAGGTCAGCTCGCCGCTCGACCCGAAGGCGCTCGTGAGACCGGGGATTCAGATCGTGCACCGCTTCGGCGGGCTGCGCGGATACCGTCTCGAGACGGGCGTGGATACGCGCTACCTGCTCCAGGAGCCGACTCTGTCGAGAGACCAGAGCGTTGCCACGACCAGCGCGTTCGGGGCATTCCTGATTCGCGAGTGGCGCTTCTAGAGATGCGGTTTCGCTGAATGATGGTGCGTATCGTCTGCGCCGCTGTTCTTCAGCTCCTCGTCATCGGATCCGCCTCCGCGCAACGGCCGACGCCTTGGAAGGTCCGTGGCGACACAACAGGCGCACCGCGTGGCTGTAGCGCCGCGTCGGGAATCTCCGCCATCAGTGCGTGGTTCGCAGCGCTTGCCGACGCCGATTCAGCTGGACTGGCGCGAGCTTCGTCTACTCCTCACGGCCGGTTCGTATTCAGCATCGGGAAATTTGCGACCTCGGACACATTCATTCCTGCCCGTACTTTCGAGGAACTGCTCGCCTATGCGCGGGCACGGGCACGTCAACGTGAGCGCATGACGGTCCAAGAGGTGAGGTTCAACGGCTGGCACGGGCGAGTATTGGAATGGGATCCCATTTACTTCACGCGCTCAGCCAATGACTTGGGCGATAAGGCTCTCCCCGGAGTTGGCAAAGGGGGTTATTGGTGTGGCCAGGGCGTTTGGTACCTCCATCTTGCTCCGCGACCAGATATCGATCCCGGACCTCGCTGATAGATTCCGCCCGCACCGCCTGACGAACTGCGCAGCTGACAAGCACTTCCTAACGAACGTTGCCGCAGACCAGCATTCCTGGACCACGATTATTATGAAGACTCGATATTGGATTCTGGTGTGCGCAACGCTAGCCTGTCGTTCGTCGGAGCCAACTCCTGAAACTGCCGCCGCACCTGATTCAGTTTCGGCCGCGCACGTCCCCACCGGAGATCCGATTGCGCCGGAACTTCCCGACGCAATGCGGACTGCCCTGGATAATTTCGCGCCGGGATTCGAGCGATTCGCGTTGAAGGAATGGCCGCGACCACCGGTCTACAATCACAGTATCAATACCTGGCTTGGTTCCGTGAAACCTGGCAAGGTGAGAGTGGCTTATCCCGAGATCGTAGATTCTGCGAGGCCGAATAGCCTTCCTCATGGGGCGGTTACCGTCAACTATGGGGGCTTCACGGAGGTCCACTATTGGACAGGCTCAGGCTTTCAATGGTACGCGACATCGGATGACTAGCATTGCCGCGGCACATCGCGCGCTGCCTACAAGCGAGGTCGAATGCGTCGTTGGGTAGTCATCATGGTGGCAACGGGCGCGCTAATCGTCGTGATGCTGGGTTGGCAGTCGTTCCAGCGCATGATGAACCGGAAGCAGTGTGCGGGGAACGGCGGTCGTTGGAACTCGGCGACCCTGCGCTGCGATCCCCAGCCGTAGCCGGGAGCGCGCTAGCGGTCGCTTTCGAGGATCACGGAGCCCGCGCGATGATCCGCATCGGCGTCAACAAGTCGCGCTAATTCGCGGGCAAGCCAGCGAATGGCCGCGGTCACCGCTACCTGATCTCCTTCCGCATTTGCATGCTCGAGTAGCAGCGTCGCCGCCTCGGTGCGCGCGATCGCATGACAAAATGTGCGAGCGCCCGCCTGCTGAAATTCGATTCCCGCGACCGCCGCGCGGGCGGCATATCGCTCGATGCGCTCCACGGCGTTCAATGTCCGTTCGCAGCACGGCGATAGCACAGGCAGCTTGACGCGGGCGAGACGCCGTCTCACGTCGGACGCCCACTCACCAAGCGCGTCGCTTCGCTCCATCGCGCGGAGAGCATCGAGGCTCAGAATGTTGGTAGTGCCCTCCCAGATCGATAGCACCTGCGCGTCTCGCAGCATGCGGGGAATTCCGGTGTCTTCCAGATAGCCGGCGCCGCCGAACGCCTCGAGCGCTTCGCTCGTGACGGCAATCGCCTGCTTCGCAGTGTAGAGCTTCGTTATCGGAATAAGAAATCTGAGCACCCGCAACTCCGATTCAGTCGCGTCGCCGCATTCTTCTTTTCCAAGCAATTCCACGACGCGGAATGCCAGGAGAAAGGCGGCGCGCACCTCCAGGTGCATTTCGGCCAGTGTCTCGACGTGCAGTGGATGTTCGATGAGCGGTTTGCCGAATGCCCGCCGTCGCCGAGCGTAGTCGCTCGCGAGCGCGACGGCGCGGCGCATCCCCGCCACTGCCGCCACAGCATTGTATACGCGAGTGATATTGAACAGCGTCGCGATTTTGCGTATGCCATCCCCTGCTCCGCCGACCAACTGTGCGGGTGTGCCTTCGAGTGTCAGCTCCGCGGTGGGTAGTGCGCGCGTGCCCAGCTTTTCCTTGAGACGCTCGACACGAATGTGCTGAAGGCGTCCGTCGCGGTCGCGCAGCTTGATTAGAAACACACTCAGCCCGTGACTCCCGGCCGCGGACCCTTCTATGCGAGCGAGTGTCATCGCGACCTGTGACGTCGTGGCCGAGGTGAACCACTTCGAGCCGTAAAGGATGAACGTGTCGGCTTCCTCGCACGCCGCAATCGTCGACGTGCTCGCGACGTCGGAGCCGCCCGTGCGCTCCGTCATCCATTGGCCGGAGGTCCAGAACTCATTCGGATCGCGGGACGTCAGGTGCGCGAAAACGGATCGCGTGGACTCGTCGCCGTGAACCTCGAGAAATCGGGCCGCGCCGTCGGTCATCGCGAGCGGGCAACTGTACAACGCCGACGACGGGGCAAAGAGGTACAGTCGCGCAAACTGGTGGATGCGCGAGAGCGCTCCATGCTTGCGTTCATACGCGGTCGCGACGATGCCTTCGGTTGCGGAGATTCGATCGAGCTCGCGCCAGGCATCGCTCGTCTCGATCCGATCGATACGGTGTCCCCACGCGTCGTACGGGACGTGACGGGGTGGCGATGCCTCCGCCAATTCCCCAAGCACAAGGATATCCGTCGCAGCGCGACCGCCGAGCCGTTGGAGATCGGGCTCGACCTCGGCCAGCACGTTCGCGGGCAATCGCCAACGCAGGTACGCGCGGAGAAGCGCGTCGTCGTCGTACTGGTTGCCGAGCCTTGGCGGATCCTGAAAAAACTCCGACATCTCCTGTTGCCCTCTCGCCGGAGAAGCTCACCCCGTCCAGCAAAAAATGACCCACTGGCCGTTTCCTGTGATATGAAATAGCGTTGGACTCATGTGTGGACGCGCGACAGTCATCAATCCCGACGGGATCACCGAAAAGCTCTACGGTTACACACGCAAGTTCGTCCCGACGGACTGGAAGCCGCGCTATAACCTGAATCCCCACGAGGATATTCCGGCCGTCTACTACGACCCGTTCCTGAAGGAGAGGGTCCTGAGGACGATGCACTGGAATCTCATTCCATCGAAGCTCGCGACCAGAGACAAGGTCGTCGAATTCGACTCGCAGTACTCGACGTTCAACGCCCGGATCGAGACGGTTGCGTCAGCGCCGACGTTTGAGCAGTCCTGGCGCAGCCAGCGCTGTCTCGTCGTCGTCGACGGCATCGTCGAATGGGTTGGAAAGAAAGGACACAAAGTCCCTCATTTAATTCGCCATAGGGATCGGATTCCCTTCGCAATGGCGGGGCTATGGAGCCGTTGGCACGACGGCGCGAGCAATGAAGAGCTGTGGTCGAGCACCGTCATCGTCAAAGATGCGGACGAGTGGTACAGCCGGTTTCACGATCGCATGGCGGTGCTGTTGGCGCCGGAATCATACGATGAGTGGCTCGATCCAGAGCGAAAAAACGGACAGATGGAGCTGCTCAACAAGTCGGCGTACCACAAGGACGGTGAGCTGGAGTTCTTCCCGATCTCGACACTCGTCAACAACGCCCGCAACGATTCCGCGGATTGCCTCGTACCGACGACGCCCGTGCCCGAGCCGGAGGATGTCGAACTGCTGCTCGACCTATAGCGACGATGTTGCTATTCAGCCCGGGATCATCGGTCCGGTTGCGTCTGATCTCCGGCTACTTCATGCTCGTCGGGTTTTTTGGCGGCGTCGTGGCGCCCCTTTCAGTGTTGTTTGGGCTCGTGGCGATACCCAGCTTCAATGGATTCGGGCGAGCTGAGCCACACCGGTTGCTGCTCGATATCGGGACATCAATGTTGATTTTTGCCGGGTGGCTCTGGGCGGGAATTCTGTTAGCCAGACAGCGGAAACAGGGAGCCCTGACCGCGTTCCTGTTTTTGCTGTTTCAAGTCATCGGCAACGTCGATCTCTCCCTCGGCCGAGTATCCCTTCATCTCGTGCTCGGCGTATCCGGGATGATTCTGATCCTCAGCGTTCTAAAGGAGCTCCGCTGATGATTACCGTTTGGTAGATCCGTACTCGTCCCACAGCGCTGCCATCGCCAGCATTCCCTTCCGGAAATTCTCCTCGCCCATCCACTCGTCGGGCGCGTGCGCGTTTTCACCTGGTAGTCCAAAGCCCACGAGAAG
>Ga0193716_1001769_pt1 | contig 12390 bp, 8 predicted proteins | sample U2c1metaG_FD_145901 | JGI IMG/M metagenome (GOLD analysis project Ga0193716, IMG submission 145901) | Soil microbial communities from a riparian zone of the East river system, Colorado, United States - U2c1 | ecosystem: Environmental > Terrestrial > Soil > Riparian zone | place: USA: East River...
CGTCTTCCTGCGCGTAATAAAAGTTTTCGATCTCCAGACGCGGCTGCTCCTCGCGAAAGGGAGTAGGCGGCAGCTTGCCTTTCCCGTAGGCCTCGAACGGCCCAAGATAATGCTTCAGGCCGGTCACCAACGCCACATGCTCTACAGACTTCGATCGCGAGGTCGCCTCAAGCAGATTGCGCACCATCCCGCTGTTCACCTGGATGTTCTCGGCTTCGGTCGGCTGGCGCAGCCACGTCGAGAGATAAACATGCGTAGGGGCAATCTCTTGAAGAGCGCTCTTCACCGAATCAGGATTCTGCAGGTCTGCCGCAACCGCATGAATGCCCTTGCGCTCGACTGGCCTTCGGGACAGGCCATACACCTCCCAGCCTTCATCACCCGCCAGCAGATTGGCCAGATTCAATCCCACGATCCCTGAAGCACCCACAACCAGAGCAATCTTCTTCTCCATCTCATCCTCCATCTTTGAACTTTGAGGTTTCAGGGGTTCCCGGAAACTTCACCACATCCATCTTCACCACATCCATAAAGATGAGATTCATCCCAAAGGAGGTTCATCGGAACACGAAACAAGTCGCGGATTCATTCGAGTGAAGACCGAACCGTCATTCCATTCCCCCCACAAACGTCATCTCGACCGAAGCGCAGCGAAGTGGAGAGATCCCTGTATTTCCTCCGAAGCGGCACCTTAGGATCGTCCGCGCTTCATCTTCGACGCGGCGCTGGACGTGTGCCCCTTCATGCGAAGGATGCTTTGATATTCGCGCGAAAGCGCGATCCGCTTTCCCCAATCCACTCAGGGCCAGTGACACACCACCTCGCTCGAAGTACGATTCTTCCCGAGGTAAATCCGTTTGCGAAGAACGCTTCCGCTTCTACTCCTCCTCGCCATCCCCGCAATCGCACAATCCAACCTTCCTGCGGGATACAAGGGAACCCCCTACATCGAAGCTCCCCGGCACGTTCCCCAGACCATCCCCGGCAAAGTCGAGTGCGCCTTCTACGACAACGGAGGAGAAGGCATCGCCTACCACGACGCCGATCCCGTCAACCACGGCTCCGGTCAGCTCAACCCGGCCAATGGAAACTACCTCAACGAGTTCCGCATGCGCGAGGGCGTCGACATCTCCTACGCCAAGTTCCACAACTTCCACGACGCCATCGACGACAATCCCTGGACCGTCGTCATGCCGCCCGCCAATCAGCTCTACATCGGCTGGACCGAACCCGGCGAGTGGTTCAACATCACCGTAGACGTCCACCAGGCCGCCTCCTACACCGCCGACCTGCTCTATACCTCCAACCGAGGCGGAACCATCTCAGTCGATCTCAACGGCAAGCCCGCCTCAGGCCCCCTCACCATCCCCTCCACTGCCAACCCCGCCGATCCTATAGCGTGGCGACAGTGGCACCACTGGAACCTCGCCCCCAGCCTCCTGAAGCTGAATCTCCCGGCAGGCAGAAACCTCCTCACCATCCACATCCTCACCGAAGGCCAGATGAACTTCGCCTGGTTCGACTTCAAGCCCACCCGCTAGCCAGGTACACGAACATCAGCCACCCGTCGTTCCATCCCCCACAAACGTCATCTCGACCGAAGCGCAGCGAAGTGGACAGATCCCTGTATTCCCTCCAAACGCCATGGATCCGGGGTGCCCCATCTTCGGCGCAGCTTTACCGCGCCTAAGGTGGGTATTCGCGCAAAGCACGATCCGCTTTTCCCGACCCACTCAGGGCCAGTGACACGCCACCTCGCTCGAAGTACGATTCTTCCCGAGGTAAATCCGTTTGAGAAGAACGCTTCCGCTTCTACTCCTCTTGGCCAGCGCCGCAATCGCACAATCCAACCTCCCCACGTCGCACAAGGGAACCCCCTTACATCGAAGCTCCCAGCACATTCCCCAAACCATCCCCGGCAAAGTCGACTGCGCCTTCTACGACAACGGCGGTAATAGCTATGAATAAGCCGTTCTCTCCTAGCATGTTGAGAAATGCGCGCTGCGGAATCGTCCTTCTTTCACTTGCATCGATTTCACCGATCTCACAACCTTGCAGGGCTCAGGTTTCAGCCAGTCATCCTGTCAATGACACTCAGGAGGCGCCCACTGAACCTGCGATCCCGGCAATTCTAAAAGCTTTCGAGACTTTTGACGTCGTAGCGATGGAAGCAGCTCATGATGGGAAAGATATCGACGACTTGATTCTGTCCCTCATTCGTGACCCGCGCTTTCCTGCATTGGTTAATGACATCGTCGTTGAATGTGGGAATGTGCGGTACCAGCCGATTCTTGACCGGTACATCGCCGGGGAGAACGTTCCGTTCACTGAAGTCCAGCATGTCTGGCGAGACACGACAGTCTTCCAAATGTGCGGAGCATCCGGTTTCTACGAGCGGCTGTATCCGCTCGTCCGCTCGCTCAATCAACGCCTTCCTGCCACAAGGCGCCTGAGAATCGTTGCTGCTGATCCACCGATCGATTGGAGCAGGATTCGCTCCTACGAAGACCTCAGGCCGTTTTTCGACCGGGATGGAAGCATCGCTTCTGTGATGGAAAGAGAGGTGCTTTCGAAGCACCGCAAAGCGCTGATGCTCTTTGGAATCTTTCATCTGGTGCACGGAGGCGGTCCAGGCGAAGGGGATGCCGTCACGAGGTATGAGCGCCACTACCCCGGCAGAACCTTCGTGATCGCTGGGGGCTTTGGATACTACGGCACTAACGACGAATCGCTTGCAGAGTTGAACGCTCCGGGAGGGGTTTGGCCGTCGCTCTTGAGAACAAAGGACAGCAGACTTCGCTCATTAGGCCTTGACTCGTTCTTCGCATCACCGATCTGGACAGATGAGAACTGCAACGTCAGCGAGGCATTCGCTACTAGCCGTTCTAAGACGATTGCAGATCAGATCGATGCTTTTCTCTATTTAGGTCCTCAGAAACTACTGCTGACCGAACCCCTTCCAGCAGATATTGCCCTTGATCGGGCCTACAGATCCGAATGGCTTCGCCGAATGAAATTGGTTGGCCTGCCTGCCCCTTCGACACTGGAGGAGCTCGATGCTCAGATCGTTGCGAGGGCGGGAGAACCCATGGCGATTCCTCCTACCAGACGATCGGTTTCACAGGAGATGAAGCTGAGGATAAGGCAAGACTGTCTGAACAGAAAGCATCCTACCGCAAACACAGCAAAGTGAAGTCGCCCCCGCTCTCCTGAAGCTGAACCTCTCCAAAGGCAGAAGCGTACTCACCATCCACATCCTTACCGAACGCCAGATGAACCTAGCCTTCTTCAACTTCAAGCACATCCACTGAACAGGTACACAAACCCATACACACCCGAACACGAAACATCAGGCCCCCGTCATTCCATTCTCCACAAACGTCATCTCGACCGAAGCGCAGCGAAGTGGAGAGATCCCTGTATTCATCCAAGCGCCACGTATCCGGGTGCCCCATCCCCGAAAATTCGCCGTCAAGCCCCAAACCTCGATAAACAACTGATAACGAAGGAAATCCAGCTGCCGATCAGTTACTCCTCCCCGGCTACAATTGAATTACCCCAAAAGAAAGAGGCAGCCATCTGGCTGCCCCTCATGCATCTATCTATATTATTTTGAATACTTTAAAGGTATGTCTTTTGTATTGAATACCTTAGCAGAAGTAAAAATTGAAGTCCAAAGCTAAGTCGTTTTTATAGAAGACTTTGCATCAAAAGTGTACCGGGGGGGTTACTTGGAGCTGGCCCTCTCCACCGGCCCCTTGGCACCACTCAATCCTTCCTCATACTTGGCAACGCCCTTGTACAGACTCTCAGCCACCCTTTGCCGGTATTCAGGCCGGCGAAGCTGATCGGCATCCTTGGGATTGGTCACAAATGAGATCTCCGCCAGGACCGAGGGCATATTTGCCCCGATCAGCACCACGAACGGAGCCTTCTTCACCCCGCGATTCTTCAGCCCCTCATTCCCACGCTGGAGTCCCGCATACAGGTTCGCCTCCACGTCCGAGGCAAACTCCCGAGACTCGTCGATCTTCTCCTTCATCGCGATCTTCTTCACCAGGTCGCTCAGCTGGTAGATCGACTGATCACTCACCGCGTTCTCACGCGCCGCAACCTGCAGGGCATCCGGCTGCGAGGTGAAGTTCAGGTAGTACGTCTCCACGCCCCTTGCGGTTGAGTCGCTCGAAGAATTTGCATGGATGGAGAGGAACAGATCGGCCTGCGCCTTGTTCGCAATCGCCGTCCGCGTCTCCAGCGGAATAAACGTATCGTCCGAACGCGTATAGAGGATCTCCGAGCCAAGCCGCTCATGCAGCAGCTTGCCCAGCCGCAGAGCCACGTCCAGCACCACGTCCTTCTCTTCCAGGCCATCCACGCCGATGGTCCCCGAGTCGTGGCCGCCGTGTCCCGCGTCGATGACGATCCGCCCGATCTTCAGCCCCAGCGCACGGACCAGCGAGGTCTGTCCGTCAGCCGTCGGAACTGCGGCGCGCGCCGGTGCAGCCGGATCGACCGGCCCTGCAGGCGCTCCACGTCGGCTCCTGCGGTTCGCCGGACTGCTCCCGGCCTTCCCGCTCGGTACCACCGTCGCGATTGGGTTCGAAGTAGGTACCTTTGTGGCCGCTTCCTTCCCCGGCTGGTCGCTCAGCGCGGCAACATCCGAGGTTGTGCCCGCGCTGCTCGTAGCCACGGAGTTCGGAACCGGATGACGCGACGACACCTTCACATCGGGCTCCGTTCTGGGCGCAGGAGCCTTCGCGGTGCCCGACGACAAATCCGCATCGCCGTTCGACGCAACCTGCTGCGTTGGCTGGCTGCGTCCATGAATGTCGATAATCAGCCGGTAAGGATTCGGCAGCAGGAACGCCGAGTACTCCGTAACGTCGTTCACATCCAACACCACACGCGTCACGTCGTTGGAGAACTGCGCCGCTCGAACCTGTTTCAGGAATCCATCGTCGGTCACGGTGAAGCTCTTCCCCACCAGCGACTGCGCCAGCCGCGTCCCATGCAGATCGAAGTAAATGCGATCCGGATTCGGAACCCGCGCTGCCTCATAGGTCACGTCATCGCCCAGGTCGATCGCGACTCTGGTGTAGTTCGGCGTCGACCAGTGTCGAATCCCCGACACCTGGGCCAAAGCTCCGTGCTTCTGTCCCGCGGCACTGGCGACGTGCAGGATCGACGCCGGCGTATCGGTCGGCTCAGACTGGGTCGCACTCGTCGGCTGAGGCTGAACAGGCTTGCGGCTCGCGGCTCTTCGCGCCGCTTCCGCAGAAGCAGCGCCCGTCGGCGGCATAGGAGCCAACGAGCTCCCGTCCTCTTGAGCAGGAGGCGCGGCTGCCACATTCTGAGTCTTGTCCGCTTCGGCTTGCCGCGGAAGCCTGTTCTTCGCCGTTTCGTTCTTTTTGGTTTTTGAACCCTGTGCTGCGCTCTGCTCGAGCGAAGCCAATCCAGCTCGCGCCTCCTCAACATGAGGGCTGCCGGGATACTGTTTCACGAACAACGCATATTTCTCTCGCGCAGAAGCCAGATCACGCAGAGAGTTCTCGTAGATCTGTGCCTCAGCCAGCAATGCACTCACCCGCAGAGAACTGCCCGGATACTGTTTTCGCAGAAACTCGTACTGAGCTACAGCATCCTTGAGGCTCTTCTCATCTCCAAGATCGCGTCCCTGCGCAGCCAGCAACTCGGCAACCGAGTTCACCGCAGCGGGTGCATATTTGCTCTGTGGGTCGTCATGGTAGACCTCACGAAATCTGTCGAGAGCACGCGTATAGTCCTCGCGTGTTCTCTTTGCCGGAGGAATCGCCTCCAGGGCTTCACGTCCCTGGGTAGCCTTCTCCCAGGGAGACATCGGCGTAGCCCGCCGCGCACTCGAAGAACCTTTTGTCTTCGAAGGCGTCGCCCCGGATGCTCCGGCGCAGATGAGCCCAGCCGCGCAAACGGCACCCCAGATTCCAACACTCCGCAGTTTGTTGCATAGCAGCATTGCAACTTCAGTTTAAGAGGTTCACCCATCTGCCCTTACCGTGAAAACTCGTACAGGTACTCCCCCCGATACCCCCACGTTGGAACACGAAAAGAAGTTGATTCAATCTGCATATTTTTTACATCGCTTTCATGGGATGTAACTCATTCAAGCTACGCTGCTAGACAGCCGGTTTATTCAGGGAGTGCACCACATGAAGGATTTAAACGGGAAAGTCGCAATCGTCACCGGATCATCCAAGGGGATCGGTGCAGCCATCGCCGAACGCCTCGCCTCTGACGGAGCCTCGGTCGTCGTCAACTACTCGCGAGCCGCTGCCCCCGCTGAAGCGCTGGTTCAGCGCATCACCTCTGGAGGAGGAAAGGCGATCTCGGTCCAGGCCGACCTCTCAAAATCATCGGACATTGAAAAGCTCTTCTCCGAAACCGGCAAGGCCTTCGGACGCCTCGACATTCTCGTCAACAATGCAGGAATCTACAAATTCATTCCACTCGAAGCTATCGACGAAGAGCACATTGATAAGCACTTCAATCTGAACGTCAAGGCCCTCCTGCTCGCCACCAAGGCCGCGGTTCCCCTCTTCGGACCGGACGGAGGAGTGGTCATCAATATCAGTTCCGGAGTTGCGCTTACGCCTGCGCCGGCCAGCTCTGTCTACAGTGGAACCAAAGCCGCCGTCGACGTCATCACCCGGGTCCTCGCAATGGAGCTCGGGCCGAAGAAGATTCGTGTTGTCGGTATCTCGCCTGGAGTCACCGCGACCGAGGGTCTCGATGCTATGGAAGAGATGGACGAAGCGACGACAAATTACGCCATCTCTCGCACCCCTCTCGGACGTATCGGCAAACCCAGTGACATCGCCAGTGCCGTAGCTTTCATGGCATCTTCCGACTCCGGATGGATCACAGGCGAGACACTACAGGTCGGAGGCGGACTGAAGTTCTGACTTACTGCAGTAGTCCACCAACCACCTCGGAGGCCTTGCCCAGCGCTCCATCGAGTGCGCCTGCATCGCTTCCGCCAGCCTCGGCGAGATCCGGCCTTCCGCCGCCTTTTCCGCCGACTAACGCAGCAATCTGACCGACGATCTTACCGGCCTGTACCTTGCCGGTAAGGTCCTTGGTCACCCCGACAATCAGCGAGACCTTGCCTTCGTTCGCGGCGCCCAAAACCACCACGCCCGATCCAAGCTTGCCTCGAAGCTCATCCACAAGGTTGCGCATCTGCGATTTATCGAGAGCGTCAACACGCTGAGCCATTACCTTGACGCCTTTCACCTCAATCGCCGTAGAGGCAGCATCCGATACCGCAGCAGAAGCAGACTTCATCCGCACCTGCTCCAGCTCGCGGCGCAGCTTTTTCATCTCCTCTTCCTGCGCGGCGACTCTTTGCCGCAGAGCATCCGCAGGAGACGCATCGCTCGCGCCAACCATCTGTCCCACAACACGCGCAACGTCAAAGCCGCGACGGAACTCGTTCAACGCGCCTGTCCCGCTCACCGCCTCCACACGTCGCACACCGCTTGAGACCGAGCCTTCGCCCACCAGTTTCAACAAACCGATCTCGCCGGTTGCCGCCGTGTGAGTTCCTCCGCATAGCTCGGTCGAGAAGCCGCCAATCTTCACGACGCGCACGCGCTCGCCGTACTTCTCACCGAACAAGGCCATCGCTCCCAGCTCGTTGACCGCGACATCGATGGGAACATCCACCATGGTCTCGACCTTCGTGTTTTCCAGTACCTGGCGATTCACGATGTCTTCGACCTGCTGCAGCTCCTCTTCGGCAACCCCGGTGAAGTGCGAGAAGTCGAAGCGCAGACGCGTGGCATCGTTCAACGATCCGGCCTGTTTCACATGCTTGCCCAGAACCTCGCGCAGCGCCGCGTGCAGCAAGTGCGTTCCAGTGTGATTGCGCTCGGTCGCGCGGCGGTTCTCCGCATCGACAACCGTATCGACGGTATCGCCGACGGCTAGCGTCTCGCGCGCCTTCACCCTGTGCGCGAAGACTCCCTGCACCGGCTTGGTTGCACCAAACACATCGGCAACGACGGTATTGTGATCGTCCGAGTACAGCCAGCCGATGTCGCCAACCTGACCGCCTGAGTCTGCATAGAAGCTGGTCGCATCGAGCACAACTTCGCCCTGCTCTCCTGCTTTCAGCTCGGGAACACCCACGCCATCCTTGACCAGTGCAAGTACCTTCGCGCCCTCAACCGTCAGCGAAGAGTACCCTTCGAACTCTGTCTTCGCCAGCTCGCGATACACCGGGGCAGCCGACTTCTGCGATCCGCCCTTCCACGATGCACGAGCGCGTGCCTGCTCCTCTTCCTTCGCGCGCTCGAAGCCATCCATATCAAACTGGATTCCGGCATCCCGCGCTGCATCGACCATGAAGTCCAGCGGCATACCGAAGGTCTCGTACAGACGGAACGCAGCCACACCGGAACGCAATGTCTCTTCATTCATCTGCCGCAAGCCAAGTTCGAGGGTGCGCGCAAACTGCTGCTCTTCCGCCAGCACCACCTTCGCCACACGATCCACAGATTCCTTCAGCTCCGGATACGCCGCTCCCATCTCGTCACGCACGGCATAGACCATCTCATGCATGAAGGGCTTCTCCTGCCCCAGCAAACGACCATGACGAATCCCGCGCCGCATGATCTTGCGCAGCACATAGCCGCGTCCCTCGTTCGAAGGCAGCACGCCGTCGGAGATCAGAAACGTCGCCGCTCGCGAGTGGTCGGCGATGATGCGCAGCGATGCCGCACGCTTGTCATCACTGATGGCCAATTCGGAAACTGAAGTGTCTTCTTCCATAAACCAACCTTCGGAGTCTGTCAGTTCGATGGCACGCATGAGTAATGGCGTGAATAAATCGGTCTCATAGTTCGACAACGCCTCCTGCAGCACACTCGCAATGCGCTCAAGCCCCATGCCCGTATCGATCGAAGGCTTCGGCAGAGGAGTCAGCAGCGGTCCGCCCGCAGTCACCGTGCGGTCGAACTGCATGAACACCAAATTCCATATCTCGACGTAGCGCTGCTCGTCTTCGCCGAATGGCTTGTCGATGCTCGGATCTTCTCCAGCCTCTTTGCCCAGGTCGTAGTAGATCTCGCTACAAGGACCGCATGGGCCGGTATCGCCCATCGCCCAGAAGTTGTCCTTCGCTCCCAGCTCGAAGATGCGCTCTGCCGGAACTCCTACATCGAGCCAGAACTGATACGCCTCCGAATCACGCGGCACGCCTTCGTCGCCTTCAAAGATGGTCACGTACAGCTTCGCTGGGTCGATCCCGAACCACTCCTTCGAGGTCAGCAGCTCCCACCCATATGCAATGGCATCCTTCTTGAAGTAATCGCCGAAGCTGAAGTTCCCCAGCATCTCGAAGAAGGTGTGGTGGCGCCGGGTGAAGCCGACGTTCTCAAGATCGTTGTGCTTGCCCCCGGCACGAACGCACTTCTGCGAGCTGGCGGCACGAGAGTAGTCGCGCTTCTCCAGGCCCAGGAAGACGTCTTTAAACTGGTTCATTCCCGCGTTGGTAAACAGCAGCGTGGGGTCGTTTGCCGGAACAAGCGACGACGAGTGCACTCTCCGGTGCCCTTTGCCCTCAAAAAACCGCAGAAAATCTTCGCGAATCTGACTTCCAGACCTGTAGTTCATAGACTTTTAAGTCTATCAGCGCAGAGCCCGATTTCCGGGCGAGCCCGGCCCTTCACAGGCCTTATGTGATGTTACGGATGCTGCCGCCATCTACGCCCCAGACCGACGATGTCACATAGGAAGCAAGATCGCTTGCCAGAAAGACGATTACGTTCGCCACCTCTTCCGGCTCGCCCAGCCGCTCCAGTGGGAGCTTGCGCAGCTTCATCTCGTGATCTACCGCCTGCCGCGGCGGCATGTTGTAGATCGAAGCCAGTCCCTCGGCAAAGCCGCCGGGACGCGACCAGAAGGTGCTCCAGATTGGCCCCGGAGCCACAGCGTTGATACGAATCTTCGGAGCCTCTGCCCGCGCCAGGCTTTTGGTCAGCGCCAGCATCGCGGCCTTCATCGCCGCATAGTCCGCAGGCATGGCCTCCGGCTGACGTCCCAGGTCTGAGGCATTGCTGACGATCACCGCCTTCTCCTTTTGCCGCAACACCGGCAGCACATGGCGCGTTACCCGCACCATCGACATCAGATTGAGCTCGAATGTTCTCTCCCACTGCTCATCGGGAATCTCCAGAAACGGCTTCGGATCGCCATGGCCGACGTTGTTGATCAGCACATCCAATCCCCTCGGAAGCTGCGCCAGCATCGTCTCTACCCCAGCCTTAACTCCCTCTGCCGTGCCGAGGTCAGCCTCAACCGCAAAAGCCGCGACGCCACAGCCGCGAACAAGCTCCGCAGCCTCTGCAAGCTTGATCGGATCGTGATCGAGCATCGCCACATGCGCTCCTTCTTTGGCAAAGGCGAGCGCAGTAGCACGGCCGATGCCGTTTGCAGCTCCCGTGATCAACACAGTCTTCCCAGCTAAACCGGTCTCCATTCGTCACCCCTCGGAAAATAATTGGACCGAATCCACAGCAGAATACGGCGATACCTATATATAACGGCTTTAGCGATCCTGAATCGCCGGCCTCCAGGTAATGCCCTCCAGGCGCAACACATCGTCCTTCGTCGCCTTCAACCGCAAAAACTCCTCCCGCCACCGCACCATCTCCAACACACTGACCAACGCATCGAAAGCATCTTCAGAGCTGAGCGCCTGCCGCACGGCAACGCGGCTTAATCCCGCATACATCGCATCCGTCTTCTTCTTCGCCGCCAGATATCTTGCCCGAGCCCCTTCGTTGCTCTTCGCAACCGCGCCGGTCAACAGCCGCGTATACATCTCCACCAGCAACGGTTGCGGCTTCGCGATCGCGAGCCGCGACGACTCGAACGGCCACACGCGAAAGCCCGCCTCCCGCAGCCTCAGCAGAAACGGCATCGCCCGAAGACTTCCCGTCCCCACACTGCCCGCCCCTCCGATCTGAAACGGCGACTTCGGCGTGATCCCCTTCACCTTCGCCGCTCGATCCGGATCGCCTTCGAGCAGCTTCGGCGTAATCTTGTTGTCCATATCCGTCAGCCGCATCGATCGGTGCAGGTTCTCTCCACAGAACTCCTCAGGGCGCTTGTGCGGAGCGCCCCAGAACCTCACATCGCGCGCCACCTCTTCGCACTCGCGGCTCAACCACCGCTCGCCATGCCCCTCCGCAACCTTCTTCCAGAAGTCGAAGACCGTCGCGCACCCATGCTCCAGCAAAAACCACGCCGGAAAACTGAAGCAGCAATCGAGACTTACCACCATCCGCGGAGTCTCACGTGCCATCCCGGTAAGCCACGTGACAAGCTCTTCGCGCGTCCGCCCAGCCTCGAGCGTGACCTTGCCGCCAGTCCATATCCCAGCCCAGATATGTCTGCGCTGGCCGATGGCATCCACCCTGCCCGACCAGTCCACAGCCACGATGCGGTCCAGATCTTCCATCCCACCATCATCCTACCGGGATGGAACTTTAAGAATGAATCACGCGTATCTCGCGCAGGAGAGAAATAACAATGCTCAAGCTGCTCCTCTTCTGTGTGCTTCTTGTCACCTGCTGGCCGATTGCCATCATCGCCGTCCTGCTCTATCCCCTCATCTGGCTCCTGCTGCTGCCCTTCCGGCTGGTGGGAATCGGCCAGCAAGGGACATTCGATCTCATCGCAGCTCTCTTCTTTCTTCCGGGCCGCATCCTTCGTACCATTTAGCTCACTCGAACCAGCCGCACCAGCGCAAAGGCCGTCAAGGCCAGCGAAAGCCATGCGAACCAGTCACCCAGAAGCTGGTAAATCGTCTGATGGTGCTCGGCAGGAAGATCCGCCACCAGCGTAGCGAAGCGAGCCGCGTTGCTCCGCCTCTCCGCGACGATCCGTCCACGATCGTCACTCATGGTCAGGTAGCCTCCCTTCGCCGAACGCGCCACGCTGAAACCGTCCTCCACGCCACGCATCACCGCGATGTGGCCGTGCCACGCGGCATCCACTACAAAGTCCCAGCCCGGAACCAGCATCAGCCCCGCCCCCGCCTCTCCATAACGACGCGAGAGCCTCGTGAAGTCCATGTCCTTGCAGATGGCCACACCCCACGTCTCCTGGGATCTCGGAAGTAGCGTCAGCGTCGTGCCAGGCTTCAGATTCGACTCAAACGGAGGAAGCATGTGGTGCTTGTCATAACTCGCCACCTTCGTCTGAGGCGCATATACGCGCGCTTCGTTATAGGTAAACGGAGCGGCGACATGCACCGAGCCCACCACAATGATCGCTCCGGTCTTATCCGTCACCGCCTGGAAGACATCGTCGGACTGCTGGGTATTCGGGTCGATGATCACACCCAAC
>Ga0193716_1001770_pt1 | contig 12388 bp, 10 predicted proteins | sample U2c1metaG_FD_145901 | JGI IMG/M metagenome (GOLD analysis project Ga0193716, IMG submission 145901) | Soil microbial communities from a riparian zone of the East river system, Colorado, United States - U2c1 | ecosystem: Environmental > Terrestrial > Soil > Riparian zone | place: USA: East River...
GTTGAGCTTGCCCGAGACTGCCTGGGTCAGCGTCTTCAGCATCGGGTTGTTCGACGCCGCAGTGGCGACCGGGTCCATCGACATGCCCGAGACCGAACCCGGTCCGCTGGGGACCTGCTCGGCGTAGGCGGCGCAGCTCGCGCCGACGAGACCAGCGGCCGGGTCGGCCTTGGCAGTGGGTACTGGGGTGGGCATCGCCACGCTCGACGAGGTGGCGGCACTGCTGCTGGAGGCCTCCGGCTTGGAATCGTTCGAACAGGCGGCTACGCCGAGGAGCGCGACCGCGCTCAGGCCTGCCGCGGCAAGCGCCCTGTGATGAGCTGAAATCATGTGTCGTCACTCCCATGTGTGTTTGGGGCGACGCGTGCCGTCGCCCGTGACACCTGGCATTCGGGGTGACGCTGGTCACGGATGGCATCCGCGGCGGCACGTCATGTTTGCGTCACATTTCAGTCCGGACGGACTCGGACTCGTTCGAGAAGGGCATGGCGCGGCACAATGGGTCGGTGAGTTCTGACCGCTTGAGAGTCCTGGTGCTGGGTAGCACCGGTTCTATCGGCACCCAGGCGCTCGACGTCATCGCCGCCAATCCGGACCGCTTCGAGGTCGTCGGGCTGGCTGCCGGTGGCGGCAACGCCGATCTGCTCGATCGCCAACGCACTCAGACCGGCGTCACCAACGTCGCGGTCGCCGACCCGGCGGCCGCCGCCCGGATCGGGAACGTGACGTACGCCGGCCCCGACGCCGTCACCCGGCTCGTCGAGGAGACCGAGGCCGACGTCGTGCTCAACGCGCTGGTCGGCGCGCTCGGCCTGCGACCCACGCTGGCCGCACTGCGGTCCGGGGCCCGGCTGGCGCTGGCCAACAAGGAATCGCTGGTCGCGGGTGGTCCGCTGGTGCTCAAGGCCGCGGCGCCAGGGCAGATCGTGCCCGTCGACTCCGAGCACTCCGCGATGGCGCAGTGCCTGCGCGGCGGCACGCCCGACGAAGTGGCCAAGATCGTGCTCACCGCATCGGGTGGACCGTTCCGCGGGTGGGCGGCGGCCGACCTAGAGAACGTCACCCCCGAACAGGCCGGTGCCCATCCCACCTGGTCGATGGGCCCGATGAACACGCTGAACTCGGCGTCGCTGGTGAACAAGGGCCTCGAGCTGATCGAGACGCACCTGCTGTTCGGCATCGACTACGACCGCATCGACGTCGTGGTGCACCCACAGTCGATCGTGCACTCGATGGTCACCTTCACCGACGGCTCCACCATCGCCCAGGCCAGCCCGCCGGACATGAAACTGCCCATCGCTCTGGCGCTGGGCTGGCCCGCCAGAGTCGCAGGCGCGGCCTCGGCATGTGACTTCACGACCGCTTCGACCTGGGAATTCGAGCCACTGGACGACGCCGTGTTCCCGGCCGTCGCGCTGGCCAGGGAGGCCGGACGCGGGGGTGGCTGCCTGACCGCGGTCTACAACGCGGCCAACGAAGAGGCGGCGGCGGCGTTCCTGGCGGGCCGCATCCGGTTCCCGGCCATCGTCGGAACGGTGGGCGACGTCCTGCACGCCGCAGACCAGTGGGCTGCCGAACCAGCTACCGTGGAAGACGTACTCGACGCGCAGGACTGGGCCCGGTCCAAGGCGCAAGCCGCGCTGAAGAGGTCCGCACAGGAGGTAGTACCCACCAGATGATGTTCGTGATCGGCATCGTGCTCTTCGCGCTGGCCATTCTGCTGTCCGTGGCCCTGCACGAGTGCGGGCACATGTGGGTAGCGCGGGCCACCGGGATGAAGGTGCGCCGCTACTTCGTCGGCTTCGGTCCCACGCTGTGGTCGACCATGCGCCCCAACAAGCTCGGCTACACCGAGTACGGGGTCAAGGCCCTCCCGCTCGGCGGCTTCTGCGATATCGCGGGCATGACGTCGGTCGACGAGATCGCACCGGAGGACCGCCAGTACGCCATGTACCGGCAGAAGGTGTGGAAGCGCGTCGCGGTGCTGTTCGCCGGACCTGCGATGAACTTCATCATCGGCCTGGTGCTGCTCTACGGCATCGCCGTGACCTGGGGGCTGCCGAACATCCATCCGCCCACGACGGCCATCGTCGGCGAAACCGCTTGTGTCGCAGCAGATATCAGCAACGGCAAGCCCGGTAAGTGCACCGGTCCCGGCCCCGCGGCAAACGCGGGCATCAAGCCGAGCGACACCGTGGTGAAGGTCGGCGGCACCGACGTGAAGACCTTCGACGAGCTGGTGGCCGCGGTACGCAAGTCCGGCGGGCCGACGCCGTTCGTCGTGCAGCGCAGCGAAGAAGGTCAGGTCCGTGAATTCACCACCCTCGTCAACGTCGAGCGCACCGAGCGGTGGGTGAAGAAGGACGACACCAGCCCGACCACCATCGGCGCCATCGGCGTCGCGCCCGCCGAGTTCCCGCCCACCCAGTACAACCCCCTTTCGGCAGTGCCCGCGACGGTCGCCTTCACCGGTGATCTGGCCGTCGAGATCGGCAAGTCACTGGTGAAGATCCCCACCAAGGTCGGCGCGCTGATCCATTCGATCGGCGGAGGTGAACGCGACCCGGAGACGCCGATCAGCGTGGTCGGCGCCAGCATCATCGGCGGTGACACCGTCGACCACGGGCTGTGGGTGGCGTTCTGGTTCTTCCTGGCCCAGCTGAACTTCGTGCTCGGCGCGATCAACCTGCTCCCGCTGCTGCCCTTCGACGGCGGTCACATCGCGATCGCGGTGTACGAGAAGATCCGCAACTTGATTCGAGCGGTCCGTCGCGTCGATGCGAAGGGACCGGTGAACTACCTCAAGCTGATGGTCCCCACCTACGTCGTGCTGGTCGTAATCGTGAGCTACATGCTGCTGACCGTGACCGCCGACCTGGTCAACCCCATCAGACTCTTCCAGTAGGAGATGCCATGACCACCGCCATCGGGCTCGGTATGCCAGCACCCCCCGCGCCCACGCTCGCGCCGCGGCGCAAGACCCGCCAGCTGATGGTGCGCGACGTCGGAGTCGGGAGCGACTACCCGATCTCGGTGCAGTCGATGTGCACCACCAAGACCCACGACATCAACGCCACGCTGCAGCAGATCGCCGAACTGACCGCGTCCGGCTGCGACATCGTGCGCGTGGCGTGCCCTCGGCAGGAAGACGCCGACGCCCTGCCCGTGATTGCCAAGAAGGCGAACATTCCGGTGATCGCCGACATCCACTTCCAGCCCAAGTACATCTTCGCGGCGATCGACGCAGGCTGCGCCGCGGTGCGCGTCAACCCCGGCAACATCAAGGAGTTCGACGGCCGGGTCAAGGAGGTCGCCAAGGCCGCAGGCGACGCAGGCATCCCGATCCGCATCGGCGTCAACGCAGGCTCGCTCGATCAACGGATGATGAAGAAGTACGGCAAGGCCACCCCGGAAGCACTCGTCGAGTCGGCGCTGTGGGAGGCCTCGCTGTTCGAGGAGCACGGCTTCGGCGACATCAAGATCAGCGTCAAGCACAACGATCCCGTCGTCATGGTCGAGGCCTACGAGCAGCTGGCCGCGCAGTGCGACTACCCGCTGCACCTCGGCGTCACCGAGGCAGGCCCGGCGTTCCAGGGCACCATCAAGTCGGCCGTCGCGTTCGGCGCGCTGCTGTCGAAGGGCATCGGCGACACCATCAGGGTTTCGCTGTCGGCGCCGCCGGTCGAGGAGATCAAGGTCGGCAACCAGATCCTGGAATCGCTGAACCTCCGCCCGCGCGGGCTGGAGATCGTGTCCTGCCCGTCGTGCGGGCGCGCGCAGGTCGACGTCTACACCCTGGCCAACGCGGTGTCCGCCGGGCTGGAGGGCCTGGACTTCCCACTGCGCGTCGCCGTGATGGGCTGTGTCGTCAACGGGCCTGGCGAGGCACGTGAGGCCGACCTCGGCGTAGCCTCCGGAAACGGCAAGGGGCAGATCTTCGTTCGCGGCGAGGTCATCAAGACCGTGCCGGAGTCGCAGATCGTGGAGACGCTGATCGAAGAGGCGATGCGAATTGCTGAAGAGCGCTCTCCGGATGATGCGAGCGGTTCTCCCGTTGTGACCGTAAGCTGAGTCTTGACCCTGTGAGCGGGGTCACCTGCCCCGGGTTGTAGTTGGAAAGAAGCACCATGTCGGCCCCACCGCTATTCCGCCTCGCCGACGAGCGTCGGGTGACGGTCGTCCGCGACGCTGCCATGGTGCGCAGGGTGCTCGACGACGATCCGGTCGGTACCTGCATGGTGGCCTCCAGGGTCGCCGATCACGGTGTCGAGCCGACCGCCATCGGAGGAGAGCTCTGGACGCGGCGTCGCCCCGGCGAGTCGCTGTGTTACGCAGGGCCGAATCTCATTCCGCTGCGCGGCGAGACCTCAGACCTGAACGCCTTCGCCGACAAGGCGATGAGCACCACGCGCCGGTGCTCGTCGCTGGTCGGCCGTGCCGAGCTGGTGGTGCCCATGTGGCGCCGCCTCGAGCACGCCTGGGGCCCGGCCCGCGACGTGCGCGAGCACCAACCGTTGATGGCGCTCGATAGCGCACCGCAGTGCGCGGTCGACCCCGCGGTGCGTCCGGTCCGGATCGAGGAGCTCGACGCCTACCTGGTGGCCGCCGTCGACATGTTCATCGGTGAGGTCGGCGTCGATCCCCGGCTCGGGGACGGTGGCCGCGGTTATCGGCGCCGCGTCGCCGCGCTGATCGCCGCGGGTAGGGCATGGGCGCGCTTCGAAAGGGGCGAGGTCGTGTTCAAGGCCGAGGTCGGCTCGCAATCGCCTGCGGTCGGCCAGATCCAGGGCGTGTGGGTCCATCCCGACTGCCGTGGCCGTGGCCTTGGTGCCGCGGGCACCGCGACGCTCGCCGCCGCCGTCGTCCGCAGCGGCCGCACCGCGAGCCTGTACGTCAACGGCTTCAACACCGTCGCGCGGGCCACTTACGCGCGCATCGGATTCCGCCAGGTCGGCACCTTCGCCACGGTTCTGCTCGACTGATCCTTACGAACTAATCACGGTTCGATCTCGGTGCGCCTCACGCCGTACGGACAGTCACACTCATAACATTGGCCCCAATGGCAACGCGAACCTCATCTGCATCACGGGTCGCCGGTCTGTTGACGGTGACCATCCTCGTCGGCGCGGCGGGGGCCCTGACCTCCTGCACCCCGAAGCCCAACGGCCCCGAGCCGGTCGCCGCGGCGTTCTTCGCCGCGCTCGCGGCAGGCAACACCGGCGCCGCCGCCGACCTCAGCGACAAACCCACCGAAGCCAGATCCGCGCTGACCGAAGCTTGGTCAGGACTGCAGGCCACCGGCCTCGACGCAATGATCCTGAGCTCGAAGTACGCCGAGGACACGGGCAGCGTGACCTACCGGTACACCTGGCATCTTCCCAAGAACCGCACCTGGACCTACGACGGACAGCTCAACATGCTGCGCGACGAGGGTCGCTGGGAAGTCCGTTGGAGCGCAACGGGTTTGCACCCGAACCTGGGCGAGCATCAGACCTTCGCGCTACGCGCAGACGCGCCGCCGCGAGCCTCGGTCAACGAGCGCGGTGGCACCGACGTCCTCGTTCCCGGCTACCTGTACCACTACACGTTGGATGCCAAGGCCGCGAAGCTCGGCGGCGGCGGCCTGATGGCGACCGCGATCGCCGTCGCCGACGCGTTGCGTCCCTTCGACCCCACCATCGACGCCCAAACCCTCGCCGAGCAGGCCAGTTCCTCGGAGAAGCCGCTCGATCTGATCACGCTGCGGCAATCCGACCGCGATCAAGTGGCGGCCGCGATCGGCAATCGTCAAGGGGTGGTCATCACCCCACAGCCCGAACTGCTGCCCACCGACGACCGCTTCGCGCCGGCGATCATCGACCAGGTGAAGAAGTCGGTGGTCAACGAACTCGACGGCGAGGCCGGCTGGCGCGTCGAAAGCGTCAACCAGAACGGCGCCGAGGTCGACGTGCTGAACGAGGTGCCGGGAGCACCGTCGCCGTCGGTGACCATCAGTCTTGATCGCGCCGTGCAGGATTCGGCGCAGGACGCCGTCAACATGGTCGGCCGAAAGGCCATGATCGTGGCGATCAAGCCGTCCACCGGCGAGATCCTGGCGGTCGCACAGAACGCCGCGGCCGATGCCGACGGACCCACCGCCACCAGCGGGCTCTACCCGCCGGGGTCGACGTTCAAGATCGTCACGGCAGGCGCGGCCATCGACCGCGACATGGCGACGCCCAACACCCTGCTGGCCTGCCCTGGCCACATGGACATCGGCCAACGCACGATCCCCAACTACGGCGGATTCGACCTCGGCACCGTGCCGATGTCGCGGGCGTTCGCGAGTTCGTGCAACACCACCTTCGCCGAGCTGGCGAGCAGGATGCCGCCGAAGGGTCTGACCACGGCCGCCGCGCAGTACGGCATCGGCACCGACTACGTGGTCGATGGCATCACGACCGTCACCGGGTCGGTGCCGCCGACCGTGAACCTCACCGAACGCACCGAGGACGGCTTCGGGCAGGGCAAGGTGTTGGTCAGCCCGTTCGGCATGGCGTTGGCCGCCGCGACCGTCGCTGCGGGGAAAACCCCTGTGCCGCAACTCATCGAAGGCCGCCAGACCCAGGTGACGGGCGACGCCACGCCCATCTCGTCGAAGATGCTCGACGGCCTGCGCCCGATGATGCAACTGGTGGTGACCAACGGCACGGCGACCGATCTGAAGGGGACGGGCGACGTGCGGGGCAAGACCGGCGAGGCGGAGTTCAACGGCGGCTCGCATGCGTGGTTCGCCGGCTACCGCGGTGACCTGGCCTTCGCCGCGCTGATCGTCGGGGGCGGAAGCTCCGAGTACGCGGTGCGGATGTGCAAGGACATGCTCAACGGGTTGCCCCCCGACTACCTGGCCTGAGTAGCCTGTCCTTGGAAGGGGACGGGCTTATGTCCATTAATAATTTTGGGACCAGCATCAACTCGGGCGTCAACTCCGGCGCGAACGGAGAAGTCGCGGCGCTACGGATTTCCGATGCCGACCGCAACGGCACCCTTCGCAGGCTGCACAATGCCGTGGCGCTTGGGCTGATCGACATCGACGAGTTCGAGGAGCGATCGGGTGCCGTCTCGCTGGCGCGTCTGCACACCGAACTCGCCGCCCTGGTCGGCGACCTGCCAGGCCCCGGCGCGATCGTCACCTCCTCGACCGACCGCGTCGAGCTACGCGGTGTGCTCGGTTCACTGAAGCGCCAAGGGGAGTGGGTGGTCCCCACCCGGCTGGCATTGGTTAGGCGGATGGGCTCGATCGACCTGGACCTGACGAAGGCGCGCTTCGCAGGCCCGATCGTGGTGATCGAGTTGGACGTCAAGTTCGGGTCGGTGGACATCCGGCTACCCGACGGCGCGAGCGCGTCGATCGACGACGTCGAGGTGGTCGTCGGCAGCGCCCGCGATCACCGCAAGGACGCACCCGCCGAGGGCATTCCACACGTCGTCCTCACCGGGCGCAGCGTCTGCGGGTCGATCGACATCCGCGGGCCGCGCCGGGCGATGATGAACCGGTTCCGTCGCGGCTAGCTGCGGTCCAGCTCGGCGCCGTTGGTTAGGCTGGCATGATGCCCGATCGCACCGCCCTCCATTCCGGAGACCTGTCGCCGACGCTGCCGGTACCCAAGTCGATCGCCCGCCCGGAGTACGCGTGGAAGGCGACCGCGAAGGAAGGCAGCGAGCCTTGGGTGCAGACACCCGAGGTGATCGAGAAGATGCGGGTCGCCGGACGCATCGCGGCGAATGCGCTGGCCGAGGCGGGTAAGGCCGTCGCGCCCGGCGTGACCACCGATCAGCTCGACCGGATCGCCCACGACTACATGGTCGACCACGGGGCCTACCCGTCGACGCTGGGCTACAAGGGCTTCCCGAAGTCGTGCTGCACGTCGCTCAACGAGGTCATCTGCCACGGCATCCCCGACTCGACGGTGATCCAGGACGGCGACATCGTCAACATCGACGTCACGGCCTACATCGACGGCGTGCACGGCGACACCAACGCGACCTTCCTTGCCGGTGACGTCAGCGAGGAGCACCGGCTTCTCGTCGAACGCACCCACGAAGCGACGATGCGCTCGATCAAGGCCGTCAAACCGGGACGCTCGTTGTCGGTCGTCGGGCGGGTGATCGAGGCCTACGCGAACCGGTTCGGCTACAACGTCGTTCGCGACTTCACCGGCCACGGCATCGGCACCACCTTCCACAACGGCCTCGTCGTGCTGCACTACGACCAGCCCGCCGTCGACACCATCATCGAGCCGGGCATGACGTTCACCATCGAGCCGATGATCAACCTCGGCGCGCTGGACTACGAGATCTGGGACGACGGCTGGACCGTCGCCACCGTCGACAAGAAGTGGACGGCGCAGTTCGAGCACACGCTGGTGGTCACCGACAACGGCGCCGAAATCCTCACGCTGGCCGACTGATCTGACGTCGACAGTGCGGTTTCGTACGCGACACGCGGGGGCAGGCGCATCGATTCGCACACTCGACCATCGGCGGGAGAAGCTGCGATGAGTGGCGCGCTGCTGGTTGCGGGCACTACCTCGGACGCAGGCAAGTCGATGGTGGTCGCCGGGCTGTGTCGACTGCTGGCCCGCAAGGGTATTCGCGTCGCGCCGTTCAAGGCGCAGAACATGTCCAACAACTCGGCCGTCACGGCCGACGGCGGCGAGATCGGCCGCGCACAGGCCATGCAGGCACGCGCCGCGGGCTTGGCGCCCAGCGTCCGGTTCAACCCGATCCTGCTCAAGCCAAGCGGCGACCGCACCTCGCAGCTGGTGGTCCGCGGCAAGGTCGCCGGCTCGGTCGGCGCGGCCGACTACTTCCAGCACAGAACCGAGCTAGCCACGGTGGCGACCGACGAACTCGCCTCGCTACGAAGCGAATTCGACGCGGTGATCTGTGAGGGCGCGGGCTCACCGGCCGAGATCAACCTGCGGGCAACCGATCTGGCCAACATGGGCCTGGCGCGCGCAGCCGACCTGCCCGTCGTGCTGGTTGGCGACATCGACCGCGGCGGGCTGCTGGCTCACCTGTTCGGTACCGTCGCCGTGCTCGAACCCGACGACCAGCGCCTGATCGCCGGATTCGTCGTCAACAAATTCCGCGGCGATCCCACCCTGCTGGCACCAGGGCTGGACCAATTGCAACGCCTGACCGGCCGGCCGACTTACGGCGTCATCCCGTACAGCGACGGCCTGTGGCTGGACGCCGAGGACTCGCTGTCCGTGCGCGCCCATCACGCGGTGGGGGAGGCTCAACCGCCGCGTGGCACCGAGTGGCTGAGGGTGGCGGCCGTCCGGTTGCCGCGCATCTCGAACTCCACCGACGTCGAGGCACTGGCCTGCGAGCCCGGGGTGCTGGTCCGATGGGTCACCGACCCCGCCGACCTGGCCGACTCCGACGTCGTGGTGCTCCCCGGCAGCAAGGCCACGGTGTCCGACCTCGGCTGGCTGCGCGCCACCGGATTGGCCGACGGCGTGGTCGCCCATGCGGCGTCGGGCAGGCCGGTGCTCGGGGTGTGCGGAGGCTTCCAGATGCTGTGCGGCACCATCGACGACTCCGTGGAATCCGGAGAAGGCCGCACCGAGGGCCTCGGCCTGCTCGATGCCGACATCGTGTTCGCCGCCGAGAAGACCCTCGAGCTCTGGGATGGGAGCGGCCGTATTCCGCTGCGCGGCTACGAGATTCACCACGGGCAGCTGACTCGCAGTGCCGAGGCCGACTGGCTCGGCGTCGGAATCCGTCGCGATGTGGTGTTCGGCACCCACTGGCACGGCCTACTCGACAACGACGACGTGCGCCGTCGGTGGCTGACCGAGGCCGCGCAGGCAGCGGGGCGGCGCGGCTTCGTGGTCGCCGACGACGTCGACGTCACCGCGCACCGCGACGGACAACTCGACCTGATGGCCGACCTGCTGGCCGCCCACCTCGACGTCGACGCCGTCATGGAGCTGCTCGAGCGCGGCGCGCCGAGGCGCCCGACCGTGACCTCGGGACTGAGTAACCTCGAAACATGATCGGACGGCGCGCCGCAGCCGCAGTACTGGTGGTCATCACCACCGCACTGTCTGGCTGCGCACACGCCATCGAAGGCACCGCGACCTGGCCAGGCGCCCGGCTGGAGTCGGCGATCCTGACCGCCGCCGACTTCCCGCCCGGCGTGCAGTACGACCGCATCCCCGAGAAACCCGGCCAGGCCGACGGCGCGGGCGGACCACCGGCGATGCTGTCCAGTCCCGAGGGCTGCTCGGACGGGCTCACCCGAGTGATCGCCGCCTCGGCCGAGCGCGGCGCGGGCAGCGCGGTGAAGTACGTGGTGGCCTACGACGGTGCCCGGATCGTGATGACAGTGGTGTCATGGCCACTCGACCTCGACGCGCTGGACGCGGTGGCGCAGCGGTGTGCCAGCTTCCAGACCTTCTTCGACCGGTCATCGCAAGGCATCCCGATGACCACCACCCGGCTCGAGACGCCGCGCCCCGGTGCGCTCGCCTACGAGCAGACCATGCAGTTGGGCACGGTGCGCAGCAGCGTCTACTTCTCCTTCGAGAACGTCGGGCCGTCGGCCGTGTTCGGGATCGCACTCCCGACGCCGAACCCGACGATCGCCGTCAAAGCGATGCTGCCGCAGACGTTTATGGAACTCGTGACAAAGCAGGCGCAGCGCCTCGAGTCGAGCTGACTGCAAAGTAAGGACCGAGTGAAAACCCACCCGCGAACACGTTCGATCCCTGTAGCGTGACCAAATGCCTTCGACCGTGGTGACCGTCGACGGGTTCCCGGCCACCGTGGACGTGTCGGGTCCCGACAAGGGGTCGGTCGTCGTCCTGCTCGGGGCCGCACACCAGGGACCGTCGGCCTACGACGCGGTCTGTCAGCGGCTGCACACCGCATCGCTGCGGACCGTTGTCATCGGACCCGACCCGCGGCTCAGCCCCAAGGCGGTGGTCGGCATCCTGGACGCCCTCAAGGTGCGCTGGGCGCTGCTGGTCGGCGATCGCGTCGGCGGCGAACTGGCGTGGGAGCTCGCGGCCACCCGCCTCGACCGCTTCATCGGACTGGTCGTGATCGACCGCGGCCACCCGTGCGTCGCCGACCAGGCAGGCGTGATCCGCGACGAGCACTGCCCACCCGTGGAGGTGAACACCACCGCGCTGGTCAGCACGCCGTCGGCACGCAACGTCGCCAAGGCCAGCCAGCGCTACGTCTACGGCGACTACCGACTGGTCGAGCTGCTCGGCAGGCGGAACGCGCACGAGTCGACGGCCCAGTTGGCCGCCGAGATCGTGCTGCGCACCAGCACCTGGTGAGGGGTCAGCCGACCCCTTCGAGTGCCTCGCCGCTCGCGTCCACCTGCTTGATCGGACCGGTGAACCACTTCTTCACCGAGGCGTGCCAGTAGATGTAGAGCAGGATCAGCACGCCGCCCACCAGCAGCGGGGTGTAGTTGACGAACTTCCATTCGAACGGGGTTTCCGGGTCCGACGCCCCGATGATGCTGCGGAGCCACAACGGCATACCGCCGATAGACGTGGGGAACAGCGCGATGATCGACGTGACGGCGATCTCGATCAGGGCGACGGGCGCCATCCACTTGTGGTGACCGCGCAGATTCCACTTGCCCACCGGGAACGAGTCGCCGGCCTTCCAGCGGTAGTAGATGGGTACGGCGAAGCACAGGTACAGCCCGACCACGCCGATGGACACCACCGCGAAGAAGGCGATGGGGCTCGGCACTCCGTTGATGTCGACCTTGACCAGGGCGGGCAGCGTGATGATCGCCGCGAGCACCGCGGTGACGATGACGCCGTTCGCGGGAATCCTCTTGCTGCTCACCTTGGACCACAGCTGGTGACCGGGTACGGCGCGGTCACGACTGAATGCGAACAGCATCCGCGAGGAACTGGTCTGGCATGCCGTCGTGCAGAAGAACTGACCCGCGGTCGAGATGAACATGACGATGGCGACCCACGGGGAATTCATCGCCTGCGTGAAGATCACGAAGACGCCGCCGCCGCCCGCCGTCACGTCGTCGACGTTCTGGACTGCAAACAGGAAGGCGAGCAGCAGGATCCAGCCACCGATGGCCGAGTAGAAGATGGATCGCCAGATGCCCTTGGCTGCGCCGTCGGCGGCGCTCTTCGTCTCCTCGGAGAGGTGGGCGGACGCGTCGTAGCCGGTGATCGTGTACTGGGTCAGGATCGCCGAGATCGGCAGCACGAAGAACAACCAGCCCATGCCCTTTTCGCCGCCGAAGATTCCCGTGTTGTTGACGGTCGTGGCGAACACGTCACTGAAGCTGGCGTGTTGGACGGGGACCAGGAACAGGATCAGGATGACAGCCGCCGCGCCTGCCACG
>Ga0193716_1001771_pt1 | contig 12384 bp, 9 predicted proteins | sample U2c1metaG_FD_145901 | JGI IMG/M metagenome (GOLD analysis project Ga0193716, IMG submission 145901) | Soil microbial communities from a riparian zone of the East river system, Colorado, United States - U2c1 | ecosystem: Environmental > Terrestrial > Soil > Riparian zone | place: USA: East River...
TCCGCCGGGTGCCGGCCGGGCAAGCATATGCGTGCCCGGCCGGCACCCGGCGGATGCGCAGATTGTCGCGGTGGCCGGTGCGGGAGCAGAAAAACTACGCGATGTGCATTTGGCCTTTCGCTTGCAGGCGCCCTGCATCAGCAACGATTTCCTCGGGGATGCGCGCACCGTCCATTGGCACGAGGCGGCGCGGGTTGCAGGAATCGCCTCCGGCGCCGCATTGCCGCTCATCGAGAACGGCCGCTGCAGCGCCGTGCTGTTGCTTTACTCCGGCGAGATACAGGCATTCGACCAGGAAATCGTGCAGTTGCTGATGCAAATGGGACGCAACGTCGTCTTTGCGCTCGATAACTTCAAGCGCGAGGCTGAACGTAAAGTTGCCGAACAACAATTGCGCGCCGCCGACGCACGTCTGAAGCGCGCCACCCGCGGCGGCAACGATGGCCTGTGGGAACTCGATGTGGCGACTCGCGAGATGTGGGTCTCGCCGCATTTCGCAGAAATGTTCGGCTTCAATCAGCAGGAGTTCCTAGGCGCGCGGCAAAAATTCTTCGATATCATCCACGTGGAAGATGTGCAACGCTTGCGCGACGCCATCGAACGCTGCATTCGAGAAGACGTGCTCGTGGATGTGGAAGTGCGCGCCAAGACCCTTGCAGGCGAATCGCGCTGGTGCCGCGTTCGCGGCGCTTTGGAACGCGATGCCGCGGGCACGCCCATGACGGTATCCGGGTCACAGCGAGACATCAACCAACGCCACCAGTATGCCTTGGCGCTGCTCGAAGCGACGGAGACCGCCGCTGCGGCCAGCAGGGCCAAGAGCCAGTTCCTCGCCAACATGAGTCATGAGATCCGCACGCCGATGAACGGCGTCATCGGCATGATTGAGCTGCTGCTCGAAACGCCGCTGAATCCGATGCAATTGGATTACGCTGAGACGGTGCGCGACAGCGCGTCGGCGCTGCTGACGGTCATTAACGACATCCTGGATTTTTCCAAGGTTGAGGCGGGCAAACTTGATCTCGAGCTGCTCGATATCGATATCCGCGAGACGGTCGAGGACGTCGCGCGATTGCTATCGATACAGGCTCATGCAAAAGGACTCGAGGTGATCGCATTGATCGATCCCAGTCTGCCCGATCTGGCGCGTGGCGATGCGGGCCGCCTGCGCCAGGTACTGCTGAACCTGGGCGGCAACGCGGTCAAGTTTACGCAGAAAGGCGAAGTGTCGATCGAGTGCAAGGTCGCGCATAAGGATGAGAAAGGGGTGATGGTGCGTTGCGAGGTTCGCGATACCGGCGTGGGAATTCCCGCCGCCCGCGTCGACGCGCTGTTCGCCGCGTTCACCCAAGTCGATGCGTCGACCACGCGCCGCTTCGGCGGCACCGGGCTGGGCCTGTCCATCGCCAAGCGCCTGGTGGAACTGATGGGCGGCGAAGTAGGTGTGTCGAGCGAAGAGGGGGCGGGCTCGACGTTCTGGTTCACTGCGCGCCTGGGCGTCGCGCACGATACGGCGAAGCCGCGGCCGGCGCCGCCGACCGCACTGCGCGGCCAGCGAATCATCGTCGTCGATGACAACGCGACGAATCGCAAAGTACTGATGGGCCAGTTGTCGTTATGCGGCATGGACGCGGTATGCGCCAGCTCCGCTGATGAGGCCTTGAGCCTGATGAGACATGCCGCGGCGGCAGGGCGGGCATTCGAGGTCGCGTTGCTCGACCATCAAATGCCGGGTTACGACGGCGCAACGCTGGGCAAGAACATCCTCGGAGAGCACGCGTTGCGCGGCGCCCGGCTGGTTCTGCTGACCTCTTCCGGTCAGCGCGGCGATGGGCGGCTGTTTTCCGAGCTTGGTTTCGCAGGATATCTATTGAAGCCGGTGACGCATCGCGACCTCACCGATTGCCTGTCGATGGTGCTCGGCACGCAAGCCGAAGACTGGCGCACTTCGACGCAACCCATCGTGACCCGGCATGCGCTGCGCTCACAGCGCTCGCGCGAAACTCACCACATCCTGCTGGCTGAAGACAATCCGGTCAACCAGAAAGTCGCCTGCCGAATTTTGGAAAAGCTTGGCTATCGAGTCGATGTGGCAGCAGACGGCCAGGCTGCATTCGAGGCCTGGCAGAGCGGCCGATATCATCTGATTCTGATGGATTGTCAGATGCCCATCATGGATGGTTTCGAGACCACGCGAAAAATCCGCGAACGGGAATCCGGCGGCCGGCGCATCCCCGTGATCGCGCTCACAGCGCATGCCATGAAAGGCGCCGATAACGAATGCCGCGCGGCCGGCATGGATGACTACCTGTCAAAACCGATCGATCGGGAACAGCTGCAGCAGGCCTTGAGCCGGTGGCTGAACGATTCAGACGATACGCGGGGGTCAGCCGAACAGGCGGCAGGTTAGCGGCTCAACCGCCCGCGTCTTGCGCACTCGCAGCGGCGCCGATGACCTGGGGCTTCGAGTACCCTTGCGGTCCGTATTCGATCAACACCATGCCGCAATTGGGCGCCGCATAGGCATCGTCCCAGGTGCCTGCGACGTAGGCCCACAATGTCGTCATGACGCCGCCATGACTCACGACAACCACATCCTTACGGGTATGCGCAGCCGCCAATCGATCCAAGATCGGACCGACGCGGGCTTGAACGTCTTCGTAGCTTTCCCCGCCTTCCGGCTTCCACGCCCAGGGACGCTGCGGATCGTATTCCGGCTCTGCCAAGAATGAATCGTAAGGTCTGCCGCGATGCGCGCCGATTTCACGCTCGTGCAGATTCGGCTCGATTTCCAGCGGCAGGCCCAGCGCACCGGCAATGATGCGCGCAGTCTCGCTCGCGCGCAGATAGGCACTGGTCACCACGAGTTCGGGCCGGAATAGTTGCGAGATTCGCTTGGCGGCCTCGTGCGCTTGGCGGTAACCCAACTCGGTGAGCGGCTGATCATGCGGTGAAGTCGCGTAGATACGCTCGAGATTGCCCGAGCTTTCGCCGTGCCGCACCAAGATCAACTTGCTCATGCCCGGTGCGAATCGTGCAAAGCCGCGATTCCCTCGAGCCAGCTGCGGACCGCCGCAACACTCTCCAAGTAGAATTGACCGCGGACGACATCGCCGACGCCGATCGAGATGCCGCCTTGCGCTTCGACAATGGCGAAACCGTCCTGGTCGGTCAGGTCGTCGCCGACGAACACCGGCCGCCGGCCGCTGAAGGGGGACTCCTTCATGAACGCCTTGATGGCAGTGGCCTTGCTGAATCCCCGCGGTTTGATTTCGAACAGCATTTTTCCGCTTTGAATATGATAGTTGGTGCCGAGCGGCTTGGCGATATCGATCATCGCACGACGCATGATCTCTTCGAGTTGCGGCGCCATCCGAAAATGGACGGCGATGGTGCGTTCCTTGTCCTCGAACAGCGTTCCCGGATGAGCGTCAACCAGAGCTTTTATCGATGCGCGGGCGCGATCGAGTTGCGCATCGACGAAGCTCGCACCCTGAATGGCGCCGCCGGCTTTGCGCCGCTCGACTCCGTGCAATCCCGCCGCAGGCAGTTTCAACGGCGCAAACAATTCGTCCAGCGTTTCAATTTTTCGCCCGCTCACCAAGGCGACGGCGCCGCCCAGACGCTCCGCAACTTCGCGCAAAAGCGCTTTTATTTCCGGGTCCGCGGACGTTTGCGAAGGTGTATCGGTCAGCTCGACCAACGTTCCGTCGACATCCAAGAACAAACACCAGTCGAGTGCGGGCGGCGGCGGTGCTTGTTTCATGTGTCAAAAACATAGCCTACGCCGCGGCTGGTGCCAATGCCTTGCGTGCATTTATTTGAAGTGTAAGTTTTACACGAAATTCGTTGCTTAAAATTCGAGACTGTGCAGTCAAAGTTCTGTATTTTGTATTTAGCGCCGCGGGGTTTTTTATTTGAATACACGGAGACACGATGTTTCGCTCCCTCATGTTGCGATTCGTCTTGCCGGTCGCACTTGCTTCATGCGTGGTGGCGTACTTCGGACTGCCGTACATCCAGCGACTGCTGGCGGAGTGGTTTCGCTCAGACGTTGAATTGCGTGCGCAGCTCGTGATGCATTCCATGGAGGAACCGATCACGGATCTGGTCGAAAACGGCAGCGAGGGGCGGTTGCGTGCGTACCTCGCGAAGATCGCCACGGACGAACGCCTGCTCGCCATCTTGGTGTGCCGGCCCAGCGGTGCGACCATTTTCAAGTCCGAACGCACTCCGGCCACCATTTCCTGCGATTCGGAGGGCGGGTCGATTCCCGCCGGTTCGCGCATCATGCAATTGCCCTCAGGGTCAGTGCAGATTTCCCGCTTCGATTTCGATGGCGCTCAACCCAAGCCCTTTCGCGTGCTCATGATTCACGACTTGAGCTTTGTGGATCGCCGTCAGCGTACCGCGAGGGACTTTGTACTGGTGTTCGTCGGCATTTCGATATTGCTGCTGGCGTTGTTGATCGTCATGGTCGCCTGGCTGCAGATTCGCCGCTGGGCGCAAGTCTTGGTCGGAGACATTCGCGGCAGGCGTTTTTTTGGAAATGCGCATTCGCCGCGCGAGTCATTGCCCATACTCTCGCAGGTGCGCGAGGTGTTGGCCGAGGAGGAGGAGAAGCAGCGCCTGGAAATCGATTTTCGCGAGAACTGGACGCCGCAGGCGCTGCAGCAGGTGGTGCGCGATCACTTGAATTCCGCGCAGGTGATCATCGTCTCGAACCGCGAGCCCTACATTCACAACTTCGATGCCAAACATCAGCCCTTCTGGCAAGTTCCCGCCAGCGGCATGGTGACGGCGCTGGAACCGATCATGCGCGCGTGTTCAGGCGTGTGGGTGGCGCACGGCGCAGGTGATGCGGACCGGGAGACCGTGGATCGATATGACCGGATACGGGTGCCGCCCGATGATCCCAGTTATACGTTGCGCCGTGTTTGGCTGACCCCGGAGCAGGAGCAGGGCTATTACTACGGCTTCTCCAACGAGGGGCTGTGGCCCCTGTGCCACTTGGCCTACGTGCGGCCTGCGTTTCGCGCCAGCGATTGGCGCGCCTATGAGGAGGTAAACGCCAAATTTGCAGACGTGGTGGCCGTGGAGTCGGGCACGGAGAGTCCGGTCATCCTGATCCAGGATTTCCATTTCGCCTTGTTGCCGCAACTCATTCGCAAGAGAATTCCAAAAGCGACAGTCGCTCTGTTTTGGCATATTCCCTGGCCCAATGCCGAGACCTTCGGCGTGTGTCCCTGGAAGCGCGAGGTGCTGATGCACATGCTATCGGCGGACATCCTCGGCTTTCACACCCGCTACCACTGCCAAAACTTTCTCGATACCGTGGACCGGTTTATCGAATGCCAGATCGATCGCGAGCACATGACCGTGACGCTGCAGGGCCGCGTGTGCCGAGTCGCTCCCTATCCCATCTCCATCGAATGGCCGCCACGCTGGCTGGCGCGTCTCCCGGATATCGCGGCATGCCGCGCGGCGGTGCGCGAACGGCATGGAATCGGCGCCGACGTCATCATCGGGCTGGGAGTGGAGCGGTGGGATTTCACGAAGGGCATCATCGAGCGCTTTCAAGCGCTTGAAGCGCTGCTCGACAATGACCCGCGGCACCGCGGGCGCATCAGTTTGCTGCAAATCGCCGCCCCGTCACGCGGCCAACTGCCGGCCTATCAAGCCCTGCAGCAGCACACCTACAGTGAAGTGGAGCGCATCAACAGCAAGTTTTCGCAAGGCAACTGGCGCCCCATCGTGTTGATCGATGAGCATCAAGAACCGCTGCGCGTATTCGAGCTGTATCGAGCCGCGGATTTCTGCCTGGTCAATAGTTTGCACGACGGCATGAATTTGGTCGCCAAAGAGTTCGTGGCAGCGCGCGATGATGAGGACGGGGTGCTGATCCTGAGCACCTTTGCGGGTGCGTCTCGAGAATTGCAGGAGGCAGTGCTGATCAATCCCTTCGACGTCAGCGAAACGGCGAATGCCATGGAGATCGCGATGCGCATGGGCCGTGACGAACGGCGTAGCCGTATGAGTTTGATGCGCCGAACGGTCAAGGAAAACAACGTGTACCGCTGGGCCGGGCGCATGCTCATGGACGCCTCGCGAATCCGCCAGCGGCAGAGCCTGCCGTCCATGGTGCGCCGCCTCGCCACGTTCGGCCGTTAGCCGCCTTTGGGGACGGCCTCGGTACCCGCCGCCCGCTGCGCAAATGCGCCAAGCCGCTTGGCCGCCTCTTGGAGAGTTTCATTGCGCTTCGCGATGCACAGCCTCACCAAAGTCATGCGCGGGGGTTTCGCGTAGAACGGCGATAGAGGAATGACAGCTATTTTCGCTTCGCGGATCAGCCGGTCGGCAAATCTCAAATCATCCTCTTGGCTAATTGCTCCGTAGTCCACCAATTGAAAATAGGTGCCGCCGGCCGGCAGCGGCTCGAGTCCGGAACCTCGCAAGAGCCCGGCCAGCAAATCACGCTTGGCCTCGAAGAAGGCTGCAAGCCCCTGCCATGCGTCGGGGTATGCGGAGAGATAGCGGGCGATCGCATATTGCAGCGGTGAGGCGATACTGAAGGTATTGAATTGATGCACCTTGCGAAGTTCGCGCGTCATGGCGGGCGGCGCGACGCAATAGCCCACCCGCCATCCGGTCGCGTGCAGCGTTTTACCGAAAGAAAACACCGCATAGCTGTGCTCGCGCAGTTCGGGGTGGGCCAGCACCGAGTGATGGCGGCGCCCGTCGAACAGCACGTGTTCATACACCTCGTCGGCGATCACCGTGATCGGCCGATCGCGAATACAGGCGGCAAGCTGATCGAGATCCTCGCGCGTGGCCACAGTGCAGCTGGGGTTCTGCGGACTGTTGATGATGATGAGCCGCGTGCGATCGCTCAAGTTGCGGCGCACTTCATCCCAGTCGAAGCGAAATGCCGGAGGCGCCAGTGCAATGCGCAGGCAACGAGCGCCGGCGAGGCGCACCGCAGGCTCATACGAATCGTAGGCGGGATCGAAAATGATCGCCTCATCGCCCGGCCCCACGGCGCTTTGAATGGCGTCATACAAGGCTTCAGTGCCGCCGCAGGTCACCGTGATCTCAGTGGACGGATCAAAACGACGCTGGTAGCAAATCTCGAGCTTGTTGGCGATTTGCTCGCGCAGCTCCAAGGTGCCCTCCATCGGCGCGTATTGATTGCGCCCCTCCGCAATGACCTCGGTCAGCGAGCTCGATAAGCGCGGGTCGATGGCATAGTCTGGAAATCCCTGACCGATGTTCAGGGCGTTTTCCTCGATTGCGCGGCGCGACATCACGGTAAAGATCGTGGTGCCGACATCCGGTAATTTGCTGCTGAATCGCAAATCAATGCTCCAGGTTTTGCAGTCCGCCGGCCAGTGAGTGCACGCTGATTCCGCGCTTGCGCAACTGCTGTGCAGCCGCCAGGCTGCGCTTGCCCGTCGCGCACACCAGCAGGACGTCGCGCGCGGGCTCGAGCAGGGCAGGGTTCGCCAGCAGATTCGCCATGGGTATGTGCCGGGCGCCGGCGGGCCGCGCGGCGACCTCCTCGGGGGTACGAATATCGATTACCTCGAGGCCGCGCTCCGCGGCGGCAGCCAGCGAGCCCAACGCAATCTCAATGCCCGGATCTTCGCGAGTCAGTCCACGGATATGCGCGCACGCCGGCGCCACGCATTCGACGCGCCGCGGCGCCTTGATCTTCAGGCTGGTGAAATTCATGAAGTCCAGCAGCAGCAGTTCACCTGCAAGCTGGCCATCCATCTGCAATAAGATTTTCAAGGTCAACAACGCCTGCAAAGTGCCGAACGCACCGGGCACGGGTCCCAGCACGCCAGCCTCAGCGCAATTGCCGACCACGCCATCGGCTTGCGGCTCGGGCCATAAGCAGCGCAGGCACGCGTGCTCAAGCGCGGGCTTGTAGACCTGAAGCTGCCCCTCGTACTGGTACACGCTGGCAAAAACGGCCGGCTTTTGCGCGAGTACGGCCGCATCGTTGATCAAGTACTTGGTCCGAAAATTATCGCTGCAATCAACGACAATGTCATAGGCACGAATCAACTCGAGCGCGTTGTCGGCATTGAGTCTCGCGCCGTGCGTTTCCACCTCCACGGCAGGATTGATGTCGGTCACCGCTGCGCGCGCCAGGTCCACTTTGGGTTTCCCGACTTCGGACAATGCGTAGATCGGTTGGCGATGCAGGTTGCTGGCATCCAGAACGTCGGCGTCTACCAGCCCGAGGTGACCCACGCCCGCGCCCGCCAAGTACTGCAATACCGGACTGCCGAGGCCGCCTAAACCGACGATGAGGACACGGGCGCGCGCCAAAGCCGCCTGGCCCTTTGCGCCGATCTCTTTGAGCAGCAACTGCCGGGAATAGTCGGGCTGCATCAATACTCAGACGGGCTCCGTGGGATTGGGCACCGCGACGCGATGATGATGGTGTTCCGCGTGTTCCGCATGCTGCGGCGCCGCCGCACAGCGCTCGCAGTTTACCCAACCTGAATCACCGCTGCGGTAATGCTCCTTCTTCCAAATCGGTACGCGGTGCTTTACTTCATCGATGATGAACCGGCAGGCATCGAAAGCTTCGCCGCGGTGCGCGGAACTGACGCCGACCCAGACCGCCATGTCGCCCACGCTCAAGGAGCCCACGCGATGGACGCACAGTGCGTGCTTGACCGGGAAACGCCGCAAGGCTTCGGCGACGATACGGCCGCCTTCCTTCACCGCGAGTTCCTGAAAAGCCTCGTATTCCAGCCCGGTGACTTCTTGGCCCTCGTTCAAATCGCGCACCCAGCCTTCGAAACTGACGTAGCCGCCGGCGCTCGAAGTCTGAAGCTCGCGTCGCGCGCTTTCGGTGTCGATCGCGCTTTCCGTAAAGCGAAAATGCATCATCCGCCCGCCACCGGAGGGATGAACACGACGGCATCGCCTACGTTGAGCTTTCGCGACCAGTCGCTGAATTCACTGTTAACCGCCACCTTGAGTTGATCGCGCGACAGCGTGAAGCCGTAGCGGGCGACGAGTTCTTCGTAGAGGCCGGCAGGCGTGGAGGCGGAAGTCTCGAGCGTTTCTTCGGAACGCCCGGCTTGTTCGCGCATCAATGCGTAATATTGAATTTTCAGTTGCATGGGGGCTTTATCGAGAGTGGCTATGGCTTGACGATATTCTTCGGGCGTATTCACGTTGTCCAACGCGCGCGTATCCTGCGGCTCGAGCAGCCGCGCGCCATGGCGGATGAGAAATTTCCGGGGACAGTGCCCGCCGCCGGCCTGATAATCGGCCAGCGCTTCGGCGGCAGAGGGTTCCCAAATGGCGCAAAGCGGCTCGGGCAGGCCATCATGGGCGCTCGTGTATGCCGTGGCCAAGGCGCTCGCATCGCGCCGGCGCAGCAGAAAATCGAGCGCGGCATCCGACAGATAGGGCAAATCGCAGGCCAGCACCAGCCAGGCCGCCTTGGGGTGCGCGGCGAGCGCGGAGCGGATGCCGGCGATGGGGCCTTCTCCCGCCACCGAGTCCACAATCATGGGCCGCTGCGCCCGCGTTGGGTCCAAAGTCTGATCGGCGCGCACCGACACGAACACGTTCGTGACATGCCGGCTCGCCAGTTCGAACGCGCGATCCAGCTGAGGCTTGTCCTGGTACTTGAGGGCCGCCTTGTCGCGCTTCATGCGGCTGCTCGAGCCGCCGGCGAGAATGAGTCCGTATACGGGGGAGGGGAATTCGCTCACGATTCGGCCGCCGCGTAGCTGCTTTTACCGCCCTCTTTCGCCAGCAAGCGCACGTCGCTGATGACGATGCGGTGCGACAACGCCTTGCACATATCGTAAACGGTCAATGCGGCGATGCTGGCGCCGGTAAGCGCTTCCATCTCGACGCCCGTCTTGTGATGAACTGTCACGGTACAGCGAATAATGGCGGTGTCGCCCTCCAAATCAATGGCGATGCGACAGTTCTCGATGCCTAAAGGATGGCAGAACGGAATGAGTTCGTGGGTGCGCTTGGCACCCATGACTCCGGCAACGATTGCGGTATCAAACACCGGCCCCTTGGGCGAGCGCAGGCCACTCGCGCGCAGCGCCGCGGCGACTGCCTCGGGAAATTTTACGCGCGCCTCGGCGGTGGCGCTTCGTTTCGTCGCCGCCTTGTCGCTGACATCGACCATGGTAGGACGCTGATCGGCATCCAAATGGGTAAAGGACATGGGTTCAACCGCCGATGTAGTACATCTCGATCTTCTTTGTCTCGGTCGTATCGCGCCTCAGTTCCTCACGAAGTTCGCTGTAGCGATCGGTTCGCCCCAACCAGGCGCCGCGAATGATTCGCAGCAATTCGGCATCATCGGCGCCATCCCGCATCGGGGCTCGCAAATCAATTCCGTGAGTCGCGAACAGGCAGGTGTAGAACTTGCCCTCGGAGGATAGCCGCGCGCGACTGCATGCACCGCAAAATGGCTGCGATACGGACGAAATAAAGCCGACTTCGCCGCCGCCGTCATCGAAACGCCAGCGTTGCGCGACTTCACCATGGTAATTTTGCGACACGGGGTGCATGGGCCATCGAGCATTGATTTGCTCGGCAAGTTCGCGCGACGGCACCACCATATCCGGCCGCCAGTGATTGCGATTGCCGACATCCATGAATTCGATGAAGCGCACGATGACGGGCGTGCCCCGAAAGTGTTCCACGAGATCGAGTGCGGTGTGATCGTTGACACCCCGTTCGATGACGGCGTTGATCTTGACGGGCGTCAGGCCCGCAGCGATCGCGGCGTCGATACCACCCAAGACTTGATCGAGCACGCCAAATCCGCCGCTCAAGCGCGCAAAAATGTCTTTGTCCAAGGTATCCAGGCTGACTGTGATGCGCTTCAATCCATTGGCGTGAAGATCGACCGCATGATTGGCCAACAACACGCCATTCGTGGTCAAGGCGATGTCTTCTATCCCCGGAATGCTGGTCAGATCGCCGACCAAATCCGCCAAATTGGCACGCAGTAGAGGCTCACCGCCTGTCAGCCGCACTTTGCGCACTCCTAAGCCTGTAAACAATCTTGTCAGACGCGTGATCTCGTCAAATGACAATCGCTCCCGTGACTTGAGGAATTGGTAATTCTCGTGAAACTGCTCCTTGGGCATGCAGTAGGGACAGCGAAAATTGCATCGGTCCATCACCGAGATGCGCAAGTCATGCAATGGACGGCCCAGCCGGTCGAGCGGATTCTGTGCGCCGCGAATATCGTGAATGGTCGAGGTCATGAAGCTAAATTACCAACGATAGACGCTGGCCACGAAGCCCTTGGGGTAGGTATTGGGCCCCGGCGGCAGTTCCACGAATCCATCGGTGCCCGCGAGACTGAGGAAATCTCCCGAACCATTCGGCGGCTTCGGAGTTGCCCACGGGCGGCCCCAGTCGTCGTGGTCAATAACGACCGGCAAGAAATACGCGAGCGTGTGCTTGAAAGTCACTGGAGACGCCAAGGCCAGCCGTTCGGGTGCCGCGCGCTTGGTGCCCATGGCCTCGGCGATGGCGGGAATGACGTAGCGGATCAGGCAAACCAGTGTGGAGACAGGATTGCCGGGCAAGCCAAATACCGACTGACCGTGTGGACCGATGCCGAACCACATGGGTCTGCCGGGACGCTGGGCGACGTTGTGAAACACTTCCTGCACGCCCAGCTGCATCAGCGCTTTCGGCACGAGATCGAACTTGCCCATGGAAACGCCGCCGCTCAATACCACCACTTCGTGAGTGGTCAAATGCATCGACAGCCGCTCGCGAAGAAGATTCTCATCGTCCAGCACGTGATCGTTACCCACGCGGCTGAAGCCGCGCCTGCGAAATGTCGCTGCGACCGCGTAAGCGTTCGAGCGTCGCACCTGAAATTCCTCGATGGGATCGCCGGGCTCTATCAGCTCATCTCCGGTCGACACCACCATGATGGCCGGCTGACTGCTCACGCGCACCCGTGCCATGCCGGCGGAGGCGGCCACCGCGATTTCCGGCGCCCGCAACAATGTGCCGGATTCCAGCAAGAGTTGGCCTTGCCGGCTATCGGCGCCGCGCCGGTGAATGTTGTGGTAGGGCGAGCTGACGACCACCGTGTTGAGCGACGCGAAGCCATCGGCGACATCCACCTGCTCAATGGGTATCACGTTGTCGCAGCCAATGGGCAGTATCGCGCCCGTCATGACTTCGATCGCATGATCGGCGGTCTTGAGCTTCGTCGCCGGCGCGCCGGCGGCTTGGATGCCTTGGATGTGGAAGCGTCGTTGGCCTCTTCGCAACGCCTCGCTGTCGACCGCCATGCCATCCATGGAGATCCGATCAAACGGCGGCGCGTCACGCTCTGCGTAAATATGCTCGCGCAGA
>Ga0193716_1001772_pt1 | contig 12383 bp, 13 predicted proteins | sample U2c1metaG_FD_145901 | JGI IMG/M metagenome (GOLD analysis project Ga0193716, IMG submission 145901) | Soil microbial communities from a riparian zone of the East river system, Colorado, United States - U2c1 | ecosystem: Environmental > Terrestrial > Soil > Riparian zone | place: USA: East River...
CACGACCGAGGCAAGGCGGGCCGACAAACGTGCGCCTGTGCCGAGACCGAGGCTTGGCACAAGCGGAGCGCCCGTTTCCGACGAAGAAGTCCTCTCCGTTGTGTTCGCGACAAAGACTAGAGACGGCTTCGCAAGCGCCGCGCTTTCCGCCTTGTCCCGCTGGACATTCGTCTGCTCTTGTTGACCTGTATATGGTTTCGGAGACCAGGTGTCGCTGGTGGGTTGCCCCGGGTTGAACGGTGGGACTTGGGCGAGCGTCCGGGACTGATCCGCGGGCGTCGCTTGGGGTGTGGTCACCTGTGCGCTGGGTTTCTGGCCCGCCGTGTTCTCCAGATCTCGAGCTGTGAGTTTTCCCTTCTTCGTATTCTCCGCTGGTGGAGGCAGCATGGAGGTCTTTGGCACGATGCTGCCATTCGATGGAGCCGTTTCGTTCGTCTGTGGTGGCTGGACGCGCCCGATGCCTGGAGCATTTGGTTTGGGTCGCTTTGCGGCGTGTTTCTGCGACAGGCCGAGGATCAGGAGGATAAGGACCACCACGCCCCCGGCTCCGGCTAGGATGAACTTCAATGTCCGGTCTTCGCTCTTGTCCAGCGTGGTGTCGCGACCGCGAAATGGCTTCATGGGCGGCTGTTCGCCTTCCTGTACCGGCACAGCCTCTTCCTTCTTATTGGCGGGTTCCATCACACTGGAAACAAACGTGCGCAGATGATCGACGGGCGTCTTGCCAGCACCGTTGTTGGCATTGCCTTCATTGTTGGGAATCATCGGTATCCTCCTGTCGCCGCGTCGCGGCACGTTGCGTCGCTCCCGCCGGAGCAGTAAAGGGTAGGTTCAGCAGCAGTGGGTGATTAACCGCATCTGCGGTTGCGAGTCCCAGTTGCAAGCGCTCCTCGATCTGTTTGAAATCAGGGCGTTCGAAACGGACTACACCGTCCGCGCGTGCCCCTGGAGCCAGCTTTCTCTGGGTGTAGCGATACTCCGTAATCGGAATCTGGTCAGCCAGGATGTTCTTCTGCTTCTTCTTTTTCTTCTTCGCCGTCGAACTGTCCGGTTGAGCCGCCGGGTTGTTCAACTCGATCTGAGGAGGTAATACCTCGACCCATTGGTCACTCTGGTTCAGAACAGAAAACGCGACGACCATGCTGTTGCCGTCTGCGGAGACAGTTCCAATTGAGGCTTCGATCTTCAGTGCTTGCTTGGGGTCGTGCGGCGAAGTCCACGCCGGGGAGGCAACCCGCTGCTGGTCTTCAAAGGCAGCTTCGAGGATCGAGAACGGTGTAGTTTTTGTGGTGGAGTCGGGTGTGATTGCGTCGGCGGGGTCGTCGGACGGAATGAAAAAGTCTCGTGGGCGCTTGTAGGTCAAAACGAAATCGACGGGGCCGGTCGCCGCTGTCTCTCCATTGCTGATAAGGCGGAGGCTGACGTGCTGCCCGGAGCGTGTGGAGATCAGGAGGTTGCTGGTTGCGGCCTGCTCGGTGATCGGTTTCACGACCACCAGTTCGGAAGCGTGCTCCGAATGCTCCTCGCTAAAGAGTGTCGGAGCGCCGAGGACAACGTCGGCAACAGGCTCCGGCATGAGAATCGTCGTTGCATAGTTCGGCTTCAGATGAAGATCGGAAACCGTGCCGGGCGATATCTGCAACTCGGAAACTTCCGGCTGCGCGCTTCTCGTCGCATCGCTGCTCTGCGAAGCGAATGACTGCGAGGGCTGGGCAACCACCGGAGGCACCCAGCAAAGGATGATGCAGAAGAAAATAGCGAGACGTTTCATGGTTGTTCCTCCGAAGCGGATGAGGCGAGGAGTTTCAGTTCCCGTTGGTAGCGCCGTCGGACCTGTTCGACGTAGGCGACTACATCGGGATCGTGGAAAGCGAGACCGCGTCTTCGAATGCGGCTCTCGCCGGTGTAATAGCCAGCAACTGCGAGGCGCATGTCACCATGGAATTGCATGAGAAGGTCGCGAAGGTAGCGGACGCAGCCGCTGAGGTTGTCTGCTTTCGAGAAGGCGTTCCGTACGCCATAGGTTTGAGCGGTTGCCGGCATGAGCTGCGCTAATCCCTGTGCGCCTTTGTTGGATACTTCCAGGTGGTTCCAACCGGACTCCTGGCTGACGATGGCGTACACCAGAGGGCGGGGAACGCCATAGTGGTCGGCATAGGCGTTCGCGTAGTAAATCGCCTCCGGATCGGCAGCGTGTGCATCGACCACGGTGGAGAAGAAGGTGACAGCGAGAAGGGCAAGCAGTAGCCACGTCTTCATGCGGCTGCCCCCTCTGCGGCTCCCTGGAGTACTTCCGCGACGTCGCGCGTCTCCATCTCGATCGCATAGAGCTTCGCCGCATACAGAATGGTGGCGAAGGCATCCTTGAGATCGGCCAGCTTCTTCCGGTCTCGTGCCGTCTTGGCGAAGAGGGGAAGTAGCGCATCCCGGTGCTCGACGGTGACTTCGTCGATCTTGAGCAATTCGATCGCGAGTGCGATGTCGATCATCTCGGAGACAGACGGCGGCTTTTCGAGGCGATACGCGCGAAGAGCTTTGGCGACGCCAGCAATCAACCGGTGGGTCTCGGGCGATGCCTCCGGTGTGCGCCGCGCCACGATCTCGCCTTCCCGCTCCGCAGTCGGATAGTCAATACGTAAATACAGGCTGCGGCGTCGCAAGGGGTCGCCCAACCGTCGCTCCTCGTTCGAGGTCAATACGGTAAACGGGATAGACTCAGCCGGAATCGTTCCGAGACGCGGGTCGGATATTTGCCACACCGACAGAATTTCCAGCAGTGTCGCTTCAAGGGCGTGATCCACTTTATCGAGTTCATCGATCAGGAGAACGCAGCGTTGCTTGGCGAGAATCGCCTTGAGCAGCGGACCAGGGATAAAGAAGTCAAGCGCGGTGATCTCTTTCGCCAGCGCCTTCCAATCCGGCCTCTCCGACCGAGTGGCAAGTTCCAGATAAAGCCGTTGCAGGGATTCGTCGAACTTGCCAATCGCGTGTTCCGAAGTGAGCCCTTCGAAGCACTGAAGACGTTCGATCGAAGTATGGGCCGCTCGGGTGACGGCATAAGAAAGTTCAGTCTTTCCGCTGCCTGCCGGACCTTCGAGCAGCAAAGGCTTGTGCAGTTTGTCGGCCAAATAGACTGCGGTGGCTGTAACCCGGTCGGTGAGATATCCAACCTCAGCCAGTGCCCGGTGCGCTTGTTCGGGAGACTCGAACACTCCTCACCTCCGCGCGGAACCAGCCGCGCGGAAGGAAGCATGCGATCAATCGGATTCTCGGTCAAATTTCTGCGTCGGTTGACTTCAAGCCGGTCAACTCGTCGGGGTCAAGACAAGAGGGCCTTTGTTCTCTCCGCTTCCGCCGACGTTGCTTAGAGCGACGTTGACTGTACCGGTGATTTTCCCTCTCTCCGCCTTGCCGTCAAAACTGAGGTGCGCCCGGGCAAGCGTGAAGCTGGCATCGCCCTCGAGCGAGAGCTTGCCGTCCGGCCCGATGACGCCCGTATTGATCGGTATGTGAATGGGTGGGTTCTTCGCAGCTGTCACCGAAGCGTCTCCCTGTACGGTCTGTCCGTTCTGGGTGAGCACCAGGACAAAGTCTGCTGGGACATTTTCGTTGCGGGGTTTGCTGCTGAGTGCTGTCGTAAAGGTCGCAGTCAGTTGGCACGTTCCATGCCATCTGCCTGCGACCTGTGGCGGCGTGGACTTGCAGCTCGAAGCAAGTCCAACTGTTAGAAGTAAGAAAGTCGCTGATATGCGTCTCATCGAATCTCCTTTGTGGTTGATTTGTCACATCTGGAAACCGCCTTCGCTTTCTCGAGTGGCGCGCTCCATCGAGTCCGCGATGAACTTTACCTGCTTGCGGGCCGCGTCAAAGCCCTTCGCTCCATAGGCTTTCAGACATTGGGCTACAAATGCCTGTCCGGCAGCAACAGGCAAGGCTGAGGGATCGCAGTCCGGGTGTTCGTCTGCGAATGTTTCTATCTGCTCCAGGATCTGGTCCTGGAGCGCTTCCACCATGCGTCTGGTAAATTCCACGCGCTGGTTTTCTTCGTCGTCGGATAGATTTCTGCGTTTCATGGTTGCTGGCCGATGATACTGGCACATCCTCCCTTCTTCAATAATTCTGCTCTGGGCAGGATTGGACTGGGATCTATCCGAATCTGCCTCCAGAAGAGATGAAACCCGAGTTGCGAGAGTTTGATCTCTTGTCCTGTGACGACGCTTTCTGCAATCCGCGGACAACGCCTACGACAGGTCTCGGGGCATTCTCCATAACTACACGCTGTTAGCGCTCATTCCTCCAACTTGAGAAGGAAGACATTGGATGGGTTTATCCCCTTATGCGCAATTGGGGAAAACTCCTGCCCTAGTCCTACGACTGAAGCGTGGGAATTTGACCGAGAAAGTGAATCGCAGCATGATGCAGTCGCTCGCAAGCTGACCACACGCCCGGGAGAATGTCGACCATGAGATCGATAAAGATGGCCGAACCGAAATGGCGGACAAACACGCTGATGGCTGCCGAAGAGGTCGTCTCCGGGCCCGGGGTAAGTGTGGACGAGCACGGGAGCAACTTCTCACCAGATAGTTTTCGCCCTCCTGGGTGGGCGTGCCATTTAAGAAGGGACAATCTCGGACGGAGAGACTGATGACCATCATCGAACAGATCGAGCAACGATCCTCGGCCCTCAAGGTAAGCGAACTTGCGAATCTCCTCCAGGTGACACCGCAACATATCTATCGTCTTGCGTCGGTCGGCTTGATTCCGTGTTTTCGAATCGAAGGGACGATCCGCCTGGACCCCCAAGAGATCGCGGTCTGGCTGAAGGAGAAGCAGCCGAGACTGATTCGATCCGTGCGGTCGCATGCGGCTTGAAGGATGCTGCAACCGCTTCGATCAGGCCAGCCGTGGCGATTAGTTGGTCAAAGCGACCTCGGAAGTCGACAGCGGGGACAGTGAGTTGCTGGCATATTCAGCCATCGCGCTCTTGTCGAGAAGCTCTTGCACACCCTCGCGTCCGACGTATTTCAGGTAGATCATGGTCGAGGCCAGATCGCTGTGTCCAAGCCATTCCTGCAGCGTACGAATGCTGACGCCGGCCTCGAGAGAGTTGGTCGCGAAGGTGTGCCGAAACTTGTGCAGGAACCACTTGCCGCAATAGGGTCCTTCGCTGCACTGGTTTCCATGTTTTGAAAGACAACGGCCGCAGTTGAGTCCCGCTCCGTAGGCGATCTTCTTCAACTTGTTTTCGAACTTCTTGTCCGGTCTCCCGTTGGAGGTGGGGAAGACCAGGTCGTGGGGGTTAAGCGCGGTCTGCCGGTCTCGATACTCCCTGAGCGCCGATAAGAGCGAAGATGCTACCGGAATCTCCCGCTCCTCCTTGTCCTTCGGTTTGAATCGCAGATGCCTCTTCGCGGTCACACGAACGCACTTGCGGTTGAAGTCGATGTCCGGCCACGTTGTGTTCCGGACCTCCTGGTCGCGCTCTCCAGTCAGCAGGAAGAAAAGATAACGCATTCTTTCATCCGGATTACAGGCCCGGAAGAGAGCCTCCAGATCCTCCGGAGCGTACATCTTCCGCATATTCACGACATACTTTGGCTTGTCGCGCTTTTGCAATAGACCGGTGATGCCATTCAATTTCAGCCACTGCTGCAAGATGATGATCAGGTTATATACGGTGCGCGCTTCGTTGCCGATCGAGTACAGATGCCGCTTGAACTCCAGGCAATCGTTCCGGTCGATGTCCTTGAGGTTCACCTTCTTGCAGTTGTCGCGAAAGCGATACAACACATTGCGGTATTTTTCGTAGGTCTTGGGCTCCCTCTGTGGCGGTTCTACTTCTTTGAGATACGACTCGATGGCTGCAGCAATGGTGATCTCGCCGCTGGCGGGCGGTGCTGTTACGCTCCCCTCGACGACAGCGGGGCCCTCCTGGGCCGGAACTTCCTCGCTGGAGGAGGCGGTCAGTAAGGGCTGCACGGAGGGAGATTCGAGCGTCACCTCATCCAGGTTCATCCCAAGCGAGGCCAGTTGCGATCGCACCGCGGCCCCGACCACCTCCTGCAAGTAGGCCTCGATGCCCTTGAGGAGAAGCTGAGCGGCAGTGCTGCTCTTGCCCGAAGAAGGGACGGTGGCTGCACCTATACCAGCGGGGAGGACCGCGACACGGGATCCGGGCGCCGCCAGCGATTGCACCGCATCGAGGGTGGCACCCGACCTTCGCGCCGTCAGCTCCAGCGTCTTCAGCCGTGCCCGTTCGAGGACCTCAGCGCGATTGGGGATGGCTTTGCGCCGCCGGCGGCCTGCCTCCCGCCACTCGATGTAATAGACGCCCTCGCCGTGGACCTCGACCCGCCCATGGACGCGCACCCTGTCCTTCAGGCGGCCGTTGGCTTCGAGCACGGCGGGGCAGAGTATCCATGTCCCGCTCACCTTGACCTTCTTGAGAACGTTGACATGGGCGAGTTCGGAGGCGCTGTCCATCGGGCGCGGCATGGGCGCGATTGTCCGTCCTTGAGGGAACTCGCGCAAAAAATCGCGCGTCTGTGGACACCACGATGGACACCAAAACCGCTGTTTTGTGGACACCATGGTGGACACCATGGCGGCAAGTTATTGATTTAAAAGGTTCTGGCGGAGAGTGGGGGATTCGAACCCCCGATAGAGCTTTTGACCCTATAACGGTTTAGCAAACCGCCGCCTTCAGCCACTCGGCCAACTCTCCGCACCTATTTGCTACGGCTTTCGTGATTATAACTTGCGATTGGGGAATCTGGGCCGGCTCGGGTAGATTTGTCTCTATCTGCTGAAACGAGGATCCGGGTTGACGCGAGGTCGGGGAAACGCAAGGATGCGGCTTCTGCCGCTGATCGCCGCCACATACTTCATGGTCTCCGGCGGTCCCTATGGCCTAGAAGACATCATCGGCAAGGCCGGATACGGCCGTGCACTTCTCCTGCTCCTCCTGGTACCACTCTTCTGGAGCCTGCCCACAGCCCTGATGGTGGGCGAACTCGCCTCCGCCATGCCCTGCGAAGGCGGCTTCTACCACTGGGTTCGTCAGGCGATGGGACCCTTCTGGGGATTTCAGGAGGCCTGGCTCTCGCTCGCCGCAAGCGTCTTCGACATGGCAATCTATCCCACCACCTTCGTCCTCTATCTCTCCCACGTGGCTCCTGCATTCACCGCAGGGTACAGAGGACTCCTGCTGAAGCTCGGTATTGTGGGCATCTCCGCCGTCTGGAACCTCCGCGGAGCAGTAGCGGTAGGACGAGGTTCGCAACGCATGATGGTCATCTCTCTCTCCCCTTTCGTCGTTTTAATCGCCCTCGCAATCTGGCACGCACTGAAACATGGGATAGCACCGGCGACGGCCGGTCCACCCGCCGAAATGGACCTTGGCGGCGCTACCCTGGTAGCCCTTTGGAACTACATGGGCTGGGACAACGCTTCGACCATTGCGCAAGAGGTGGAGAACCCCCAACGAACCTACCCCCGAGCGATGTTGAGTTCAGCCATAGTCGTCATGTGCGTCTACATGCTTCCGCTCGCTGCCGTCTGGATGGCCGGGATCCCAGCCGACCGCTTCTCGACGGGTGCCTGGGTAGACGCCGCGATGCTGCTCGGCGGCCCAGCACTCGCAGTGGCTGTCGTTCTGGCCGGTTCGCTCGACGGCCTTGGCACCTTCAACGCTCTTACACTGTCGCTCACCCGCCTGCCCTACGCCCTGGCAGAAGACGGTCTCCTGCCACGCCTACTGGCGAAGCGATGGTCGAACGGTGTCCCGTGGGTAAGCGTACTGGCCTGCAGCCTAGGATGGGCCCTCGCGCTGGGATTTACCTTCGAGCGCCTTATCTCGATCGACCTCGTGCTCTACGGTGCAGCCCTGCTGCTGGAGTTCGTAGCTCTGGTCGTGCTCCGGGTACGGCAACCCGAACTTCGCCGTCCCTTCAAGATCCCAGGCGGTCTCCCAATCTCGGTCATGGTAGGGATGGGTCCGGCTTTCTTGATCGCGTTCTCGCTATGGGCTGCCAGAGACGAGCACATCGCCGGATTGCCCGCTCTCACATTCGCCGCAGTCGTCGCAGCATCAGGGCCCATCGTCTATATATTCGCCCGAAGAAGCCGCCGCCCCACGACCGCATGAAAGAGGCCGCTCCATCAGCGGCCCTCTCCTCTTTTCTGCACGAAGAAACCTACTTTTGCGGCACGGGCTTCGGCAGAGGATTGATCTTGTTATCGACGAACCGCTGTTGCGCCTCCAGCACCTTGTTACGAGCGAAGGAGGCATCGCGCCACCCCTTAACCTCGACACGTTTGCCCTCGAGGTCCTTGTAGATCGCAAAGAAGTGTGTAATCTCCTTCAGCATATGCGGGTAGATCTCGGAGAAGTTCCAGACATCCTTGTAACGAGGATTGCCCTTCCCAACGCAAAGTACCTTCTCATCCCCAAGCCCTTGGTCCGTCATCTCCAGCAGCCCAATGGGTCGAACCTCCATCACGCAACCAGGGAAGCTCGGCGCATCGACCAGTACCAGTGCATCCAGCGGGTCGCCATCTTCTCCAAGTGTGCTCGGGATAAAGCCGTAGTCACCGGGATAGTGGACCGGTGAGTAAAGATTGCGGTCCAGCCGAAATACGTGGAGCTCTTTGTCGTACTCATACTTGTTGATTCCCTCGTTCGGAATCTCGATGACCGCATTGATCACCTCGGGGGATTTGGCCCCGACGGGTAGCTCAAGGTAGTTCGTCATAAAGTGTGGTTGTCTCTTCCCATTCGAAAAAAATTAGTGGACTGCACAGACCAGATGCTTGTTCGCGTAGACCGGCTTGCTTCGCCGATCGCATCCGATCTCATAGGGGAGGAAAATCTGCATCATGTCTATAATCAAACACGATGAAGGCTCATGTCTATGTCACGCTGAAACGAACGGTGCTGGATGCCCAGGGGCAAACAGTTGCGGATGCACTACGCCGGATGGAATATCGCGGCGTTACCGATGTGCGGCAGGGAAAGTACTTCCTGTTGACCCTGGAAGATGGCCTTGATAAGAGCGCCGCGCAGTCCGAGGTGGAGCGAATCGCGCGCGAAGTCCTCACCAATCCGGTAATCGAACAGTTCACCTTTCGATTAGAAGACTGAAGACAAATAACTTACATCCCTTGCCCTGAATTGTTCCTTTTTGGAGCAAACGGAGGAGTTTGCATAGCATCCAACCCACAAATCCCCGTACGGGAAAAGCGGACTAGACCATGCAACCGCTGACGAGACTCAGGTACCGCCTCTTATAAGAGAAAAGGCGGTCTTCACGCGAGGAGCAACGGATGCCGATACAGGCCATCGTAAGCCGTACTTCAGCTTTTTTACTTCCGGCGATTTTGCTGGTTTTAATACCCGGAAAACTTAACGCGCAGGCTGATCCAGTCGCTTCAAAAAAGGCGGATGTCTCCGTCTTCGGCACGTACTCGAGAGTAACCCCCGACTATGGTCCAGAAATTAATAATGGCTATACCTTTGGTGCCAACTATACCCGGTACATGCATTGGTTCGTCAACCCATCGCTCGAATTTCGCGCCAAGATTGCAAACGGGCCGAACGTCGGACAGAAGACCTTCGGCGGTGGTATCAGGGCCGAACGCCAGTTCAAAAACTTCCACCCCTATGCCAATTTCCTTATCAGTGCTGGGATCTTCACCTTTGAGCACCCTAGCATCGATGTCACAGGCAAGCTATACAAATCAGACGATTCCATTGTCTACTCCACCGGCATAGGGCTCGACTACGACATCACTTCTCAGTGGGCGGCGCGGGCCGACTACCAGTTCGAACACTGGAGTCTCGGGACCAATCAGACCTTCACGCCACGCGTTCTGAGCTTTGGCGTCGTATATCGCATCCCGTTTCGTTCCTATCGACGCTACTAGAGCACTCGCGAAATACAATCGCCAGATGCTACGCTTAAAGGGTCAGGATGGATAACTCTTTGAGTAACGCTTCCGCAGAATCTGCAAGAACAAACCCTCATGTTGCATCAACAGCCGCAGGCAGTCGCTTCGTTCGCGCCTGCCTGCGGCTTCCGGTAGACCGCACTCCCGTCTGGCTGTTACGCCAGGCCGGCCGGTACATGCCTGAGTACATGGCAGTGCGCAAACACCACTCCTTGCTCGATATCTGCCGCACACCCGAGATCGCCGCCGAAGTCACCATTACAGCAGCCGAGCGCCTCGGCGTCGACGCAGCCATCATCTTCGCCGATCTCCTCCTGCCCTTCACACCCATGGGACTCGACTTCGAGTTCCTCGCCGGTGAAGGGCCGATTGTTCACTCCCCCATTCGTACAGTAGAGCAGGTGCACGCCCTCCGAACCGATCGCATCGACGAACTAAGCTACGTAGCCCGCTCCATCGAGAAGGTCGCCGCCCACTTCTCTGCCGCGCGTGCAGATGGCGATCAACTTGGCATCATCGGCTTCTGCGGCGCGCCCTTCACTCTCGCCAGCTACATGATCGAGGGCGGCTCGTCGCGCAACTACATCGAGACCAAGAAGCTCATGTACGGCGACTCCGTAGCCTGGCCACTCCTGATGGAGAAGCTCGTCACCGTGCTTGTCGGCTTCGCCCAGCAACAGGTTGAGGCTGGTGCCGATGTCATTCAGATATTTGATAGCTGGGCCGGTGCTCTCAGCGTAACCGACTACCGCCAGTACTGCCTTGCACCCACCACTGAGCTCGTACGTCGCGTGCAGGCTCTCGGCATTCCTGTCATCTACTTTGGCGTGGACACAGCCTCCCTGTTGCCAGCCATGCGCGAAACTGGTGCCGATGTCATCGGCCTCGACTGGCGCATTACCCTCGACGCAGGGTGGAAGGCGGTTGGCGAAGGCTGCGGCGTACAGGGCAATCTCGATCCCATTGCATTGTTCGCTCCCGACGATGTCCTCAAGGCGCGCGTATGCGAGATCCTCACAGCAGCCGCGGGGCGCCCGGGACATATCTTCAACCTCGGTCACGGCATCGTGCCGGAGACCCCCGTCGAAAACGTTATCAAGGTCGTCAAATGGGTGAAAGAGTACGGAATCAAATGAGCGATGCCCGCCACAGCGCAGTCCTGCTGCTCGCGCACGGAACGCCCGATGTGTTGGGTGAGATGGCCGAGTATCTCAGCAAAGTTACCGGTGGTCGTGCTCTGCCGCACGAGGTCGTCCAAGAGTTGCAACATCGCTATGCCCAGATCGGCCTCGCAGAAACCCCTGGAGCGGAGCCCCCGCCCCTGACCAAATGGACCATTGAGCAGGGTCGTCTCCTGCAACGGACCCTGAACCTCACCACACCTGAGACCCGGGTCTACGTGGGGATGCGCAACTGGCATCCTTATATCGCCGACGTCATCACGCAGATGAGAGCCGATGGTGTAACGCACATCAAGGCCCTCTGCCTCGCCCCGCAGAACTCGCGGACCAGCGTCGGCCTCCACCGGCGGGCGGTCATGGAAGCTGCAACGGGCCTACAAGTGGAGTTCGTCGCCGGGTGGGCTGAACATCCTCTATTGGCCCAGGCCTTCGCAGAAAAGCTTGGGCCTGTATGGGCGAAAGCCTGCGCCGAATCCGACCGCAAAGTTCCCGTCCTCTTCACAGCGCATAGCGTTCCCTGCCGCACCATCATGACGGGTGAAGCCTCTATCGCAGGCGCACGACCGGGAACACCGGTGCAGCAATCACCCGATCCCTACCCGGTAGAGGCAAAGCGAACCGCTCAGCTCGTAGCCGATTGCCTAGTCCCAATAGGCTTCGGTGATAGAGACTGGTTCTTCGCCTTCCAGAGCCAGGGCATCAGCGGAGGCCCATGGATCGGCCCAACGGTTGAGGACACGTTGAAAGCGCTCAAAGAAGAGGGCCACACCGGCGTAGTCATGCAGCCGGTAGGCTTTCTCTGCGATCACGTCGAAATCCTGTACGACATCGACATAGCCTTCAGACAAACTGCCAGTGAACTAGGCTTGACCCTTTGGCGAGCCGAAAGCCTGAACGACTCCGCCCTGCTGGTAGAAGCATTAGCCGAGGTCGCCTCCGGAAATACAAGGCCAACGTAGACGAGATCAAGACTCCAACAACCGCCTAGCTCTCCTCAGCCTCACCCAAAAACCTTCACGGCACAACGGGCGCTCCCCTAGTAGTTCTCTGGGAGAATCGTCGCAGGATAGCCTTGCGCGCTGGGCTTTCGACGAAGCGGTAGACGGCAAGCGAGAGGAGTATCAGAGCGGCGTAAGAGATCCAGGGATCGAAGGCTCCCAGGTGGAGCCGCTCAGGGATGCGGTAGAGGTGGAGAAGGATGAAGACGTTGAAGTGCAGCAGATAAAGGCAGCACACCTTTCCCCCCGCCGTGAC
>Ga0193716_1001773_pt1 | contig 12383 bp, 10 predicted proteins | sample U2c1metaG_FD_145901 | JGI IMG/M metagenome (GOLD analysis project Ga0193716, IMG submission 145901) | Soil microbial communities from a riparian zone of the East river system, Colorado, United States - U2c1 | ecosystem: Environmental > Terrestrial > Soil > Riparian zone | place: USA: East River...
GATTGGCATGCACCGGATGTGGTGTATGACGAGGTGCGGGCCCAGTTCAGCGATGTGGAGACAGTAAACCTTACGCTGGTGATTACGACGATCAATGCGTGGAACCGGCTTGCGATCTCTCTGGGGTCGCATTCGAACCGGGGCGGCGAGGGGAAGAGTTGAGCGAAGGAAGCGCACGGTTCGAGAGCGAAGGCACGCTGGAGCCCCTGCCGATGAGTGCGGGGCGTGCGGTGGTGATGCGGGCGGTTGGGTTGACCAAGGTCTATTCCGATGTGTCGGAGCATGGCCGGGGTGGACTGGAGCTCTTTCGTGGACTGGATCTGACGGTTCATGCCGGCGATATGGTGGCGATTGTGGGGGAGAGCGGGGCCGGCAAGAGCACGCTGCTGCATCTGCTGGCTGCGCTGGACCGGCCTACGGCGGGCGAGGTGTGGTGCGGGGAGAATCGGCTCAGCTCATTTACGGCAAAGCAAGCTGCGGACTTTCGCAACCGCGCTGTGGGGTATGTGTGGCAGTTCCACTATCTGCTGCCGGAGTTCACGGCGCTGGAGAATGTGGCGATGCCGCTGCTGGCTCGCGGGATGGGGCGGGCTTCCGCTATGGAGAGGGCCAGGGTGTGGCTGGGCGAGGTGGGGCTGGCGGAGCGGGGAGAGCACAGGTCGGGCGAGCTGAGCGGAGGGGAGCAGCAGCGGGTTTCGCTGGCGCGGGCGCTGGTGACTGAACCGAAGCTCCTGCTGGCCGATGAGCCTACCGGCGACCTGGATGGGAAGACAGCCGAGGTGGTCTTTGAGCTAATTCAGGGATTGCACAGGGCGCATGGTCTGACGAGCGTGCTGGTGACGCATAACCTTGAGTTTGCAGGACGTTGCGGGCGGGTTTTGCGGTTGCGCGAGGGGCGCCTGGTCCAGGAAAGCTCCTAAGTGCATCTAATTTGGTGCTGGTTTTGCACAGCGGGAGTCTAAAAGAATGCTAAGTTATGCATAACTTTTGAGAGATTTTCATATAGGTTGCGTAGGCGACTACACTGATAGGAGTGGGATGGATGCTTCGCAGTTAGAAGTAGCCTGATTTGTCTCTGGAAGTACGTTGCACGGAGATGGTACGGGACCAACGGCGCTATGCGGCCTTCGGGCTGGGTGGTGGCCGGCTTGAAGGGGAGATCATGTTCGAACGCTATACGGAGAAGGCGCGGCGGGTTATATTCTTCGCTCGGTATGAGGCCAGTCAGTTCGGTTCGCCCTATATCGAGACGGAGCATCTGTTGCTGGGGCTGCTGCGGGAGGACAAGGCGCTGACGAATCGCTTTTTGCGGTCGCACGCGTCGGTGGAGTCGATACGCAAACAGATTGAAGGGCATACGACGATTCGGGAGAAGGTGTCGACCTCGGTCGATCTGCCGCTCTCGAATGAGTGCAAGCGGGTGCTCGCCTATGCCGCAGAAGAGGCGGAGCGGCTCTCGCACAAGCATATCGGGACGGAGCATCTGCTGCTGGGACTGCTGCGCGAGGAGAAGTGCTTCGCCGCAGAGATACTGACGGAGCGGGGGCTGAGGCTTCCGGCTATTCGCGAGGAGTTGCAGCGGACGACACAGGAGAAGGTGCCGGCATCGCAGGGAGGCAAGGGACAGCGCGGCGAGCAGAGTATGCTGGCGGAGTTTTCACGTGACCTGACGCAGAGTGCTTTGGACCAGCAGCTCGATCCGCTGGTTGGGCGCGATGCCGAAGTGGATCGCGTGATCCAGATTCTGTGCCGCCGGACGAAGAACAATCCTGTGCTGATCGGCGAGCCGGGCGTGGGCAAGACGGCCATCGTTGAAGGCTTGGCGCAGAAGATTGCGGATGGTGAGGTGCCGAGCTTCCTGGCCGACAAGCGGGTGCTGGCGCTGGACCTTTCGCTGATCGTTGCGGGAACGAAGTATCGCGGGCAGTTTGAAGAGCGGCTGAAGACGATCATGAAGGAGTTGATGGAGAATCAGAACTCCATCGTGTTCATCGACGAGCTGCATACGCTGGTGGGCGCCGGGTCGGCGGAGGGGTCGCTGGATGCGGCGAATATCCTGAAGCCGGCGCTGAGCCGCGGCGAGATTCAGTGCATCGGCGCGACGACTCCTGCGGAGTACCGGAAGTCGATTGAGAAGGACCGGTCGCTGGAGCGCAGGTTCCAGGCGGTGAAGGTTCCTCCGCCGAACGAAGAGGATGCGATCAAGATCATCATGGGGATCAAGGACAAGTATGAGAAGTTTCATGCTGTCAGCTATACCGATGATGCGATCAACTTCTCGGTGTCGCACTCGAGCCGGTATATTCCCGACCGGTTCCTGCCGGATAAGGCGATCGATTTGATCGACGAGGCGGGGGCGCGGGTGAAGCTGCGGCAGACTTCTCTGCCCGAAGAGCTGACCGAGGTGCAGAAACGGATCAAGTTCATCGTGCACCGCATGGAGAACGCGATTGCGAATCATGAGTTCGAGAAGGCTCGGTTTTACTCGGACGAGGAGCGCAAGGAGCGGGAGAATCTACGGGCACTGCGGGACAAGTACCACCTGGATGATTCGTCGGCGGGCATTGTGACGCGCGAGGACATCGAGGATGTGGTCAGCCGCTGGACGGGTGTGCCGGTGACATCGCTGAAGGAAGAGGAGACGCAGCGGTTGTTGCGGGTCGAGGAAGAGCTGCACAAGCGCGTGATCTCGCAGGACAAGGCGATCTCGGCGCTGGCGCGGGCGATTCGACGGTCACGTGCGGGGCTGAAGAACCCGGCGCGGCCGATCGGCAGCTTCCTGTTCCTTGGGCCTACGGGCGTCGGCAAGACGGAGATGGCGCGGACGCTGGCGCAGTTCCTGTTCGGGAGCGAAAAGGCGCTGATCCGGTTCGATATGTCGGAGTTCATGGAGAAGCATTCCGTGAGCAAGCTGATCGGCTCGCCTCCGGGCTATGTTGGCTACGAGGAGGGCGGCCAGTTGACGGAGCGCGTGAAGCGCAATCCGTACTGCGTCGTGCTGCTGGACGAGATCGAGAAGGCGCATCCGGATGTCTTCAACCTGCTGCTGCAGGTGTTTGAAGATGGGCAGTTGACGGATGGACTGGGCAACACGGTCGACTACAAGAATTGCATCATCATCATGACCTCGAACATTGGGGCGAAGCATCTGCAGAAGCGGCAGGGGCTGGGCTTCCAGAGTGAGAAGGAAGACATGGTGCTGGACAAGATGGAAGAACTCGTCAGGAGCGAGGTCAAACGGACCTTCAATCCTGAGTTCCTGAACCGGTTGGACGAGATCATCATCTTCACGTCGCTGTCGGATGCGGACCTGATGCAGATTCTCGAACTGCTGGTGCAGCAGCTCAACGCGAACCTGGTCCACAAGGCGATCACGATCTCGGTCACGGACGAGGCGAAGAAGTGGATCATCCAGAAGACCGCTTCGGATCGTACGTACGGCGCTCGTCCGCTGCGCCGTGCGCTGCAGCGGTTTGTCGAGGATCCGCTCTCAGAGGCGCTGATCGCTGGCGGGATCGTGCAACGGCCTGCGTTCCTCGAGGTGTACATGGAGAACAATGCACTGTTCTACCGGCCGATCGCCTCCGATGGCGAGGAGAAGCTGGCGGGGCTTGCGCTGACTACCGTGTAGCTTCAAAGATCTGATGAACTTATGCCCCGGCTGAATGGCCGGGGCATATTGTTTAACGCCGAGGAGACTGTACTTATGAATCCGCGTGAGTTTACAGCGCGGATGCCGACCTTGCTCGCTTGTGGCGCCTTGATGCCGGAACAGGCTGGGCTCGCGAGCTCACCTATGGTGCAGTCGGGGATCTTCAAGCCAACATGCAACGAGGTCCCGGCGTGATGCCGGGACCTCATTGTGTCTGTGGCTTTGTGGGTTTAAACGAGAGATTGGGCGGTCTTGACGGCGTTGGAGACAACGCCGCCTGCCTTGTCCACTGCCGTCTCTACCTGTTCCCTGGTGCGCTTTACAGCCTTCTGTGCTTCGTTACTGAAGCGTTCGGCCTGCGATTTGAGGTAGTCTCCGGCATCTTCCAGATAATCGCCGGCGTCTTCAACGCCCTTGCGAAGCTGCCTGCGAGTCTTTGTCCCGGTCTGGGGAGCATAGAGGAGAGCGATAGCGGCACCGGCTGAAACCCCGATACCAAAAGCCAACCAATAGTTCTTTGCACTCATTGCGAGATACCTCTTGCCGTAATTTTTCTCATACTTCTCTTCGTTTGGATTCCGGCCAATGGCGATTGGTTGGTTTTTCCCATTGGGCGTAAACCGTTTTCTTCGAGGCAACTATTTTCTTTAGTGCGATTTAGACAGCGAGGCCAGCTAGTTCCCTGGCCCGAAGGAAGACCCTTGCGAACATGGTGCGGTTCAGGCGGCCGGTGTTGGTATTGCGCAGAGAGGGGTGATAGCTGGTGAGCATGTGCAAGCCATTGGGTAGAACGTACTGGGCTCCGTGACTGAAGCTGTAGGCTGATTTCTTTTCGATGACCCCGGTATGGAGGAGATGGGCGAGGTAGCCATCGAAGGCTATCTTTCCCAGACAGACGACGACACGGACGCGAGAGAGGGCTTCAATCTCGCCGGCAAGGTGGGTGGCGCAGTTGCGAATCTCCTGCGGGGTGGGTTTGTCGCCGGGCGGAGCACAACGGACGACGGAGGCGATCCAGGCGTGGCGGAGTTTAAGGCCGTCGTCGCGGGAGACGCCTGTAGGTTGGCTGGCGAAGCCCAGCTCGTGCAGGACGGGATACATGAAGTAGCCGGAGCCGTCGCCGGTGAAGGGGCGGCCAGTGCGGTTGGCTCCGTGGGCGCCGGGAGCAAGGCCGAGGATGAGAACGCGGGCACGTGGGTCCCCGAAGCCTGGGACGGGACGGGCCCAGTAGGTCTCATCCTGGTAGGCACGGCGCTTGACCTCTCCGATTCCGCGGCAATAGTCGCGGAGGCGAGGGCAGCGTTCGCAGTCAATGATGGATTCGCGAATCTGGAGAAAGAGTGGGGACGTTATCTGTTTGTTGATGCGTATCACTGCATCTCAATGATAATTGCATCGAGCTGTTGCTGTGGTGCCCGAACATTACCTCGCTGTTTTCGTAGAATACCCTTGAGCAAGAGTTTAGCTAGAAGGCGGTAAGTTGGAAGATCCAAGATTGAGCAGGATGTACGCCGCGCTTGTGGCGCGAAGGTTTATGGAGCTGCGCAACAGTACCTGGCGCTTGATGGTCAAGCGTTCCGGTCTTTTGACCTTTGTTGTGCTGACGATCGGGCTTTTGTCGCTGGCATTGGGGTGGAGGGCGCACAGGCAGGGGCAATTCGCGAAGTTGAAGACAGAGTTGAAGGCGAAGGGAGACTCTGCCCCGCAGGTTTCCGCAGCAGCGCGGCCTGGCGGGCAGGATGCGATCGTGCTGCAGCGCGCGCAGCCGACCATTGGGACGGTGCCGGAGTTTCTTTCGGCCACGGTACTGCCCGGGCGTGGCATGAATGTGCTGCAGATTACCGCCTATCTGCCCCATAAGGGCGAGGTACAGCTTCTCGCCTCTCCGTCTCTGGACGAGGCGGCGCGATTGATGAACGGGAGCGGCATGGATTCGGCGGGAGAGGCAAGTCTGGAGATGGGAGGTGCCTTCGAGGTCCCATGGGCAAACCGTATCTCCGGTGCAGCTCCCCCGGGTGGAACCTCCCTATTGACCGCGTGGCACGGACAACCCCTTACCCTTCCCCTGACCGCGAAAAAATATAACGGAGACCCGGTATCTGTAGGCGGACTGCTGCTGCGACGTGGTGCGGACTCAGTAAAGACAAATGCGATGCCCGATGGCGGAGAGGCGCAGGCAATCTTCAATGCGGGAGATTTCTATGGGCACTGGATATCGCAGACGGAGATTACGACATCGGTTCAGTTGAGCGGCCGGGCGTTGGAGCTGCAGGTGGTGGCTCGCAATACGGGAGATAAGCCGGAGCCGATGGGAGTTGGCTGGCACCCCCGGTTCGCGATCCTCAGCGGAGACCGAGACAGGGCGACTCTGCGAATGCCGAGCGCTGTGAGAGCGGAGGTTCGGGATCGCAGCAGTGGGCTTCCGAGTGGAAGGCTCCTACCGGTAGCCGGTACGGAGTATGACTTTACGGGGAGAAACGGGGTACCGCTGGGTCGGCTAAGCCTGGACGACAGCTTTGTTCATCTTCGGCCGACGCTGCTGGAGAGTGGACCGGTTGCCGAGTTGCGCGATCCGGGGAGCGGCTATGGCCTGCGGGTCACCGCCATCACACCGAGCATCAAGGCGATGCGGGTCTATGCTCCGGCGGATGAGAAGTTTGTCTCGATTGAACCGCAGTTCAACTATGACGATCCATTTGGGCACGAATGGCCCAAGGAGGAGGATACCGGGATGGTTGTCCTGCAGCCGGGACAGTCTACGCAATGGACAGTACGGCTGGAGATATTCCCCCTGACATTGGATCAGTTGAAGCGCTAATTGATCTGCGGAACTCGTAGAACAAACATCACCGGCTAAATCCCCCAAAGGATACATGGCTGCAGGTTTGACCCTCGACAACGAAGACTCGTACAGTAGTAGGGAGGCGTAGACCGCGCGGCCAGCTCATGAGCGAGCGATGCGGCATATACAGACGTCCCTGGAAGGCATGGCTTTGACCCCGACTGAGATGACAGAGACAAACGAAACTGCTGAACAGCAGTCTGAAGTAGCGCACACGCATGATCACGCACATGACCATGATAACGAGCATCAGCATGCTCCTTCTCTGAACCCGGAGTTGACGCGCGAGATTGAAGTGGAAGTCCCGGCCGATGAGGTCTCGAAGAGCTTCAAGACCATCGTGAAGCGGTACCAGAAGTTGGCACGGATTCCCGGATTCCGCGCGGGCAAGGTGCCTGAGTCGCTGATCCGGTCTAAGTTCGCCAAAGAGGTGCGGCAAGAGGTTCTGGAGAGCCTGGTGTCGGAGCGCTTTCGCAACGCCATCACTGAGCAGAAGCTGAAGCCTGTGTCGGAGCCGCAGTTGCTCGACATGCAGCTGTTCGACGGCCAGCCGCTGAAGTTCAAGGCTGCGTTTGAGGTTGCACCTGAGTTCGAGATTGCAGGTTATGACAGCGTCCGCGTGGCGAAGCCCGATGCGACCCTGACGGACGAAGAGTTCGACGCAGAGCTTAGCCGGGTGCTCGACAGCTATGCGACCGTGGAGCCCGTTGAGGAAGATCGCCCTCTGGTGGATGGGGACTGGGCAGAGATTCAGTTTCGCGGCGAGGTGCAGGATCTTGCGCAGACGGTGACCGAGGATGGAGTCGCCAACGTATCGAAGAGCGAGCCGATTACGGGCGAGGATGTCCTGATCGAGATCGGCGGCAAGAATACGCTGGGCGCCTTCAATGAGGCTCTGCGTGGGGCGAAGCCTGGGCAGGAGCTGAAGTTCGAGGTGGTCTACCCGGCGGCCTTCGGCGAGCAGCGGCTTGCGGGCCAGACCGTCAGCTACGACGTGACGGTGAAGAGCATCAAGCGCAAGACCTATCCGGAGCGGGATACCGAGTTTGCCAAGCAGCTTGGCAACTACGAGAGCTGGGACGACTTCGAGACCAAGCTGCGGGAGCACTCAGCCGGTCGTAAGAAGGACGCGCTGGAGAGCCAGGCCAAGGACAAGATGCTCGAGGAGCTTATCGCGAAGTATCAGTTCCCTGTTCCTGAGTCATTTGTGCAGCAGCAGGTCGATGCGAGACTGGACCGCGGGTTGCGCGCGCTGGCCCAGCAGGGTATGTCGCCTGAAGATATGCGTAAGCTGGACTTTGGAAGGCTGCGTGCGGCGCAGCGGGATCAGGCTGTGAACGAGGTGAAAGCCTCGATGATTCTGGACCGCGTCTCTGAGGCAGAGGGCGTCGTAGTGAGCGATGAGGATCTCGATCGCGAGTTGCTGATGCTCTCGATCCAGTCGCGGGAGCCGCTGGAGACGCTGCGGGACAGGCTGGCGAAGGATGGCGGGCTGGATCGGATTCGCGAGCAGATGCGGCGCGAGAAGACGGGAAGCGTGCTCTACGAGAAGCTGTCGGCGTAGAGTCTGTAACGGGTCGATATTGTCTAATTGCCTAACGGAAGAAAGAAAGAGAGTGTTATGGGACTAGTACCGATGGTGATCGAGCAGACGAGCCGGGGCGAACGCGCCTACGACATTTATAGCCGTCTGCTGCGGGACAACATCATTTTTCTGGGAACACCGATCGACGACAACATTGCCAATGTGATCATTGCGCAGATGCTGTTCCTGAGCGGCGAGGACCCGGAGAAGGACATCCAGCTCTATATCAATTCGCCGGGGGGATCCATTACCGCGGGGTTGGCAATCTATGACACGATGCAATACATCAAGAACGACGTCGTGACGTTCTGTATTGGGCAGGCTGCGAGCATGGGCGCCTTTCTGCTGATGGCAGGCAAGAAGGGCAAGCGGTTTGCCCTGCCAAACTCGCGTATCCTGATTCATCAGCCGTCGATGGGCGGGCTGAGCGGACAGGCTACGGATATCGACATCCATGCGCGCGAGATCTTGCGGATTCGCGAGATCACCAACAAGCTGATGAGCGCGAGCACGGGCCAGACGCTGGAGCGCATCGAGCGGGACGTCGAGCGCGACTTCATCATGACGGCAGCGCAATCGAAGGAATATGGGATCATCGACGATATTATCGATCGCCCCAGAACGTAATGACTGGTGGACTACCGCATGGAGCCCGGGCCCTTGGTCCGGGCTTCGGCGTTATGACCAATTGGATGTATTGCCGAAGGCACCTTGCCACGATGGGCAAGATGAAAGAGGTGTAAACTTGTACTACACCTTGTAGTGCGGTCTATCCAGGAGTTGTCGTATCTATGAAAACATCACGGGGCTCAGACGAATCTCTTCGATGCTCGTTCTGCCATAAATCGCAGGATGCCGTCGCCAAGCTTATTTCCTCGCCATCGGACTATCCGCGGGCGTACATCTGCGATGAGTGTGTGGCGGTATGCAACTCGATCCTCGAAGACGATCGCACCGAGGCCCAGCCCGGAGCAGCGCCGGCGCACCTGCCGAAGCCCCAGGAGGTCAAGGCGTTTCTGGATGAGTACGTGATCGGGCAGGACCAGACGAAGAAGAAGCTGGCCGTAGCGGTCTACAACCACTACAAGCGCATCCAGATGAACAAGACGCGCGGCAATGACGTGGAGCTCGCAAAGTCGAACATTCTTCTGGTGGGACCGACTGGATCGGGCAAGACCTTGCTGGCGCATACGCTGGCGAAGATGCTTGATGTACCATTCGCGATCGTCGATGCGACCACGCTGACCGAAGCAGGTTATGTCGGCGAGGACGTTGAGAACATCATCCTGAAGCTGCTACAGGCTGCAGACGGGGATGTCACGCGGGCTCAGAGTGGAATCATCTACATCGACGAGATCGACAAGATTGGACGCAAGGACGAGAACCCTTCGATTACGCGCGACGTTTCGGGTGAAGGGGTGCAGCAGGCGCGGCTGAAGATTCTCGAAGGTACCGTTGCCAATGTTCCGCCACAAGGCGGACGCAAGCATCCGCACCAGGAGTTCACGGCGGTGGATACGACCAACATCCTCTTCATCTGCGGTGGAGCGTTCGTCGGCCTCGAAAAGGTTATTGGCCGACGTGTCGGCAAGAAGGCACTTGGCTTCCGCGCGATTGCCGATCCTGATGCGAAGGATGGAGACGTCACGCCGATCCGTGCACAGCGTGACTCCGAGCTGCTGCGGCAGGCGGAGCCGCAGGATCTGTTGAAATACGGCTTGATTCCAGAGTTTGTCGGACGCCTGCCTGTGATGGGGATTTTGGACGAGCTGGATGAAGCAGCGCTGATCGAAATTCTGACGAAGCCACGGAATGCGATCCTCAAGCAATATGCCAAGCTGTTCGATTTCGAGGGCGTGAAGGTAACGTTCTCCGATGAGGCAGCACGAGCGATTGCACGCGAGGCTCTGTTGCGTAAGGTAGGGGCACGCGGCCTGCGGATGATCATCGAAGAGCTGATGCTTGACCTGATGTACCACGTACCTGGAAACAAGAAGGTAAAGGACATCGTGATTACGGAAGCCATGGTCAAGAATCGCGACCTGACGCTGCCGATGCTTCTGGAGAAGGCTGGCTGAACAGAGGGCGGTAGACGTTGAAGGCATCCTGCAGCAGCTGTATATTTATCGACGCAACTGATGCGTCCGTGCCTTTTACTACCTTAAAGAATCTCCCATCTTGCAATACGATTTACTTGCGGGTTGAAGACCGGATATCTACTCTTCTGGCCTTCGCCAGCCGGGAGTAACTTTGCTGCGGCCAAACAGTCGCGTAGGACTAGTCGACGCATTACAATCACATGAAGCCGCGAACGCCGGTAGTTGCATCGTTACCGCCGTCTGAACGTCTAATTGTGGGGAGAGTGATGACAAACCAACCAAAAGAAACGCTGAGCGGTGACGTTCGCAAGCTGCCAATGATGCCCATTCGTGACATGGTCATCTTTCCACACATGATGACCCCATTTGTCGTTGGCCGCGAATCCAGCGTGCGGGCGCTCGAAGAGGCACTGTCGGGGGATCGGAAGATCTTCCTGGCTACGCAGCACGATGCCTCCGTCGATGAGCCTAATGCCGATGACATCTACGAGACGGGAACGATCGGCAATATCGTCCAAAGCGTCAAGATGCCAGATGGAAATATCAAAGTTCTAGTTGAAGGTGTTGAGCGGGCGCGGGCGACTGAAGTGAACGATGTTGACGGCTTCTTTGTCGCCACTGTGCAGACCGGCCAGACACATCTGGAGCAGACGCCCCAGGTCGAGCAGCTTATGCAGCGAGTTCACTCGCTGTTTGAGCAGTATGTGAAGCTGCAGCAGTCTTTGAACTACGAGACCATGGCCGCCAGCGTGCGCTCCGATGAACCGGCGAAGCTGGCGGATACGATCTCCGCGAATTTGCAGCTCTCCATCGAGGAGAAGCAGCTGCTGCTTGAAGTCTTCGATCCCGCGGTTCGGCTGTCCAAGGTGGCGGATGTGCTCGATGTCGCGATTGAGAAGTTGAACATGGACCGGACCATCCAGTCGCGAGTGAAGCGGCAGATGGAGAAGGCTCAGAAAGAGTACTACCTCAACGAGAAGATCAAGGCAATTCAGAAGGAGCTTGGCCGCGGCGAGAAGTCCGAGTTCGACGAGCTGAAGAAGAAGATTGACGCGGCGGGAATGCCGAAGGACGTGCTCGACAAGTCGCTACAGGAGTTGAAGAAGCTCGAGGCTATGCCGCCCATGTCGGCCGAGTCTACCGTGTCGCGAAACTATCTGGACTGGCTGCTTGCGGTGCCGTGGAAGAAACGCTCGAAGGAGATTCGCTCGATCGAGCACGCAGAGCAGATCCTCAACGAGGACCACTACGGCCTGGAAAAGATCAAGGAACGCATCCTCGAGTTTCTCGCCGTGCGGCAGCTGGTCAAAAATCCGAAGGGGTCGATCCTTTGCTTCGTTGGGCCTCCAGGTGTGGGCAAGACCTCGCTTGGTATGTCCATTGCCAAGGCAACGGGGCGAAAATTCGTAAGGATGTCGCTTGGCGGCGTGCGGGATGAGGCAGAGATTCGTGGACATCGCCGCACCTATATTGGCGCGTTGCCAGGGCAGATTATCCAATCGATGAAGAAGGCCGGGACAAAGAACCCGGTGTTCATGCTGGACGAGATCGACAAGATGGCTTCCGATTTTCGTGGGGACCCGGCTAGTGCCCTGCTCGAAGTTCTCGACCCGGAGCAGAATACTTCCTTCCAGGATCACTACCTCGATGTGGAGTATGACCTGTCGCAGGTTCTGTTTGTCGCGACGGCGAACGTGCTGCATACGATCCCTGGCCCCTTGCAGGATCGCATGGAGATTCTGAGACTGCATGGCTATACCGAGCTGGAGAAGCTGGAGATTGCCAAGCAGTACCTCGTGAAGAAGCAGCGCGAAGGGACCGGCCTGACGGAGGAGCAGATCGTCTTTGAAGATGGCGCCCTGCAGCAGATCATCCGCTCCTACACGCGTGAAGCTGGTGTGCGGAACCTTGAACGTGAGATCGGGAACGTGTGCCGTAAGGTCGCACGACGCGTGGTGAAGAATGGCGCCAAGCATCAGGAGACCGTAACTGTAGAGAACGTGGCGGAGCTTCTGGGTGTGGCCAAGTTCCGAGACTCACAGGTCCACGAGAAGAGCGAGGTTGGGCTGGTTACTGGCCTTGCGTGGACGGAGATGGGCGGAACGATTCTACAGACCGAAGTGCAGGTTCTGGACGGCAAGGGCAAGATGACGGCGACCGGTCAGCTGGGCGACGTCATGCAGGAGTGTGCACAGGCTGCGCTGA
>Ga0193716_1001774_pt1 | contig 12383 bp, 12 predicted proteins | sample U2c1metaG_FD_145901 | JGI IMG/M metagenome (GOLD analysis project Ga0193716, IMG submission 145901) | Soil microbial communities from a riparian zone of the East river system, Colorado, United States - U2c1 | ecosystem: Environmental > Terrestrial > Soil > Riparian zone | place: USA: East River...
CCAAATCCCGAAAGTCTCCGGGCATGTCCGCGAATATTCCCGTTTTGTAGAGACTGTCGGCGGCCGCCCGAGCCACTGACTCTTAATCATCCGGTCCCAGGTTTGAGCCCTGGTGCGCCCACTACCGGTCTCAGGGGTTGGACCTTCGCAGCTCGCGCGGAAGTGCGGGCTTTCTCGCTCGCGGGGCGTCTCTCAATTCGTCTCCTGTCTCTGCGGAGAAAATTTCCGTTCCCGGCTACAGGGATTATTCTGGACCAAGTCCAAGGGCTCCGAAGCTGGCTCTATTCGGTGGGCGGATCTTGTGGAACAAGTCATCCATCGTAAACGAAGGTGCTCGAGCTGCCCCTGAACAAAAACTGGCCTGGCGGGTTCGAGCGGTGTGCTACGAGATTGCAATGATCTCAAGCTCTTGACCGGATGCACCGACTGCATCCCCAACAGCTTTACCCATCAGACTCGGTGCCACCGGGGATACGAAGGAAATAGAACAGCGCCTTCCGCAGCAATTGCGCTATCGTTCCCGTCGCCGACGTGCCGAGCGCTTCGGATTTGATTTACGACAGGCAGAGCGACAGCGGAGAGCTAAACGAGGTCCTTCGGCTTTCCTCCATTGCCGAGCACCATCGCTCGCATTTCCTCAACGAGGCGGAGAGTCTTCACCATATGGTCTGGAGGGGCAGACTTGCCGAACATAGACGTGATATCCTCGGCCATGTCCACAGATTGATCAAAGCCTACGACAATAGCCAATCGTAGCGCTGGAATTCTCGCGAACCTGCTAAACAGGTTGGCGAGAACAATGTTCATCGCCAGTGTTTCGGCTGATAGCAAACGAAGTTCTTTTTCATGTTCCATATAAGTCTCTTCGTCTATTTGGAGGCGTGCGTCCCCGAAAGGATGATAAATGCTCATCAAAGCGCGGACCAAGGTCTCGCGTTCCGCTGATCTGGAAGGCTGCTCGTAAAGCCATCCTTGCATCTATCGTCAAACAAGAAACCCGCCGAAAATCGACGGGATCTTTCAGCAACCCAAGGCGGCCCTTGGGCCGCCTTTAGCTTGGAATGGGCGCCGTCTTATCGGCGGGATGGCGCATAGCCGAAGAAAGCACGCGCCCGCCAAATTGTAGGGCCGGTCGCGCTGGGCGCGATCAATCCTTATGCCGAACGTGATGCTTCACTGAGATGTGCTTTGAGGACATCATCATCGCATACGGACCCTTGTGGGCCGACGCCATAGCGCTCATTGGCGCGCCATCATGGGATCCAACGCCCAAGCTCTGATAAAAAGCCTGTGCGCCCGGTTCCTGGGAAGCTTGCTGTGCAAATCCAGGGGTTGCAGCCGCCGCTGACAGAATCGCAGCCACGGCAAGAAGTTTCAAATTGTTCATCTTCCAATCCTTCTAGCTAGTTGACCCCGGCGCGTCTGTCCGTTGGTCTTCTGACGGGATGACTCAGATCCGATCTGCGATATTCCCGTCGACGCCAATAATGTTTTGATTATTTCAAGTCGCGAGCCACGGATGGCGGCAAGCGAACCACTGCGCGCGCGGCCATCAGCTATCTCAAAAAAATGTCCCCTCCACATCGACGATGAGGCGTCGATGGAAGGGGACGTCCGGAAAAGTTGGGTTCGTTACTTGTGGTACATTGAGGTCTTGACCGGCTCATCAGGTGCCCAGAGCCGATAGTTCAGCGTCGCAAAGACAGTCAGACCCTGCGGAACCAGAGAAGAGTCGTCGCCCGTCGCGGCGACAGCGGCAGGATTTGAGGCCTTTGCCGAAACCTCTTGCGTTGCCCACACAGACAAGGCCGCGGGTCCGAAATCGTAACCCACGAGAGCGCCCACCGCCCAAATATTGAACCTTTGGGCATTCAGCAGGGTCCCGGTGGCGTAAGCACAGGTTGCTGTACAGGAGTCGTTGGAAACCTGTCCGTAGTAATAAGCGACAGGCCCGAAAGTCCATTTGCCGATCGTCTTGGTAGCGGTAAAGTCGGCGTGTAGAATATCACCTGTCGTATACTGAGAGACGGTATTTCTTGTGTTGAATTCCTCGTAGATAGCGGCGCTCAAGTTCCAGCCATCTTTCAAGTACGAAGTGATCACTTCGGGCTGGAATGTCCAGAATGATAATCCAGCGTTCCCGGTCCCAAAGACACCATTGACGGTCCCATCCGGCGTGTAAATCCCGAGACCGGTTTTTATGGCAAACCCACTATCTGCAAGCTTCCAGCTCAACTCGAACGGTGCGATATAGGTGTTATGCACGCCAGCGGATTGTGTATTGACCGGACTACCGGTGCTCGACTCCACGAATGGCTGCGCAATAACCGCATCGTAGGTTGCGCCGAGGAACGTCCAACCGGGAACGAACAGAAAGCCCTGCACGTCAACGGCGGCCTGCGCTCCGGTTGTGGTCGACCCCCCCAGTGCTGAAGTCGTCCCGGGTCCAGCCAGGTTCGCCTGTAAGGTAAAAACTTGGTTGAACATATAGATGCCCGGCGACGGAACTCCGGCGCTTGCACCGATCAATACGCCCGGCTTGGACGCCACCGCGACCCCCGCCTCAATCGCCTTTGCGGGCGACCAGGAGAGCGCGAACACGCTTGCTGCAGTCAATAGAGCCTTGCTAATTAGCTTCATATGCCTTCCTTTTTTGTTGTGAAAGCGTTCCTCACCGGACGGGTCTCTAGCAAGCAGGGAAGGCAAATCCTGTTACTGGAGGGCCACAAGGAAAACCTGAACTGTCTTTGAAATCGATTTGCGCGGACTCCGCACAGTTGACTGCGCTCTGAAAGATTCGAATGCAGCGGATGAAGTCCGATGGTGCCGGAAACAGCACGCATGGCCTTCGTGAGATAAATTGATAAAAAATTTATCAGACCGGGAATTTTCGAACCCGAGCGCGAGTCTTCCGATCAGGATTCCTCAGCCGAGGGCTCCGTGATCGGGGACGCGGTCAGTTGGCTGCGTTTGGGAGGATCGCGTGCAAAAAGTCTGAGGCGACGTCACCGGCCGCGTTGACGCTCTGGCGCCAATCGTCAGGTTGAATACCCGACGGCCAGGCCGTGCCAAAGGGATTTTGATCTTTCGGCCAAAAGACATTCCGATTTTCCGCGGCAACCGCATTCCGGTTCTTCGAGCCATGGGCATTCCGAACCTCTTTGCTCGTGTGCGCTTTGTGGTGTCGGGTGATGTGCTCGGCCGCCATGGTCGCATTTGCCATCGACGCGACAATCAGAGTCGAGCCAAGCAAGCTAGGGATCGCCTTTAGCATTATGGTTCTCCCTCGATCTCCCTCGTTTGTCGTGATGCTGCGAGCGCAGGTCACGTGACGAAGACATCGTGACGTTCAAGTCGGGGCGTAGGAGATTAAAAATATTTAAGTGGCCTGAGTCGATAGTCGACGATACACGTCCTCAAAACGCCTGCTGAAAGTGATCTCTTAGCGCGCCCGGCGACGACGCTGTTAGCGCTCGCGCGTGTATGAGCAGATATAGCGATCCCCGGTTTAATTTTGCCGGTAGTTGCCGAACCATCACAGGATTTGCAGGGCACCGCGGATTACACGAGGACTTGTCGGTCGACCGACATTCAGTCTAGGGGGTTTTTTCATGCGCAAGAAGTATCTGTCCGCGGTTATGGTTGCCGCGGGAATCTTAACGTTGCCGATTGGTACGGCATACGCCGACGAGGTTTCTGATCTCAAGGTCGAGGCCAAGGCGCTCCAAAAGCAGAATGATGCTCTGGCCAAACGCCTCGCGACCATCGAAAAGCGCGAGAAGGCCATCGAAACCGATAACACGCAGCGGATTATGAACGCGCACGCGGCCGACATGCCGATGCCGGTCAAGGCCTATCCCGCCGGGCCGGTTGACGATGCGCTGTGCTGGAAGCGCGTCTGCCTCTACGGCATCGTCGATGTCGGCTTTGGCTGGCAGTCGCATGGTCAGCCGTTCAACGGCGCCTTCCCCACGGGTGCGCAATATCTAGTGAGCGCGGGCAGCAATCGGGCGCTGTGGACCGCCGCGCCCAACGGCCTGTCGCAGTCGACGATCGGCTTGAAGGGTGCATACGAAGTACTTCCCGGCGTGGATGCCATCTTCAAGGTTGAAACCGGCTTCGATCCGATGTCCGGCCAACTCGCCAACGGCGAGGGATCAATGGTGCAGAACAATGGCATTCCGCTGAACTTACGGTCGGCGAACGGCGATTCGAGCCGCAACGGCCAGGCCCTCAACGGCCAGGCCTATGTCGGTCTGTCATCTCCGACCTACGGCACCCTGACCGTCGGCCGCAACAACTCGCTGACGCTCGATCAGATCCTCGGCTATGACCCGATGGGCGGGTCTTATGCGTTCTCGCCGATCGGGTTCTCGGGCACGTGGGCGGGCGCAGGCTCCACCGAGGATGGGCGGCTCGACCAGTCGATCAAATACAACTGGAACTACGGCCTGGTTCATGGCGGCGTGATCTACCAGGTCGGCAATTACGGCGACAGCAGCACTACGGACTGGGTGCATGACGATCTCCAGGGCAATATCGGCTTCATCTATCAGGGCTTCAGCATCGATGGTACGGCCGCCAAGGTCCGCGGCATGGTGTCGGCGTCGCCGCTATCCCCCTCTCCGGCGAATATCGGTCTGACGGGACTGGCAGCAACAATCTCCGACAACATCGAATGGATGGTCACCGCGAAGTACAAGTGGGACCAGTTCGAGGTGATGGGCGGCTACGAGAACATCGACTTCGCCAATCCGTCCAATCCCGTGCCGGCGGGCTTCGTCAACAACTACGGCTTCGGCTTCAGCACGGTGAGCAACACCGCTTTCCCGATGGACAAGGTCCTCCAGATGATGTGGATCGGCGGCAAGTGGCAGGCGACCGAGCACTTAACCTTGGTCACGGCGTATTATCATGAGATCCAGAATGCGTTCGGCACCGGTGCCATCGCCGGATGCAGCACGACGGTTTCGGGCGATTGCAGCGGAACGATGGATATGGTGTCGTTCATGGCCGACTACGTCTTCACCAAGCACTTCGATGTGTATGCCGGCGTGGAGTACTCGCAGGCGAAGAACGGCCTGGCGTCTGGCTTCGTCCAGACCTCGATCCTCAGCCCGGTGACCGGTGCTGTGCTTGGGCCCAATGGCAAGTCGACCGCGACGAACATCGATCCGATGATCGGCGCGCGCTACTCCTTCTGATTCTAAGCGCACCGGCGCGGCGATCCAGACGCCGCGCCGAATTTACTAACTATGCCCGGCGCCGCTGGTGTCCGTAGTCTCGATCGCAATAAAGCAAGCCCCGTCCCTACAGACGGGGCTTCGCGTTGCCAGGCGGTCGAGGCGATCCGTTGGTCTCGGCACATGGCCCGTTACTCCATCAACAACGGTGACCACATCGTAGACTGTCTTTGTCGCGATGCCGATCGCCCACTTCCCGGTGATCAGATTACTTTTTGTTAAGCTGAGAGTTCGTTCCCGCATCGGGGCGCTCATTCAATCGGAAGACTGCGTTGGATATGCCCGTTAGTTCGCTGTGGTCCGATAACAGCACGGAGGATCGAGCACTCACGTGAGATCACAATTCATCGATCGAATTGTTACTGTGCACAGGGCGCGCAGCGGGCTATGCGCCCGTTCCAGATGTATGGAGAAAGTGGAAAAATCAATCGCGCAAGGCTTTGCGGTGGCCGACAAACACGTTCGGTTTACCTTCAGGACTATGTGCGCTGGGCGGGAATATCTGAAAAGACGCGCGAGTCTTTCTGCCTGAAGGATAAGGAGGCGCTCTGTACCAATAAATCCACGAATGTTGAATTCGCCGGCGGCCTTCAGCCGGCAAACCTCCAAGAAGTGTCTCAGCCATGCCCGGCTGAGACACTATTGGCGTAGGCCTTAATCGTCTCTCGATGATCAATCCTCGATGATCACCCAATGAGCATACGCTCTGGAATTTCAATCACGCCATCGTGCAGTCTCCGTGAATCGTGACCTAAGCATGCAAATCGCGGAAAAAGCGAATGCCTATCACCAACGCTCTGGGTTGGGCGAACATTGGTCCAGCCGCTTCAGCAGGTGGCTTCGACCGACACTTCGAAAACGAGAGTGTTTTGATGGCCCCGGAATAAACATCGTCCAAGTCGGAGTCTTAACCTGTTGAGGGTTTGAGCCAGCCAACAAAAGGAGTTCGGGGGGGCGATGGACAACGAAACGCAGCGCTCAACTGGTAGATATGATTGGATTGCTGTAGACGCCCTGGAGCGTGCGCGCCTGATGCCACCGGGTCCGGAGCGGAACGAGGCGCTCAAATTGGCTGGTCTGCTTCGGTGCGCTGCCGACGCACGCGGCCTGGTCTTCGCAAAACGCGGTAGGCCGCCAAAATAGATCTGAGGCGTTTCCTCGATCGAGGTGGCGCCAGTGCCGCAGTATCGGGCGCGTCAGCATCTATTCGCGCCAGCAGATGCACAGTTTCGGATTACGATTCGTTTATCCTCGGTCAACAGATCCCGCGTCGGCGCATGGGCTTTGTGTCGGGCGTGACGCCGTATGCCGAACTGACAAGTTCGTTGGCCGGAGGATAGCCCGATGCTGAGTCAAATTTCGACGGTTGAAATGGAAGTCACCGTGATGCGCGAAAATCCCAACGCAAACGCGTCACAAGATCTGCTGTCGAGCAGGGGAGGACCGACGGCTAAATGATTGAGAAAATTGGAATTTGCAGGGGATATACGGTTCAGAATCATGGGAGAGGCTGCCCATTGAAGTGACGGGCATTCCAAATCACAAAACGCGTGGTTTGGAGTGGTCAAAATCATTTCGGAGGCTGCATGTCTTCTTATTCCGATCGGGTTGGGCGGTTGCCTGGCACGCGACAAAAAAACACAATCGTCGACGAACCTCGCTCAAAGGATGACAATCGCGAAAGGTTTTCCAAGCTGGTGCTACCTCACCTAGACGCTGCCTATGCATTGGCTTACAGGATCACAGGCAGTCATACGGATGCCGAGGATGTCATGCAGGAAGCGAGCCTGCGTGCATTCCGAGCTGCAGGCGACTTTGTGGATGGTAGCGCGCGTGCATGGGTGATGACGATCATGCGCAACACTGCCTTTACGTGGGTACGTAAGAACCGTACATCGGCCGTGTTCGGCGTTGCCGATCTCGAAGAAGTCGAGAATTCGCAGGGGGAGCCAAGCGACACGACTCCCGAGACGATGCTGATTGCCAAATCCGAAATGCTAACCGGCATAGATGCTCTGCCCGAACCGTTCAGGGAGGCAGTTATATTGCGCGACGTCCACGGGCTGTCCTACCGTGAAATAGCCGAGCGAACAAAGGTGCCCGTCGGGACTGTAATGTCGCGGCTCGCTCGCGCGCGCGGTCGGTTTCTCTCGGTTGCGGCGAAAGACGAGGCGCGACGGAATTGATGTCGCTGCTACGGATGCCAATAGCCCGCGAACTCGTGAACGCCATGCCAGACGACATTCCCCCGGAGTTATAGGCCGTTGTTGGTTCTCGCTTTGAAGGCGTGTCGAGAGCGCGCCATGTCGATTGATCAATCGTGCATTGCAGAAACATCCATCGATGGTGGCTTCCTGATTTCTGTGGCGCGCCGGTAACAGGATTTTTGAATGTCTTTCAACATATTCTGGAAAGGATGAAATCCTTTGTCACAGGACGATCGGAGCGCGCGCATAGGTTGATTGCGATTTGGGGCAACTTCTGCTCAGTAGTGCGGCCCCAACGCGTCTTACTTGTGCTCGGGTCTTCCAATCGATAGACCTGCCGAACTATCATGCAGCAAACTGAAATAGCCCCCCACAATTTGAAATTTGGAGTCTTCGAAGTTGATCTTCGATCCGGCGAGCTGACTAGGCTCGGCAAACGCGTTAGGCTGCAAGGGCAGCCATTCCAGTTGCTGGCAATGTTACTCGAAAAGCCGAAAGTGCTAGTAACCCGGGAGGAATTGCATCTCAAGCTCTGGCCGGAAACGACCGTAGATTTCGATCACGGTCTGAACAAAGCAATCAGCAAGATTCGTGAAGCGCTGGGAGATTCAGCGGAGAATTCGCGTTTCATCGAGACCGTGGCTCGCCGCGGCTACAAGTTTCTCGCCGACGTTACGGTTGTCGGGGAAGAGAAAGCCGTTCCTGAAGCTGGCGACAAAGCCGTTCCTGAAGCTGGCGATCATGCCACGCAGCAGACCTCCGAGGTTTCAGAATTCGTCGATGCCGCCACTGACTCTTCGGCGCGGCCGGCTCGTTATCTTACCCGGTGGATTATCAGCGGGGTACTCGTGCTTGTCGTCTCGTTGTTGACGATTGGCCAAATCCTGAGGCCGCCCCCGCCCGAGATCCGTTCCATAGCGGTGCTTCCGCTGCAAAACCTCTCCAGCGATGTATCGCAGGATTACTTCACCGACGGCATGACCGATGAGTTGATAACCGACTTGTCGCAGATTCATCGATTGCGGGTGATCGCCTCTTCATCGCCGATGGTTAACCAGAGACCTCACCAATCCCTGCGTGAGATCGCCCGTGACTTGCACGTCGACGCTGTAGTGACAGGCAGCGTGCTATTTTCGAGCGACCGGGTGCGGATTACCGCCCGATTGGTCGAGATGCCGACTGAGAGAGATGTGTGGGCCCAAAGCTATGAAAGAGATCTTAGCCACACGCTGAAGACGCAAAGCGAGATAGCTCGCTCAATCGCCGAGGAGCTCCGAGGCGTCCTGGATCGGCAAGAAGCCGCTCTCAAGAAACCGGCGGGCAACAGCCGGGTCATCTATGAGAATTACTTCAAAGGGCCGTATTTCTGGAAGAGAGCCGAAGAGGGATTGAGGAGAACTCTGCATTATTTTTCCGATGCGATCGCGTTTGATGTAAGATACGCCGAAGCGTACCCGGGCTCGGCTGGTGCCAATGCGGTGTCGGGTAAAATGGAGTGCTTTACCGCAGGATGCACGTCTGGAAGCCGAAGCGCCTGAGGTAAAGGCGCTGGCTTGTAACGGTGGTTTAAACGAGACCCGCACATCCTGCTACATATTGGATCTTCATGGTAAGGGGCGCGGGGCCAGCCGCAGCGGGAGACCTCAAGCGAACACGCGGCCGCCGGAGTATGCAACAAATCACGCTAATCCAGATGCGCGTGGCGTCTGATGATGAGGAGTGCTAACGCGGCGAATCTTGGACTCCCGGAAACCGACAGCAAGCCCTCCCGTGAGTGCCAAATTGCGCTGACGTATTGTGCGTCGCTCACTTCGGTGACAGATGCTTAATTCTACGCAGAAGATGCCCGAGGAAATCCGTTCGTTTTCATCACCGTTTGCTGAGCGAAGGGTTCACGAAACCGACACAGACGGCGAGGTCGTCGCCGAACTTCCAAAGGTGCAGTGTTCCGACATGCAGCCTTGCTGGAGTCTAATTCGTCTCCGCGTACAATGTTTTGGGACGAAAAGGTGCAGCCCCGAAGATATCTGAGGACCTGAAGGTCCAATACCGCCAAGAATATGGCTATCGTCCTTGATCGATGCGGGGCTCTACGATCGCGAACAGGCAAGAAGGTAATTGAGAAGCGCCGACGATTCTCCGATCTATTGCGCCATCCGACTGCGGTAGGAGTCTAGATCCACTGCGATCCGACGCTCATTTCGGTAATCTGTTGCACCGTGGGCATCTCTCAAAGGCGATTGATAATATTCATTGGTGGGCCGAGTCGCGTTGAATTGAACGGACGTCGATCGTTCGGCGCGCTAATCGGGGTCAATGATTGGCTCAGCGTATCAGACGCTCCCCTCTCGATCATCCGCAATTCGGAAGTTGGGGAATATCAGGGCCGCAAGGAGAGTCTTCTTACCAGAAGTGATCATGCGCAGCGGAACTAAACGGAGGCGGTCGGTGACCAGATTAACATGTGTCTTGACGTTGTTGGACGCAGTCCGAGTTGCAAACGTCGACGCTGAGACTTTTTAATGTGGTTTGCCGCGTTCGCGTTAAAGCGACCGTATACCGTGGTCGCTACTCTGATTCTCGTCTGCCTCATGGGCATCGGCGCCGCGTTGCGCATGCCGATAGACATCTTTCCGGAAATAGATATCCCCGTTGTCAGCGTCGTCTGGACCTATAGCGGAATGAACGCGCAAGACATCCGAGATCGCATTTTGACCCTGCATGAGCGACAGCTCGCCTCGCTGGTTGACGACATCAGCCGAATCGAGGCGACCAGCTACGCCGGCGTCGGTGTCGAGAAAGTATACCTGCATGAAGGTGCAAACGTGACGCGCGCGCTCTCGCAATTGGCGAGTAGCGCGCTTGTCGTCCTGAAGTATATGCCGCCTAATATCACGCCGCCGCTTGTGTTGCGCTACGGCGCGACGGACGTGCCGATCATACAACTCAGCCTTTCCAGTAGCTCGCTTCCAGACTCCACGTTGAACGATTTAGGGCAAAATATTATTCGCCCAGATCTTGCGGTGGTCCATGGAGCGGAAGTTCCCTATCCCTATGGCGGCAAGCCGCGCGTCATCATGGTCGATCTGGACCAGCGTGCTCTTGCTTCGCGTGGATTATCACCCTCGGACGTGGCCACGGCGATCCAGCATCAGAACGTCATTCTCCCCTCCGGAGACGTCAAGATCGGCTCCAAAGACTACTCGCTGGCGATGAATAACAGTCCGGATGCCATCGCCGCCATAAACCAATTTCCAGTCAAGCAGGTGACCGGACAGACCGTGTTTGTGCGCGATGTCGCTCACGTCCACGATGGATTTCAGACCCAAACGAATTCGGTGACTGTCGATGGTCGGCCCGGCGCCCTCATAACAGTGCGTAAGACCGGCGGTGTCTCAACCCTTGCCGTGATTAACGGCGTCAAGCAGGCGTTACCAGATGTCTCAAGGCTGATGCCGAAGGGGGTTAATATCAAGGCGATCTTCGATCAGTCGGTTTTCGTCAAGGCATCGCTAAACAGCGTGTTGATGGGAGGCTTGATCGCGGCCGGGCTGACGGGATTGATGATCTTGCTGTTTCTCGGCAATTGGCGATTGACGCTTATCATTCTCGCAACGATCCCAATCGCGATCATCGCCGCCATCCTGGTGATCTTTGTAGGCGGTCAAACCTTAAACACGATGACGCTCGGTGGCTTTGCGCTCGCCGTCGGAATCCTGGTCGACAACAGTACCGTCGTCATTGAGAACATCGAGCGCCACGTCAAGGACGGAGACTCGCTGCAACAGGCTATCATTCACGGTTCCGGAGAGGTTGCCCTTCCGACGGCGCTCTCGACCTTGTGCATCTGCATCGTGTTCGTGCCGGTTTTCCTCCTGCAGGGAACGGCCAAATATCTATTCTCTCCCTTGTCGCTGTCCGTCTGCGTGTCGCTGATCGCCAGCCTGTTTCTGTCCTTCACACTGGTGCCTGTGCTGTTCGCCTATCTCATGCGCTCTTCGCTGGAGACCCATAAAGGGCATTCGCCGCACGCCGCGTCAGCTGGTTTACGCTTCCATGTCTTTGGCGCGATACATCGCCGTTTCGAGGAAGGATTCAATCGGCTACGCGAGAGCTATCGTAACATCGTTGCCGTTTGCGTCCAGCGGGCAGGTGTCACCAGCATTTTCTTCGTCTTGCTGATGGCGTGCTCGCTGCTGCTTTTCCCACAGCTTGGTCGAGATTTCTTTCCTCAAGTGGATGCCGGACAGATGAGACTTCATGTCCGCGCGCCGCCTGCCAGCCGAATTGAGGAGACTCAGCGGTATTTCGCCGAAGTCGAAAATGCAATCTACCAGATTGTGGGGCGGGATCAGATTAGCGTCATTCTCGATAATATTGGCCTGCCCTATAGCGGTATCAATATCGCATTGAGCGATTCGGCTACCGTAGGTCCGATGGACGGTGAGATTCTGATTTCGCTGAAAGAGAAGCATAGCCCGACGGCCGCCCACGTCGCTACCTTGCGGCATGATTTGCCGAGGCGGTTTCCCGATTTGCAGTTTTTCTTCCAGCCTGCAGATATCGTCAATCAGGTTCTGAATTTTGGTCAACCGGCCCCCATCGATATCAGGATTTCCGGACCTAAGAGCGACGAGGCTTTCGCGCTCGCGCAGAAGATCGCGCGTGACCTGACCGCGGTTCCTGGAGTTGTCGATTCACATGTATTTCAGGTTCCCGACGCTCCCGCGTTGACCGTCGATGTAGATCGGACGCTTGCCCAGCAACTCGGCGTTAACGATGACGATATCGCCAAGAACGTCTTGGTGTCGGCCAATTCGAGCGCTCAGACCGTTCCCAATTTCTGGATCGACCCGAAGAACAGCGTGAGCTATCCGCTGGTCGTCCAGATGCCCACCTATCGTGTCAATTCGACGGAGGACCTGGCCGCTGT
>Ga0193716_1001775_pt1 | contig 12376 bp, 10 predicted proteins | sample U2c1metaG_FD_145901 | JGI IMG/M metagenome (GOLD analysis project Ga0193716, IMG submission 145901) | Soil microbial communities from a riparian zone of the East river system, Colorado, United States - U2c1 | ecosystem: Environmental > Terrestrial > Soil > Riparian zone | place: USA: East River...
GCGAAGGAAGGCGAACATCACGGCCTGGCTGCCATCGGCAGCCACTGACTCGGTCGCCGAATACGGCGCACGATCCTGCGGGGACAACAGGCGATACAACCGGCCCAGCTGCACGGTGGCGCGGATGCTCTTGTAGGCGGCGATGTAATTGCGCGCGGTAGCATCCTCGGCCGGCGTCCACTCTTCGATCTTCGCACCGATACCCAGGCCGCCCTGCATGGAGGAGAGGAAGCGGAAGTCCAGCGAACTGCTGCGCTTGTTGACCCAGTTCGGCGAGCCGGTCACCCAGGCCATCATCACGGCCGGGGCGTAGGCGTAGGAGAAACCGTCCTGGATCGAGAGCCGATCGGAGGGGTCGGTGTTGTCCGAGGGCCAGACCTCGTCGGTCAGGCCCATGACGCCGAGATCGACGCGCGCTCCGCCGCCCGAGCAGGACTCGATCTCGATACCCGGATGGCGTTCGCGCAGCCTGCGCATGATGTCGTAAAGGTTCTGTACGTAGGTGACGTAGACCTTCTGCTGCTCTTCCGGCGCCACCTGCGGCCAGCCGGGCTCCGACCAGTTGCGGTTGTAGTCCCATTTCAGGAACTGGATGTCGTTCTCGGTGAGCAGTTTGTCCAGTGCGTTGAAGACATAGTCGCGGACGTCCTGACGTGCAAGGTTCAGCACCAATTGGTGACGGCCGAGGCTGCGCTGGCGGTCCTGGAAGTTGAGTATCCAGTCCGGGTGCTGGCGATACAGGTCGCTGTCCGGGTTGACCATCTCCGGCTCCACCCACAAGCCGAAGCTCATCTTCAGGCCGTGCACTTTGTCGATCAGCGGTTTCAGGCCGTTGGGGAATTTCTCGCGGTTGACCACCCAGTCGCCCAGTCCCGCCTTGTCGCTGTTGCGTGCGCCGAACCAGCCGTCATCGACGACGAAGCGTTCTACGCCAAGCGACGCGGCCTTTTCGGCCAGGCGTTCCTGTTCGGTCTCGTTGACATTGAACTCGGTGGCTTCCCAGGAGTTGTAGAGCACCGGGCGCAGCTTCGGCTTCGGACCGCCGGGCAGGATGCGGGTCACTTCGAACTGGTGCATCAGGCGCGAGGCTTCGCCAATGCCGTCATCGGTATAGCCGGCATAGAACACCGGCGTATCCAGGCCCTCGCCTGGTTGCAGGCGGTAGCTGAAATCGAAGGGATTGAAACCGCCGGTGACCCGCACCTGGTTCAGCACGTCCTGGTCGATGTGGATATTCCACGAACCGCTCCAGCCCAGCGCGCCGAACCACACGTGGCCGTGCGACTCGTTCCAGTTGCCGCCGCGCTCGATGGCGAACCAGGGATTATTCTCATTGCCCGTGGAACCACGACGGCTTTCAAGGTCGGTGGCACCCGGCGTCAGCGGGCGTGTGCGCACATGCCATTCGGCGGCCCAGGTGCCGGTGAGGTAGCGCAGCGAATAATCGGTCGCGGCCGGCAGGTTCCAGCTGGCCGCGGCAACGCGGTCGAGGGTGACCACCTGGCTCGCGTGGTTCTCGACGCGGGCGGATCGACCGATGATGCCGGTGGCGGGGTCCGCCACGTAGCGCAGGGTCACGGTGATCTTGGCGGCCTTGTCGCCCAGGGTGACCTGCAGGCCACTGTCGTCGATCTTGTAATTCTCGTAGCGCAGGATCAGGTCGCGGTTGCCGTCGGCGAAATGCGCCTTCAGGTCGGGCATGACGGTGATCGGACCGCCCCAGCCGGCATACTCCTGCGGCGTGTTGGCGCCGATGGCGTCGAAGGCGGATCGCGATTTCGGCGGCACGGCGTTGCCGACCGGGTCGTCCGGCGCGAGCCGCGCGCCCCAGTAAAGCGTCTGCAGGACGCCGTCGTCGTTCACGCCGAAGGCATAGGTAATCTTGCCTGCGTCGATGCGGAAGATCTTATGGGCCGCGTCGTAGTGGATCGGGGCGGAGGTCGGTGTCGCCGGCTTGGCGGCAGCGCCGGCGCTACCCAGCAACGCGCCCAGCGAGAGAATGGCCGTGGCCATGGAGGTCTTCGTTCGCTTCACTTGTTTTCCCCGATCCCTTGATCGAATCCTCAGATCATATAATATTATTTTTTAGTAAGTCTCACGCTGCGATGCAACACGCAACCAAGGAGTACTTAAGTTGATGCAGGTGCGAACCGAAGCCGTTGAACCCTCGGTGGCAAATCCACTTTACCTCTGGTTGATCTGCCTGGTCGCCGCCTTGGGCGGCCTGCTGTTCGGTTACGACTGGGTGGTGATCGGCGGCGCCAAGCTCTTTTACGAAGCGTACTTCGCCGTGCACGACCCGGCCATGTCCGGCTGGCTGATGAGCTCGGCTTTGGTCGGCTGTGTCGGCGGCGCGGTAGTGGCCGGCATGCTTGCCGATCGCTTCGGCCGCCGGCCGGCGCTGGTGCTCGCCGCGATCCTGTTCGTGGCCTGTGCGATCGGCACGGCCATGGCGAACGATGTCACCGTGTTCGCGATCTTCCGCATTGTCGGCGGTGTGGGCATTGGCCTGGCCTCGGGGCTTTCGCCGCTGTACATCGCCGAGGTGAGCCCGGCGAAGAACCGCGGCCTGTTCGTGGCGATCAACCAGCTGACCATCGTGATCGGCGTGCTGCTCGCCCAGCTGGTGAATATGTGGATCGCGCGCCCGGTGCCGCCCGGGCTGGACGGCGTGGCGCTGCTGCAAAGCTGGAACGTGCAGAGCGGCTGGCGCTGGATGTTCTTCGGCGAGGGCGTGCCCGCGATGCTGTTCCTGCTGCTGGTCCTGATCATTCCCGAATCCCCGCGCTGGCTGAGCAAGGCGGGGCGCGATGGCGATGCGCGACGGGTGCTTGAACGGATCGGCGGCGTGGCCTATGCGAGCGAAGTGCTTACCGCGATGCACGAGAACCGCACGGAGCACGAGGCGACGCCGATGCGCGCGCTGCTGGCGAAGAAGGTGCGCCCGGTGCTGGTGATCGGCATTGTGCTGGCGGTATTCCAGCAATGGTGCGGCATCAATGTGATCTTCAATTACGCACAGGACATCTTTGCCTCCGCGGGCTTCGACATCAACGACACGCTGAAGTCGATCGTCGCCACCGGCTCGGTCAACCTGGTGTTTACCCTGCTCGCGCTGCGTCTGGTCGATAGCTGGGGACGGCGCAAGCTGATGCTGCTCGGCGCCGGTGCGCTGACGGTGCTCTATGCGCTGATCGGTGCGGCTTATGCGATGCACATCCTCGGCTTGCCGGTGCTGGTGCTGGTGCTTGCGGCCATCGCGGTGTACGCGACCACGCTTGCGCCGGTGACCTGGGTGTTGCTGTCGGAGATTTTCCCCGAGCACATCCGCGCGCAGGCGGTGGCGCTGGGTGTGTTCGCGCTATGGATCGCGTGCTTCGTGCTGACGTACACCTTCCCGTGGCTCAATGCGCACCTCGGGCCGGCTGGGAGTTTCTGGTTCTACGGCGTGATCTGCGCGGCGGGGTTTGTGTTTATCTGGCAGCGCGTGCCGGAGACTTCCGGGGTGTCGCTGGAGGAGATCGAGCGGCGGCTGGGAAACCACGATCAGCGGTCAACGGGGTCAGAGTTATAACTCTGACCCCCACCACGTCTTAAGCGTGATATAGCTGACTACGACCGCCGTCGATAAGAATATCGGTGGCGTTGATGAAGCGCGCTTCATCACTAGCCAGAAACAGCGCGGTGTAGGCAACCTCTGATGGCTCGCCGATGCGCTTGTTGGGCAGCAGATCGGCCTGGCTTTGCCGCTCCGCTTCCGGATCGGGGCAGGACGCCAGCCAGCGTTCCGCTGCCGGCGTCATGATCAGGCCAGGCGAGATCGAGTTCACGCGGATGCCGCGGCTGGCGTATTCGATGCCGAGCGAACGGGTAAGGCCGATCAGGCCGTGCTTGGCCACCGGATACGGAAAGCTGCCCGGGATGATCTTGTGACCGTGCACCGAAGCGATATTCACGACGTGACCGTAGCCGTTGGCCAGCATCGACGGCAGGGCCGCGCTGATGCAATGCCAGGCGCCGCGCAGGTTGACGTCGAAGCAACGGTCCCAGTCGGCGGCTTCGAGGGTCAGTGGATCGCGGAAGACGTTGACGCCCGCGCAGTTGATCAGGATATCGATGCGACCGAGCGTATCGACCGTCTCAGCGAAGCACGCGTCGATCCGCGCCGCATCAGTGACATCCGCATGCAGGGGCAGGCAGCGACGGCCGGTATCGGCATGGAGTTTCTGGCTGAGCTGGACTACCGCCTCGGCGTCCATGTCGAGCAGCGCAAGGTCGGCGCCCTCACGCGCGAACAGTTCGGCGATAGCACCACCGATGCCGCTACCGGCACCGGTGATCAGCGCTTTCTTGCCTTCGAGTCGTTGGGTCATGCCATGTTGTCCTGATCGGGCCCTGCGCTGGCGGCAAGGGTATCGTCCACCACGCGAAAGACGAAGTGGCGAGCGAAGCCGGTTTGCGGCGCCAGCATGGTCATGCCGTTGGCGACCGGGCCGCCGGGTAGATGGACGGCGTTGATCGCATGGTCGACGGGTTCGAAGCAGAAAAAGTTCTCATCGGCCGGCGTATACATCACGAAGGCGTCGACATCGGTCTCCACATGCAGGTGCAATCCAAGGCGCGGCCAGGAAATGACCGCATCGCCGGTCCACGCGCGAAAGCCATGGTTCAGGCCTTCCGGTAACGCTTTGTCCTGGCGAAAATCCCAGGCCGGCGGCACCTCGACGAAAGCCACGGGCAGCGGCGAATCACCTTCCGTGATACCGACCTCGGATGCCGGTGCGTACAGCGTCGCTTCGCCATGGCACGGAAAGAAGGGATGCAGGCCGAGGCCGAAGGGCATGGCTGTCTTGCCGGTATTGGTGACCTGAAGTTCCACATGCAGCGCGTTGCCCTGCAGCAGGTAGCGCAGGCTTGCCTGGTAGGCCCAGCCATCCGGCGTTGTTTCGTCGAGGACGAGCAGGGCTTCGTGTGCACTGACAATCTGCGGCAGCCAGTTGCGCTGCCAGCCGCTGCCGTGAATGGGGAAAGGCTCGTCATGCCGGTTCGCCGACAAGGCGATGCGATGGCCGTCGACGGTAAAGCCGCCTTCGGCAATCCGGTTGCTCCAGGGCACCAGTGGATAGCAGGCGAGCTGGTTGGTATCCAGCCGTCCGTTTGGTGTCGTTTTTGTCAGATCGCCCGTGCGCATCAAGGCCACTGGCTCGCCGCGGCCATGCCATGCGAAGCGGGCCACTCCCCCGCCCGCCGCCGGCAGTATCTCGATGCCCAGGCGGGAATTGTTCAGGCGCAACACATCCATCGACTCACCTTATTACGAAGCGCGAATGCCTATGAGCAGGGGCATCCAGGTCGTCATGTCGTTAAATAATAGTATTTTACTATAATCGAAATTCGCCCGGGTCCTATAGCTGCAGCGCAGCATCCCCTCCGAGTGATATTTGCCGGAATTGTCTAGGAAGGAATCCTATAGACGCTGCAACCGGCCATGCGCAAAGAATTACGCCATCGTAAGAATTTGCATCGCCTGCGGGCTGACACACTCAGGGGACCTCAATGCGCAAGGAAGGGCTGCTCGCCTACGTGGCGATTGCTATGGCTGTGTGTTCGGTGGGAAAGGCGTTTGCCGATGTCACCCCGGAAGACGAATACAAGAAGAAGATTCGCGTCTCCGAGGAAATCTCGCCCCTGGGCGAGCATCCCTTTGGCGAACGTATCAGCACGTATAACGGCGGCCTGTCGTTCCTGCAGGCGGACGTAATCGGATACAGTTGCTAGCACGGGTCGCCTATTGTATGGCACGACTAATACGTCGGGCGCTAGCCCGTCAGCGTCGTCTACCGCCAGTCACGGCGACTTTCCGCGAATGATGGAGCAGGTTGGCGCTATTCGAACAATTGACTCCTCGTATGAGGAGCAACCATTACAATGAATGAGAGAGTCTTCTTTGCAAGGATCTGCTTATTTGGCACTGCCGCAGCCATGCTCTCGTCGTGTGCATTCCGACCCACCATCCTGTCCGCACGCTCCTATAGTTCTGCCGACAATGAGATCGTCGAAATTCGACTGCGGTCCGACGATGCACGAACTCTAAAAAATAAACAAATATATTTCTCTCTAGTGGTAATTGAATGTGACGGAGGGAAAGCTCGTTTCCCAATGGAGCCTTACATCTTTGGGCAGCGAGCCACCGAGTTTAAGTTTCCAATAGCCGAGAAGTATGTGGTCGTAACCGGAAGCATGCCAGCAAAGAATTACGCTCTGTATCACAGACCCTGTGCACTCATCGAAGGGAGTGGCTACTCACTAACCAGGGTGGCGTCGCCTCCAATTCCGGTTGCAGCGTCAATGTGTAGCAATGCCTCTTCGAGCTGTGCTGACCTCTCCGACGCGCAAAGTGTGGTCGCCGAAACTGCGAAGAACTATATCTTTCGGGTGTATCCCGACTTCAAGGCGAATGACCTCTGTCTGCAGGTGACCGACAGTGAGGACAAATGGGAAGTTACTTACCAATTTCCCTCAAATATGATTGGAGGGTCACCCGTCGTGTTGCTAGACAAGCAGACCGGGATCGTGTTGCGCTCCTATCGAACTCAGTAGCGGGCGCGCTCTGGGAAGCGCCGAGCATTAGTGACATCAGTGAGTAGGGGCATCGCCCGCCAGCGGCCGCACATACGTGACCAACGACATCAGTGTCTTGCCGGGCTCTTCCACCACCACTTCGTGCGCCGAGTTCTCGAACCACACCAGCTTTTTTGATGGTGCTTGCACTTTGTCGAACCAGGCGGCCGCGAGGCTAGACGACACATTGTGGTCGTGCCGTCCCTCGAACAGCACTAACGGGCAATCGAGCTTCTGGATACGACTGAGGTCAAGCGTCAGCACCTTGCTTAGGAGCTTATCAAGCGAATACTGGCTGGCCTCGCCAATCTTTTGCACGTCGGCGTCGGTGTATTCCGGCGATAGCGACATCGCTGCGCCTTCCGCCTGGCCGCCGGTTCTTCCGTAGACCATGCCGCCGAACTGATTGAGCCATTTGCGCTGGACTATCAAGCTGGCAAGGGTTATTGGCTTCGCGCCCGAACCATAGGGCGCGATCGAATTTAGTTCGGCAATGGCTTGGGCATTGGATGACTTCCTTGCTTCGTCCATGGCAAATTGCCAACCCTCGCGTTCGCTCTCCGGCATGTTGGTCCCCTGGCCAACGCCAATATAGGCGTACAGCCAGTCCGGATGGCGCACGGCTACCTCCAGGCCCAGATAGGAGCCCCACGAGTGGCCCAGCAGGAAGATCTTGTCCCGGCCGAATTCCTTGCGAAGCCAGCTCACCATTTCCTCGGTGTCGGCGATCATCCGCTCCGGTGTCATGGTGGGGGCGACGGCGGCGGGGTCGTTGGCGGCGTAGGTGCTGCCGGCGCCGCGCTGGTCCCATTGCACGACGGTGAAGTATTCCTCCCAGCCGCGCTGGAAGTACCAACTGGTGGGCATCGATACCCAGCCAGGACCGCCGTGGACCATCAGCAGGATGGGGTTGCGCTTGTCGTTGCCGCGGATGCTCACCCACTGGTCGATGCCGCCGATGCGGACCTTCTCGTGTCGCTCGATACCTTGGGGCGTGACGATATGGCGAAGGTCGGCGATGATCTGCACGGCCTCGGCGCGGTTCTTCGGTGACGGGGCGTCTTCTGCGCGCGCGACCGATGCGCCAACACAAAAGCAGATCGATGCCATGGTCAAAAGTAATGCGACTCGCACGGATACCCTCCCAACTGCGGGCCGGCGGCCTGCATGCGCTTGGATAGTAAGCAGGGCGGAATACGTTCGCCAATGAACTTCTGGCATGGGTAGCGTGAGTGGCCACGCATGTCATCTTGTGCCGGCCACGAAAGTGGTGGCGGGCAGCCAGGATCAGAAACCGTACACATAAACGGCCGGGCTTGCGCCCGCCTGGCTGCCCGCCCGAAGGCGGATGGCCTCGACCACCGCAGGAGTGACCTGCGGTGGTCGATTATGTGTATTGGGTTCTGATACCCAATCGTTACCGGCACGCCGGCAACCCATAAATCTTCGCAAACGCGACGAGGCAATTCCATCAGAACTGTCTCAAAGTTATGCAGTAATTTTCAATCCAAGGAAGCTCAGGTTTCGCAGGGGTCAAAGAGCTCGCCTGGACAAGCCTTATCCAGACCGTCAAAATTGTTGATTACCCTGGCGATACCGGAAGGTCGGCACGCTCCAGGTCGCAAGCGGCGTTGGTGAACTCACTTGAGCGTGCGTAAGCGTTTAGCGCGCCGTTGGATCCAGGCATCATGCATATCGGCATCGACTTCGGCACCAGTTACTCGGCCGCCGCGACTTACCGCAATGGCGAACTGGAAATCATCCGTTTCGGCGACTCGGCGCAATTCCGCACGGCGGTATTTTTCCCAGAGGTCGTACCCGACCCCAACGATTTCACGCTAACTCCGGTGCTCGAGGCCGACGTCGAGGCGCAAGTGCGGGACCTGCGAACCCAGCAGCGGCAGTTCGGCGGTGCCGTGCGCAGCGACGATGACCTGCGCCGTGACGCCGTGCGCCTGGTGCGCCGACTGTGGCTGGAAGAACGCGCGCGCAACTCGCCCACGGCTACGCTGGAAAGCTTCCAGCACGCTCTTTTCGGCGACGAGGCCGTGGACGCCTACCTTGAGTACGGCGACGGCAACCTGATCGAGTCACCCAAATCGATGCTGGGCTTCCGCATGGATTCCCAGGTTCGCAGGGTGATCGTGCACATCGCCACGCACATCCTCGAGCACATCCGCCTCACGGCCAGCCGGCAGCTGGGCGAACCGGTACGAAGCGCAGTGATCGGCCGACCGGTGCAGTTCCGTTCGTCGATGGGCGAGCGCGGCTCCGAGCAGGCCGTGGAGCTGCTTCGCGAGGCCGCGGCGGTGGCAGGCTTCGATGAGGTTTCTTTTCTTGAGGAACCCGCCGCGGCGGCCATGCACTATCACAAGAGCCTTGCCACCCGGCAGCGCGCCCTGATCGTGGACATCGGCGGCGGCACCACCGACGTCGCCTTCGCCGAACTCGGCGGTGGCCAGCACCCGGAGATCACCCGCAGCTGGGGCTTGCCCAAGGGCGGCACGGACCTTGACGTGAACCTCTCCGTCCATGCCTTCATGCCGCTCCTGGGCAACAACATCGCCAACGTGCCCGTGCATCATTTCGTCGAAGCGGCAAGCGTGCACAACCTCCCCAAGCAGCGGGAGTTCCGCAAGCAGGATTACCGCATGGTGGACGAGCCCTGGCAGTCGCGCCTGCGCAATCTGCAAAAGCCCGGCGCCACCACGCGGCTGAACCAGGAAGCCGAGCGCACGAAGATCCTCCTATCGGCCGATGCCGCGCACCACTCCGACCTGGGATTCCTTGAAGATGGCCTTGGCGCGGACACCTCCCAGCCCGAACTGATGGAGGCGATCTCGCCCTTCATCAACCGCCTGAAGCGCACGCTCGACGACGTCCGCGGCGACCTTGCCAACTCCGACACCGCCGCCAGCGTATTCCTTACCGGTGGCACCTCGCGTTCGCCCGCGGTGCAAGCGGCGGTGCGCGAGAGCTTCCCGGAGATCGAGCTGGTGAAGGGTGATCCGTCACTGGGCGTGGTGTCGGGCTTGGCCGTAGCAGCGGCGGAGCTTGATGGGATGCAGCCTTGAGGCCCGATGGCAAGCCGCAGGTGCCTTAGCCGAACACCTCATATCGCCGGACAATCCACGCCAATTGATAGGCGAATGCCAGTACGGCGAATGCCTGGTGGTATCGCTCGTTGCGGGTTCGCGTGGCAATGAGTGCCAGTACCACATAGGCTCCGTTGCGCAGGTAATACTCCGTGCCAAGGGACGCCACGAACGTGCTTCCCTTCAATAGCGAATCAAATACGTCCACCACGTAGATCGCCGCCACCAAACCGAAGAACCAGCCACGTCGCGCGTAATAGTGCGATTGATCGTCCGTGGTCCGCCCGTCGCTTAGGCTGGCCGGTAGCACCACGGTACAGGCCAGGAATACCAGCAGCGCATAAAACACGATGAAGGCGAACACGCCGAACGTCCATGTCGGCAACGTCGACAGGCGCACCTGCCACCACCAGAAATGGATGATGTACACCAGCATGAAGGCCGCCCACACCATGTGCGGCCAATAGAGCTTGCGCCAGCGGTTGAACTCGATGATGCGTGCGAATTGGGTAAGCATGTGGGCAAGCGCCAGGCCCACGATCATCCCCAGCAGGGTGCGTACGTTGGGATAGATATCCAGCGCACTGATCGATGTATGCATGGATGGCGTTCCCCGGTGGCGTGCGCGGCTCACGGGGAGTATCCGTCAACGGTCGCCGATGATAAAGCTCGGCAAGCGGTCTAGACTGGGCGCTGGCGACACGGCGCTGATCGACACGAAGGGCGGTTCTGACGATGGATGAGGCCCAGGTACTCCGCGGAAGCTGCCATTGCAGCCAGCTTGGCCTTGAGTTTTCATCAGCGGTGGAGCTTTCGCAGATCACTCCCCGCGCCTGCGACTGTTCGTTCTGCCAGATGCATGGGGCGGCCTACGTGTCTGATCCAGCAGGGCGGCAGTCCGTGTTCGAGAATGAGCCGGGTGCGCTTCGCGTCTACCGACAGGGCTCAAAGCGTGCACATTCCTGATGTGTGCAAATTGCGGCGTGCTGGTTGCCGTCGTCATGGAAGATGCGGGGCGTTTCTACGGCGCTGCCAATGCGGCTTGCCTTGAGGGGCGCGGGGCTTTTGCTGCCCCAGACCCGGTTTCGCCCCAGTTGCTGGGCCCGGATGAAAAGGTAACCAGGTGGCAACAGGCGTGGGTTGCCGAAGTGCTGGTGGTGAAAGCGGATGCGCCGGTGAGCTAACGCTGGGGGTTTATCGGGGTGCCCTGGTGGTAGAGCATCTTCCAGCCATCGGGCGTGGAACGCCAAAGCGTGGAGCGGCGGGTAGGGCGGTCAGGTTGGTGCAGGATATAAGTCACCAGGAATACACCAGCGCCCAATTCACAGCACCGGAAATCCTCTAGGGAGCCTCTGATCTAAAGAGCCCGAAGCGAACTTCGATACCACATCGTCCATGGCATGACGACGGGCGGGCAAAAGGTATCGATTTTTCGTGCCTCTAATCGCGTCGGAGCGCGATTGACCTCTGAAGAAGTCGGTTTTCGCGCATCACAGGCGCACCTCCCCTGCGTTCGCGAGCAAGGATCGTCGCACCATCCACAGATTGGATAGCGCGAACAGCGTCATGACCTGGGCCGTGTTCTTGGCCAATCCCTTGAAGCGAACCTTTTGAAAGCCGAACTGGCGCTTGATCACCCGGAACGGATGCTCCACCTTTGCGCGCACTGCAGCCTTGAGATATTCCACGCGCTCGGCGGCCGCCTTCCAGGCGCCCTCGGGCAGGGCTTTGACGCGACCGCGCCTGGCGGCGATATACCACTGCCGATCGGGTGCCGGTGCCCGCTTGTCCGCGCCGACATAACCAGCATCGGCAAACACCATGCACTCCTTCCCATGCAGCAGCTTATCCACCTCGCTCACATCGGCGGTATTCGCTGGCGTCGTCGTCACCGTGTGCACCAGCCCGGACTCCATGTCCACGCCGATGTGCGCCTTCATACCGAAGTACCACTGATTTCCCTTCCTGGTCTGGTGCATCTCCGGATCGCGCTTCTTATCACTATTCTTCGTCGACGAAGGTGCCTGGATGATCGTTGCATCCACGATTGTGCCCTGCCGCAGCAGCAAACCCTGCTGCCCCAGATGCACATTGACCGCTTCGAGAATCTTGACCGCCAGGCCGTGCTGTTCCAGAAAACGCCGGAACTTCAGGATCGTCGTCTCATCCGGGATCGCGTCCTCATTCAGCTCCACCCCGGCGAAGCGGCGCATCGATTCGATCTCGTAGAGCGCATCCTCCATCGCCGGATCACTCAGCGCATACCATTGCTGCATGAAGTGAATCCGCAGCATCGTCGATGCCGCCATCGGCGGACGACCCCGGCGGCCGGCCGTCGGATCGTGCGGCTCGATCAAGGCCAGCAGCGCGGCCCACGGGACCACCCGGTCCATCTCCGCCAGGAATTTTTCCCGTCGCGTCGGCTTCTTCTTCGAATCGAAACTCAACGAGGCGAACGTGCGCTGCTTCATCGGTCGTGTTCTTCCTCGGAACGGATCCCTATGATGCCTCATCGGACGCATAGATCAGAGTGTCCCTATCTGGCTGCATTTATTCCATCCCATGCGTCCGCGGTCTTCATCGTGGGAAGGGCCACGATGAAAGCCGACACGAATTGGTGGTGGTTGACGGGGGCACCCTTCGGGTTGCTTGCGGACGCC
>Ga0193716_1001776_pt1 | contig 12376 bp, 13 predicted proteins | sample U2c1metaG_FD_145901 | JGI IMG/M metagenome (GOLD analysis project Ga0193716, IMG submission 145901) | Soil microbial communities from a riparian zone of the East river system, Colorado, United States - U2c1 | ecosystem: Environmental > Terrestrial > Soil > Riparian zone | place: USA: East River...
TACGTGAACAATTGAACTATCTGCCAGACTAGAAGAGATCATTACCTGGGCCGTCAGATAGTTCAATTGTTCACGTACGATAAATCGCCAATGCACTTATGTGGGGTCACAACCCGCAAGAATTCCGATTATCGAAAAGCTGAGGATTGCTGAGGTGTGTCTTGGTAGGTCGTCCAACCTCCCAACTTTGGGACCGGTAGCTTCGCAGAATAGGTGCTGCGACAAAATCATGCTGCAATTGCCACTCACCCTCGGAGACCGTAACCCCTCCGCCGGACCCAGCAAAGAATTTACCTTCAGGTCAGCGAGACTCTTCGTGCTGAACGCAAAGGTACAAGCTCGCGTTCGCCAGTGTCGCGTTTGGCTCTGATGATGGCCTATAACCGATTACTCATCATCGAGTTAGCTTGGTTGCCCTTTACGTTCGGGTCGCACGATCCTGAGGAACCTCGCACCGCACCGTTCGCAGCGAAAGGGAAAAAGAGAGAACAATGACAACAACCTCTCGAATCCTCTGGGGCGTGTGCAGTGGTTCGCCGTACTTCTGCATTTGCGACACTCCATGTTGGAACTCCTGATCAATCGTCCTAGTTGTTTGCCAATTTTTCCAACAACGACACCCTACGTAGGAGTTGGGAGCAGGCCGAGGCCGGACCTATTCAGGCAATGGCAGATAGGGCGTACTGATCCGCCGATATCGACTCTGGCTTTACCCTCTGCTCGCTTCCCAAGACCAGGAAAGGCAAAGCGACATTCAGTCATTTAAAGATGGCCGGGTGATGTGCCGGACTCCGAAGGAGTGGGAGCAACGGCGTAAGGGGACCCACGAACCCAGCAGGCGAAAGCTGTGAGCGAATCACGGGACAATACAACATGCACTGCAACCAGCTCACACCGCTCCCTAACATTATAGACCCTGACTATGGAAAAGTATGCCTATCGGCTGGCCACGCGCACCGCGGACCGGAACTCGGGGACTCGGCGGCGGCCATCCCCTCGCCTGTCCTCTTCCCGCCACCACAATCTTCCCGATGGTCCGAGCGTCGTTTCTTTACGCATTCGCCCCACCGCCATCGACAGAGTTCCAGGCAATGTCGTGACCGGCGCCTGCGACGCCCTCCCCTCTGAGTTCGCGACTCTCCAGATCTCAGTCCTAAAAGCGATCTTCGGATATCCATCGATTCTGTTTCAGAGCCCTAAGCTCGTCAGCACCGTTCTGGTGCCTTCAACGTACCCGTTCAATCCGTTTGACATCGCACTGCAATCTTTATCCTTGGCACCTCGGTCTCGTCGGACTCGCCACAACCACGCAATCAGGCGCGGTCGCATAGAGCTAGTTCGGTCAATGTGACCACGAGACAGAGAGGTCTACATAGCTCAACTCAGCCCAACTCATACTTAATAATATTGGTGTCATTGGAAACCGCGATGAGCCAAGATATTCACATGAATGCGCGAACTTCACTCGTTACAATTGTTTCTCGCGGTTGCATTGATGCATTGCGTTATCGCATGGACAATCGGGCATCGACATCAGCCAGGAAATCACCTGCATGACGGCGTTATGTTTCTGGGTGTCGCCCTCAATTGAGTGATCCTGCGAATCAGCACCGCCTTACGAAGGCCCACTGAACTCTCAGAGCTCATGATGAAGTTCACGATGACTGCCAAGTGTTCCCGACGAACTTCTTTCTAATAACTGCGGAAATAGGAAAGCACGGTCACAGACTAGCCAGTGATTTCCTGGTCGTATATTGGCATAGAACACGGTTGTCGCTTCTGAAATTTTGACATATCCTTTTCGCAGCTATAACAACAGAAGGAACCCACGCTCACTTGCATGATCCTCCTTTGCTCTCATATGCGCATCCTGCGCCATAGGATTTTTGTGACTGCTTACAAACGCCTTCTTTTTATTCCAAAAACCTTTCTTCTGCTACTTCTCTGCGTCTTCTGTTTCACAGGATGCAAGAGCAAGCAGTCCGCTGAAGCCGACACTGCATCCACGAGCGGATCGTCGAATCAAAGCTCGACCACGGACACCCCCAAATCTCTCACTGCCGATATCTCAGGCGATGTGAGCCAGCACTTTGTCGCTGCCAACGATGAAATCAACGTGGCCTTTCTTCCCACCAATACAAAGGGCGAATTCAGGTTCGGTATCGATGCGAATAAAGAGAGCGGTACTCAGACGTTTGAGCTGAGTACCGGCCTTGATGGAAGCTTCCACTTCACTCCCGGCCTTGACCAACTGCCGGGCGGTGCGCGCTTCTCCATTGTCACCGACAATGCAAAGACCGATTTACGTCGACATGGCCTATGCCCAGTACTTCGCGACATCTGACGACGGGAAGGACGACGCGCACATTGTTCTGTCGAAGGTAGAGAAGCTTAGCTCCAAGAATGCTTTGCTTGTGCGTTACCGTCTCGTAGGCACCTTTCGTTTCAAAGGCGCTAATGGGCCCGAACCCATTGACGAGGCATGCGCCAAAGAAGCAGGGATGTATGCAGGCCAACACGGAAAACGTAACCCGCCTTTCAGAGCAGACCTCTGCAAAGCTAAGCAGATTCAGGTCAACGGCTCATTCGATATCGTGCAGGACTTCCTGGCAAGTGCCTTCTAGCACAGAGCCGAGGTCGGGCGCGTGGCCACCCGAAGCGATGGAACGACTATAGGGCCACCGCGCGGATCACACCCCGCTAAGTCGATCTATCGAGCAATCTGGACGTAGAAACGTGTGTGGTGTTTGCTGAGACGAACCGGCGTCGATGTTTTGAACGCTGAATCGGATGGCCGCCGATGTCATTTTGTCCTTTAGGCTATACGACGGCTGTAAGACAATTCGATCTAGAAAGAGGACCAGACCTTAGAGAAGATCCAGCTCAGATCTGGACAGCATCGGAAATGTTGATCCTGCTTCATTGCACCACGGACACTTGTTTCGGTGGCGACAAAGAGCCTCAGCGTATTTACCAGCGGGGTCGTCGGAATTTTGGGAAGCATGCGCTCCAATGTGGGATCAGGCGCTGCTCAATGGTGCAGTGGAACCAAGCCTGTCTCGCGGGCTGATGGATCGAAGTCCTAGCCGGGTTTGAGAGTGAGCCATCGCGCATTGAATTCGCGAGGTCTCACTTGGATGTAGTGATCAGAATCATAGAGAATGAAGCCACGTTAAATACACCGAATCTACTCGGAGCCCCCATGAAGATTCTTCGTGACGAGGGACCAGCCTGCGCTTTGAACTCTTATCAAGATTAGTTTTCTTAGGCGATTCGGGACATACTGGACATAAAAGGGGTAAACAATGCACTTTAATAGTTGGAAATTAGCGGTCGTAGCCGTTTTCACACTTGGCGAGATAGGCGCGGCATACGCGCAGAATGCCGTAGAGCAGCTTCAGCCGCTGATCGAAACAACGGCGCACCGACTCATGATTGGAGAACAGGTAGCATTGGCGAAGTGGGATAGCGGCAAAGCCGTGGAAGATGCGCCACGAGAGGCACAGGTGATTCGAGGCGCAGCGAAGGATGGCGTGGCAAAGGGGCTGGATGAAGCGTCGATATCGAACTTTTTCAATGCTCAGATCGAAGCCAATAAGTTTGTGCAGTACGCTCTACTGGCGGACTGGTATCGGGCGGGTAAAGCACCGGAGCATGCGCCTGTCGATTTGGTGAAGAATATCCGTCCGCAGTTGGACGAGGTGCAGAAGTCGCTGATCACGGAACTGGTGGACACGGTAGAGATTCGTAAAACGAAGACGTGCCGCACGGACATGGCTAGGGCTGTTGGGAAGTATATATCTACGCATGGGCAAGGCAGCAGCCCGATTACTGCGGCGACGCTTGACCGAGCCCTGGCTGGCGCGTGCATGCCGTGAATCGTTATGTGAGAAATCGTTTGGGCAAACGGAGTATTCAGCAAATGGTTCAACAAGAATGCATTTGCGTCGCTTCCCTCTTTTACGCTGCGAACAGCTCCACGGAGCCTCGCGTTGTTGCGTGCAGCTGCGGTCAATCATTGGGATCTTAGCTTGATGAAAGACATCTGCTTTAGAGATGCCCGTGCGGATGCGTCTGCAGCTGGATATATTAAATCTTGTCAATCGTAAGCAGTTTTGCCTGCCGAATGTGAATTCGACAGTATCTCAGGACGGCACCATCACATCACAGGCAAACTCACCACGTACGATCCAGATCGGCTGAAACTCAGCGACTAAAATTAGAGCTCCCGACCTGCCGAGGCCTGCATTCTCTCTCGAGGCAGGCCTCGTTTCTTTTGTAAACTTGCATTGTATGAAGAAAATCGGCTTCCTCTCTTTTGGCCACTGGACACCTTCACCTCAGTCACAGACGCAGTCTGCAGCAGACGTGCTCCTGCAGTCGATTGACCTTGCGGTGGAGGCCGAACGCATGGGAATGGATGGAGCCTACTTTCGAGTTCATCACTTCGCGCGTCAACTGGCATCGCCGTTCCCCCTGCTTGCAGCAGTAGGTGCTAGGACGCGAAAGATTGAGATCGGTACCGCCGTCATCGACATGAGGTACGAAAACCCTCGTTACATGGTGGAGGATGCTGGTGCTGCGGACCTCATCGCTGGCCCGCGCCTGCAGTTAGGCATCAGCCGCGGTTCACCCGAGCAGGTGATCGATGGTTGGCGTCATTTTGGCTATCGTCCGGCCAAAGGCGAGGACGATGCCGACATGGGCCGTCGACATGCCGAAGAGTTTCTTGAGTTGCTACGCGGCACGGGCTTCGCTCAGCCCATCCCTCGTCCAATGTTCGCGAATCCGCGAGGCCTTCTACGTCTTGAGCCATACTCTGAAGGATTGCGTGGCCGTATCTGGTGGGGGGCAGGTTCGAACGCAACAGCCATTTGGGCCGCCAAGTTCGGAATGAACCTGCAAAGCTCAACCCTCAAAAACGATGAGACCGGGGAGCCGTTTCACATTCAACAAGCAGCCCAGATCCGCGCCTTTCGCGCAGCATGGAATAAGGCCGGCCACGCTCGCACTCCACGCATCTCCATCAGCCGCAGTATTTTCGCGTTGGTAAACGACCGTGACCGGGCCTATTTCGGACGAGGGGACCAGGAAGAAGACTCGATCGGCTTCCTGGATGGAACCACACGGGCGATCTTCAGCCGCAGCTACGCTGCCGAGCCGGATGTCCTCATCGAGCAGATCAGAAAAGACGAGGCGATCGCAGAGGCCGACACGCTTTTACTTACCATCCCGAATCAGCTAGGCGTTGCTTACAATGCCCACGTAATGGAGGCAATTCTGACTCTGGTCGCCCCTGCTCTAGGCTGGCGCTAATTAGCAAAAGCACCGAGGGAATCTACCTCAATACTATACGCGGCCAATCTGTAACCGACGCTCCATTCTTGATGCAACGGCCATCATGGAAGCATGCAGGCCTTCAGCAAAACGCTCTCCGGATTCGTTCATGATTGCTTGGAAACCTGATCGTGGTTCTAGGCGTTTCCGGTCTGGCCCAGGTATTGGATTGGTTCACCCATCGCCTCACCCATACCGTCGCCATGAGCAGAACCATACTGGCCGTCAGCTTCTTCGCTGCGCTTTCTGCGCTCTTTCATTTGCAGGTCATGCGCAATGGCGGGTTCCTCACCGGCGAAGGGCGTTCGTTGCTCGACGACTTTCGTCGCGTGCCTCGGTTCGTTGCCGGATTCATTCTCCGGCCGGTCGATTTCTTCACTGCTCGGATATCGCGTCCCGCCCACAGCGTCGAACCGGAAGCCGGGCTCTAATCCGCACCACCATTATCCGCTTTTTGGCGTAAGTGTGAGGGATTCCGTCCTCTCGCCCATGCTGGTCGAACTACGGGCTTCCGGTATCGTCGACCGGACATATTCAACCGTTCGGAGCAATTTATTCTCGACGCGATCATCTCCTCGTCCGTCGCGAACTTATTGCCGCGTCCAAGCCTTACGGCGATTATCTGTGGCACCCGGTGCCTGCGTCATGACGGGATTGATGTTGCTGTCAGGGTTGATTCTGCTGGCCGCCTGCACCAACCTGCACAGAGTGTTTGCGGCTCGCGCCGCGGATTTCTGTGCAAAACCTACTGCTCATCGTTCAGGTTACGATCTGCGCCGTGTTAGTCACCGCTTCGATCGTTTCAGTTCGCGGACTGCCGCGCTCACGGCTTAACAACTTTGGCTATTCGGATGCACTATTCCGCGATGGATGATGGGATTACAGCATCAGGTGCGAGATGTTCGATCACTCTGGCACGAATGCATTCCGGATCACCGGACAGCAGAGCATCCAGAAGCAACTTGTGCGAGCGAACTGCTGATTTCATCGTCTCACCCGCCGCATGACGCTTCAGGCTTACAAAGGCATAGACCGCAATGCACAGGCGCTCAAGCGTCTTCTCCAATACATCGTTGCCGGAGGCCTTCCATACTGTACGGTGAAAGCCGAAATCTTCTTCCGCTACGCCGAAGTGATCTTTTTTTAGTACCAAATCTTGCATCCTCGTCAAATGGCATCGCAGGATTGTCTCTGCCTCCTTAGTGATGCGCGGAGCTGCGAGCTGGAACGCAAGCTCCTCCAAATGACGACGAACTTCCATCATCTGCAAGATTTCTGTACGAGTCAGCTTTGTGACAGTCGTACCCCGGTCTGGCACCCGCACCACAAGTCCTAAATGCTCCAACTGCAAGAGAGCTTCGCGCACTGGGACCTGACTCACGTTCAATTGCTTCGCCAGATGAGATTCACGAATTGGTGTCCCCGGAGCAAGGTCTCCCGACCAGATGGCATCGCGCAGACGCTCAAAAACTTCACGCGATTTGCTGAGAGAACGAAGCGGGAGGAGTTCTTTTGTAGCCACGCGGCTATCCTATCGAACGGGAATCAGGGGCACAATACAAATCGAGTACCTACGCTTCCATGCAGTCCAAATTGGCTTTCTCCTTTCGTGAGATCACGATCCCTCTCGGAGAGCTGGCTTTGCTGCATGTAAATATCTGCCACGTGCGTTCAAGAGCGCTTCGAACGTTCGTCATCCTGTCTACGAACGTGTTCGCTATCTGCCCGCGGGTGGAAGGCTGCCGCTTGCAGAACTCATGCTTCACCCAACACGTTCCATGAGATCGATCTCTTCCGAAACGCTTTGCAGAACAAATCTATTTTTCTGGCAACGCTCACGCCTCCCCGAAAATCTTTCAAAATTGCAGTTGACAAATATATGAACGGTTATCAATTATCCATATGCTCTTCAAATCGATCACCGTGCCAAATCGAAAACAACGGCGATTTGCGGCCCGAGTGTTGATCCAAATCGAGGTCAAAATGAAGTTGACAGCCCAGACTTATCTCTTTTTTCTTGCCATTTTTCTGCTGCTGTCTCTTGTGCCAAGCGATGACTTAGCCCAGACGGCTGCCGTCGCCGAGTTGGATGGGACCGCGCTGGACACCACTGGAGCAATCATTTCTGGCGCAACAGTTATAGCAACCAACGCGGATACCGGAGCTGTGCGAACTACAACCACGAATGCGGCCGGTACGTTTACCATGCCCGCACTCGCAGTAGGACCCTATTCGGTTGAAGTCCGGGCCAAAGGATTTAAGAGTTTTCAACAAACAGGAATAATTCTGCAGGTCGGATCTTCATCCATGATCAAGACTGTGTTGGATGTAGGGAGCTCCAGCGATACGATAACGATCCAGTCGGACGCACAGATGATCGAAACGCGTAATGTAGCCATCTCCACAGTCATTGACAACCGCGAGATCAACGATCTTCCGCTCGATGGAAGGCTTGCAACACAACTGGTCTTGATCGCGGGTGCCTCCGTGGGCGTAAGCGGGGGAGATTTAACTGGCAGCAAGCAATTCTCCAGCTCTCAGGCAATCTCGGTTGCCGGCAGCCAGGGTAATTCACTCAACTTTAATCTCGATGGCAGCGACCACAATGACCCTTTTTCAAACGTAAATCTTCCGTTCCCTTTTCCAGATGCGCTTCGAGAGTTCAGCGTCTCCACCAATGCCCTTCCGGCTGAATATGGCGTACATCCTGGTGGCGTCGTAAAGGCGGTGACACTTTCCGGAACGAATCGTTTTCACGGCACACTCTTTGAGTATCTCCGTAACGACAAGTTCAACGCGCTCGGGCACTTTTCAGTAAAAGACACTCTTCACCGTAACCAATACGGTGGCACAATCGGCGGCCCCCATTCTCCACGATCGTCTTTTCTTCTTCGCCGGCTATCAGGGAACACACAATGTGTCGCAAGCTGTAGCCACTCAGGCCAAAGTGCCTACCCAGGCAATGATCAACGGCGATTGGTCTGCTTATGAATCCGGCTCCTGTGTATCAACAGGGAAAATGCGCCAATTGAAAGATCCAACAACTGGAAAGGCGTACCCGGGCAATCAGATTCCCGTGGGTCAGTACAATTCCTCTGCGTTGAAACTACTCGATTACCTCCCGACAACAACCGATCCCTGTGGGATTGTGAAATACGGCATTCTCAATAACAGTGACGAGCGTCAGACCATTGGTCGTGTGGATTGGACGATCGGACCGCGTCAGTCCATCTTCGTGCGATATTTCATCGATGACTACGGAATCCCTGCAACTTATATTCCGCACCATATTCTCGTCAGCACACAATCTGGAAATTCGGAGCGCGCTCAGTCATTAACTGCCGGCCATACTTTCATTATTAATAGCAATATATTGAACTCGATCCATGCAGGTTTTACTCGTAGGCGGGATGACCGTCAACCTGCGGCAGAAGGAATCAATGGTCCAGCCATCGGGAGCAATATCTACTCTCAGGAATCGAATTCTCTTCGACTGTCCGTCAATGGAAACTTCAATGTCAGTTGCTCCTCATGCTCCCCAGGAAAGTTTAACGACAATACCTTCCTTGGGTCGGACGATCTGAACATGTCTCGCGGACGGCATCAACTCGCTTTCGGCGTGACCGTCATGCGTATTCAACTCAACCAGGAAAACAATTATCTGCTCGACGGAAACTATCTTTTCGCCGCATCTTTCAGCGGCGACAATATGTCTGATTTCATGCTCGGGAAGCTGAGTGGCTTCAATCAAAGTGCACTGCAGGGGACAGCCAATCGGCAGACGCTTCCTGGCGTCTATGCGCAAGACACGGTTCGCGCATCGAAAAGCCTCACCGTAGTCGGCGGCATTCGGTGGGAGCCTCATATCTTCCCCGTGGACTATTTCGGAAGAGGAAGCACCTTTGACCGTGCAGCCTTCGACGCAGGACAGCATAGCACCATCTATCCCAATGCACCTGCGGGCAGCTTCTATTATGGCGACAACGGGGTCCTAAAAGGCTTCGTGCACAATGAGATGATGAACTTTTCGCCGCGCGTTGGATTCATCATCACACCCGATGGAGGTAAGGATGTTTTTCGCCTCGGGTGCGGCCTTCTATACGACAACATAGAGCAATACTATGATGAACGCGTTCAATCAAATCCGCCCTTCACCAATGAAGTCGATAATACAAACCCGGGTCCATTTAGTCATCCATGGGCAGATTATCCTGGGGGCAGCCCGTTTCCCATTGATCGCCCCAGTACGAACGTAGCCTTTCCGCTCTCGTCCTTGTACGCCGTGCTCCCGACACGCCTGAAGCCAACATACATCAGCCAATGGAACGCAAACTTTGAGCATCAGTTCGGCAACGATTGGCTCTTGACACTTAGTTATCTCGGAAATAAGACAACGCATATTTGGGCAGCCCGCGAATTGAACCCGGGCGTGTACATTCCAGGCAAATGCGGCTCAGCAAATTGCTCTACTACAACGAACACGCAAAGCCGTCGCGTATTGACTCTTGCCAATCCTGTACAGGGAGCCTATTACGCTTCTATGCCAACTACCAACGATGGAGCAAATGCCAGTTACAACGGTTTGCTCACTTCCCTACAACATCGCCTCAGCAACAACTTCTTCCTACGTATCAACTACACATGGTCGCATTGCATCAGTGAATTGGACTTCAATATCGAATTGACCGGGCCAACCTACATGAAACCTGCCGATCTCGCTCAGGACCGCGGCAACTGCAACCAGGACACACGGTATGTCTTCAATGGTACGGTTATCGCAACAAGCCATTACAGTGGCGGCCGTTCGTTGCATCTGCTTCTCTCTGGGTGGAGAATCGCGCCTCTACTTCGCATCAGCCCCGGAGCTTCTATCAACGTCACTACTGGCACAGACAATTCTTTGACAGGTATCGGCCTCGATCGCCCAAATCTCATCAATTCAACGATCGCATATAAATCAGGCGTGCACATAGATCCGCATCATACCTATTTGAATGGCAATGCATTCGTGGCGAATGAATTAGGAACATTTGGCAATCTTCAAAGAAATGCTTTCAAGGGACCTGGCTATTTTGACCTTGATGCCTCTGCCAGTCGCATCTTCGAACTACCCGAGACCTGGAATATTGAGTTCCGCGCCGATGCATTCAATGCAACAAATCACGTCAACTTTAATAACCCCGCATCCGGATTAAATTCGTCAACATTTGGGCAAATCACAAGCGCAAAGGCAAATCGCGTCTTGCAATTTTCTGGGAAAATTCATTTTTAGGGGACGTGATAATGCCAGGTTGTTCTCGAGTCATTTCATTGTTATGCATTGTTGCACTTGAAACTTTCTGCGCCGTCGCCCAAAATCCACAGGCACAATTCCAGAGCACGCTCTTGTGGCACGCAGCCGACAACGAATACGAGACCTATCGAATTCCTGGAATTGTCGTGACCGCACGAGGCGCAGTTCTTGCTTATGGAGTTGCCCGCCGCTTTCTCAAGGATGGAGACTGGTCAGACAGCGATATCATGCTTCGCCGCAGCCTCGATGATGGTAAGACATGGGAGTCCTCAAAAAGAATTGCAGGGGATCTTCACGGAGTTACCGACAATCCTGTCGCAATTGCATCACGCAGGAAAGGAGACGTGCATTTCCTCTATCAACACAACTATGAGCGCATCTTCTATATGCGCAGCAGAGATGACGGCGCGACGTTCTCCACTCCAGTCGACATTACTTCGGCCCTCGACAGCCTGCGCTCGCAATTTGCATGGACAATTGTGGCCCTAGGCCCTGGCCACGCTATCGAACTGCGCAATGGACGCTTACTTGTTCCAGTCTGGATGGCAGAAGGCGTCCAAACTGCCAATGGACAACGTCGGCATGCGCCTAGCGGCATCACCACGCTTTACAGCGACGATCATGGTAGAACGTGGAAACATGGCGACATCATTGCAATCAACTCGCCAGAGATGGCGAATCCTAACGAAATGCAACTTATTCAGTTGTCCGATGGCCACGTGATGGCTAATATTCGCACCGGGGATAACACAAGGCTGCGGGCTATAGCCATAAGCCCAGACGGCATTCATCGTTGGACGAAACCAAAGTTCGACGCGCATCTGTACGATCCCATCTGTGCCGCTGGAATCGTTCGCTACAGCATTGCTCCCAAAGACGATCGGGACCGCATTCTCTTCATAAACCCAGACAGCGAGTCCCTTCCGGAGTCGCATCAGGGCAAATCAGGTCCTCGTCAGAACCTTACCTTGAAGATGAGCGAAGATGAAGGCAAAACATGGCCCGTATCTCGTTTGTTGCATCCGGGAAGTTCGGGCTATAGTGATGTCGCCGTTGCCCCAGATAAAACTATCTACGCACTTTATGAGAGCACGCTAGATCCTTCCATCAAAGCAAACAGCATTACGATGCTACGATTCAATCTCTCTTGGTTACAAGACACTAAATAATGGATACCGTGCTCATCACCATCTACAACAAATTTCATCATAAAGCATCTTTAAGGTGTGACATGGAGATTATCGAATTGAACGCCACTCCAGTCACTACCGATTCCAAACATACCGGCTACATGTGTGGCGTCCTGTACCGAGGTAATCTGACGTCCATCCAACAGGCCTTGAATTGTAGTTCCCTCGAGATGCAGCTCGACGTGATGCCACCTCTGTTCTATCTGTATTTGACCGGAGGCGAGGATTCGGGTTGGCTGCTTATATTGCGTGCTCAGCAGAGACCACCCCCCATGCGCATCTATACGGAAAATACATCCACTCGGATAAAGGGCTTTGTGATCTTTGAAGACATCTGAAGAATCGATTCGCCCCATCAACGTCGCGGCACCGCTACTGCCCAGTAATGTTTCGATGGAAACACGATTAGAGTTGGTCTGCCATATATAAACTTCGCCGGCAGCTAGATTTTCTCCTATATGAAGAACAATATGCTGAGGCACCTTCGCTGTAATCGTCTCTAGAACTACACTCCAATCCGCAGGTGTATTTGACGCTGGAGCACGAAGCGAAACAT
>Ga0193716_1001777_pt1 | contig 12368 bp, 8 predicted proteins | sample U2c1metaG_FD_145901 | JGI IMG/M metagenome (GOLD analysis project Ga0193716, IMG submission 145901) | Soil microbial communities from a riparian zone of the East river system, Colorado, United States - U2c1 | ecosystem: Environmental > Terrestrial > Soil > Riparian zone | place: USA: East River...
GACAGCGCGGTGTCGTAGTCCTCGGCCTTGATCAGGTTGCGGAACCGGGCGGAGCCGGTGATGTTGGTGCGCTCACCGATGTTCACGAACAGGGAGTCGTCGGTGATGTTGAGCGGCTCAAGGCCCGAGAGCCGGGTGGCCACCGGGATCTCCGGCAGCTCGCGCTGCGGCACGCCCTCGACGACCTTGGCGATCTCGGCGATGTGCTCCGGCGTCGTTCCGCAGCAACCACCGACCAGGTTGACCAGGCCAGCCTCGGCGAACTCGGCGATGTAGCCGGCCTGACGCTCCGGGGACTCGTCGTACTCGCCGAAGGCGTTGGGCAGGCCGGCGTTCGGGTAGCAGGAGACGAAGGTGTCCGCGATCCGCGCCATCTCGGCGATGTAGGGCCTCATCTCCGGCGCGCCAAGGGCGCAGTTGAGGCCGACCGCGAGCGGCTTCGCGTGCCTGATCGCGTTCCAGAATGCTTCGGTGACCTGACCGGACAACGTCCGCCCTGAAGCATCGGTGATGGTGCCCGAGATGATCACCGGCCAGCGGCGTCCACGCTCCTCGAACAGCGTCTCGACGGCGAACACCGCTGCCTTCGAGTTCAGCGAGTCGAAGATCGTCTCGATGATGAGGAGGTCGGAACCACCGTCGACCAGGCCGTTGGCAGCTTCGAGGTAGGCGGCTACCAGCTGGTCATAGGAGACGTTGCGCGCTCCGGGGTCGTTGACGTCCGGCGAGATCGAAGCGGTCCGCGTCGTCGGCCCGAGGGCACCGGCAACGTAGCGGCGCTTCTCCGGGGTGCTGAACTCGTCGCAGGCTTTGCGGGCCAGAGCAGCGCCTGCGTAGTTCAGCTCGTAGCTCAGATCCTGCATGTCGTAGTCGGAGAGCGAGACCGCGTTCGCATTGAACGTGTTGGTCTCAAGGATGTCGGCGCCCGCCTCGAGGTACTCGAGGTGGATTCCCTCGATGATCTGCGGCTGCGTCAGGGTGAGCAGGTCGTTGTTGCCCTGGAGAGAGGTCGGCCACTCCGTGAACCGGTCGCCGCGGTAACCCGCCTCGTCCGGCCGATCCCGCTGGATCGCCGTGCCCATCGCGCCGTCGATCACCATGATCCGCTGACCGAGAGCAGCCGTGAGTTCGTCGGTGCAGTCGGCGCGGATGTTCGGCTCAAAGGCGTTCACGTGCGTCCTTCCATAACGGAAGGCGTCCTTAACTCTGCCGAGCGTGGCGGATACCGGAAGGGACTGGCCCCTCCAAACAACCGTTGCAACGCCTCTCGACCAGAAAAGTCTACGTGGTCACCCGACATCTGGACGCCCAGCTCGACCCGACCCGCTTGGCGATCGCGGTGCCCTTGAGCACCAGCTCGCGGATCCTGTCGGCAATGTCATAGTTACCAAGTCTAACGAGATTGCAGCCGAACGTATTTCGTCTCGACCGCGTCGGCGCCGGTTGTCGTCGGGGGTCAGGTCAGCGGCATGCAACTGGGTACCCATTGCGCCATCGCCCACCACCAAGTGGCTGCGGAACCCAACCCGCGTGGAGATGACGCTCGCGTGTGCCACGCAGGGCTTACGCTGGCCTGGTGACAGACCTGCCCAAACTGCACGACACGATCATCGTGGCGGCCTTCGAGGGCTGGAACGACGCCGGTGACGCCGCCAGTGACGCGCTCGAGCACCTCGACGCGATCTGGGAGGCCGAGACGCTCGTGGAGATCGATGACGAGGCCTATTACGACTACCAGGTGAACCGCCCGGTGATCCGTCAGATCGACGGCGTCACCCGCGAGCTGGTGTGGCCGTCGATGCGCATATCGCACTGCCGCCCGCCTGGCAGCGAGCGTGACATCGTGTTGATGCACGGCGTCGAGCCCAACATGCGGTGGCGCACGTTCTGCGCCGAGCTGCTGGCGATCGCGGACAAGCTGAACGTGGACACCGTGGTGATCCTCGGGGCGCTGCTTGCCGACACGCCGCACACCCGGCCCGTTCCGGTCTCTGGAGCCGCCTACTCCCCCGAGTCGGCCAAGTTCTTCGGACTCGAGGAGACCCGCTACGAGGGGCCGACGGGCATCGCCGGGGTGTTCCAGGACGCCTGCGTGGCCGCTGGAATCCCCGCCGTGACGTTCTGGGCCGCGGTTCCGCACTACGTGTCGCAGCCGCCGAACCCGAAGGCCACCGTCGCGCTGCTCCGGCGCGTCGAGGACGTGCTCGACATCGAGGTGCCGCTGGCCAATCTGCCGACGGAGGCCGAGGAGTGGGAGCTGGCGGTCACCGAGATGACCGGAGAGGACGAGGAGATCGCCGAGTACGTGCAATCCCTCGAGGAGCGCGGCGACGCCGAGGTCGACATGACCGAGGCGCTCGGCAAGATCGACGGTGACGCGCTGGCCGCCGAGTTCGAGCGTTACCTGCGGCGCCGCGGTCCCGGGTTCAGGAGCTGAGCCGAGCGATGGCGCTGCTGCGCTCTTGCGCGGCACTGTTGGCCGTGCTGGCCGTCGTTGCGGCCTGCACATCGGATGCCGGCGACTCCGCTGACTTCGCTCGCTCGGTCGACATCGGCGGGCGCAGCGTCTACCTGACCTGCCACGGCACTGCCGAGGCGGGCGAACCCACCGTCGTGCTGATCTCCGGCTACCACGATTCGTCGGACGTCTGGACCGAATCCGACGTGCTCGGCCTGATCGGGTCGGCCACCGGCCCTCCGGTGTTCCCCGCGCTGTCCGCCGCGCACCGGGTATGCGCCTACGACCGGCCCGGCACGTTGCGCTACGTCGACGGCACCCCGCTGACCGACAGGAGCACACCGGTGGCCCAGCCAAGGACCGGGGACCTGGTCGCCGAACTCCACGACGTGCTGGCCGCCGCCGCGGTCCCTGCTCCCTATGTCGTGGTCGGGCACTCCCTCGGCGGGCTGATCGCGCGGGCCTATGCCCAGGCCCACGCGGATCAGGTCCGCGGCGTCGTCTTCGTCGACGCGTTCAGTGCGTCCGTTCCTGCCCTCTTCGGCGCCCGCTGGCCCGTCTACCGCGACCAGGGCCTGAATCCTCCCGCCGACCAGATGCCGGTGGCGTCGATGCGCGGCCCCGACTCCGAACGCGTCGACCTCGACGCCAGCGTCGCCGAAGTGCTTGCCGGGCCGGCATTTCCGAACGTGCCGGTGGTCGTGCTGACGAAGACGGAACCGTTCGCCGGGCTGAAGTCCTTCCCCAGGCTGCCCGCCGACGAGACCAACCGGCTCTACGAGCAGGCCGAGCGCGACGTCGTCGCACTCGCACCGGACACACCCCAGATGATCGCCACCGGCAGCGACCACTACATCCAGTTCTCCCAACCCGATCTGGTGGTCCGGGCCACCGAACTCGTCGAGCGGCGGGCCGCGGTCAGGCCCTGACCGGCTACGTTGCGTGTGCGGCCGCACGTTCCACCGTGGCGGCATCTCTGCGAGGTAGCGCGCTCGGACTCCTCGAACTTGGCCGCCTCGGCTTCCATGTGCGCGATGAAGACCGAGAGTTCGTCGCGTAGCCGCAGACCGTCCCCGGTCAAGTCGCCCTGGGCGCCGCGCCGCGGTCGGGTCCTGACCGGCTACGGGGGGCCTGCGTGGCCGCAGGCCGGGCTTTTGCGGCTGACGGCTGCATTCGACGGCGTTCAGCAATATCCGCGAGCAATTCACCGCCAATGAGCGGAGCGATTGCGCCATTGATCGGGTTATGTTGACAGTCGGTTCAACTCGAAGACCGTCCAGTAACAACGTGACCGAACCGAATCGTCGCAAACATTGCCCACTTTGCCCGAACGGACTTACGGTTCCACGGTTTTGATGTTGCGGATCATTTGGAACCAAAGGTATCAATTTCGCCGCCACACCGTGCGGACTGAGCAGATGAGTCGAGTAGTGAAGTACCCACGCAATTGCGTTGACACAGGTGTAAATGTAATTCCGAAACCATTCGTGACTGGGGCCTCGGGGGAGGGATCAATGAAGCGGAACGGTGTCGCGCGTCCCCACTCTTCGACCGACTGTTCGTGCCGCCGAACATGATGACGCGATCCAATGCCGCCGGCATGGTGGGCGGGCGCTGGGTCGAACTCTCACTGTTCGGAGGGTTCGCGCTCAGGATCGACGGCCAGCGAGTGGCGCTCCCGATGCATGCGCGGCGGGTGCTCGCCTACCTGTCACTCAACAAGATGGTCGAGAAGGACTGCGACCGGCGAATGCTCGCCGAACGACTGTGGGTCGACTCGCCCCCCGATCGGTCGCGGGCGAGCCTCCGCACCGCCATCTGGCGCATCCGGTGCGCTGACGCGGATCTGCTCCTCGGCGACGCCGAACGCATCGCGGTGGCGGACTCGGTCAGGGTGGACGTCCACGACTTCCGCGCCCAGGCGGAATCGATGCTGTCCGACGGCGCGGCCCCCAGCCCATGCAGTCCCATTACCCACCTGCGAAGCGCCGGTGACCTGCTCCCCGGCTGGGACGAGGACTGGCTCCTGCTCACCCGCGAGCAGCTTCGCCTCCTTCGGCTGCACGCGCTCGAGCAGACCGCGCGCAGGATGTGCGACCGCGGCTTTCATCCCCACGCGATCGACGTGATGTTGAGCGTCGTCGACGAGGAGCCCCTGCGGGAGTCTGCCCAGACGATTCTGATCGAGGCGCACCTGCGCGCGGGAAACGTCGCTGATGCATGCCGCCAGTACCGACGGTTCAGGACGGACCTGTGGAACGAGCTCGGCTTGCGGCCGTCGGAAGAGCTGTCCCAGCTGGTCTTCCACGACGCGAACCCATGACGTCGGCATCCCCCGGGTGACGACCTGGCGTTGACGCCGACGACTACGGTCGCGGGTCAGTCTGACCAGGGATGGATGCCGTCGACTTCGACTACGCGCCGCCGCCAACCCGCGTCGGACGTCTTCTGCTCGTCCCTATGCACATCGTGAACCTGCGCGCCGTCGTCACGATCGACGCGGTGAGTTCGACCGCCCTCGTCGACGCGACGATGGCTTACGAGGTGGGTGCCGCTGACGGCAACCCGTTCTTCGATCTGCGGCAGACGGTCGACCGCTGCTGGTTGGACGGCGTCCCCGTAGGCCCGAAACAGGTAGCGGCTCGACCTGTCGGCGAACCCGGGTCGCACAGCTCGGTGCGCGTGATCCGTGCCAGGCAGCGCGCCCGGTCGGCTCACACCGCCCGCTTCGTCTACCGATTGGGCGCGCCGATGTCCGATCTCGGGGGTGCGTACCCGCCGGTGCTGTCCTTTCGTCCCGGCCCCCGGGTCCGCTGGTCGTTCGGGATGGCCGACCTGTATGCCGGCCGCTATCTAGAAGCCTGGTTTCCCTCGAATCTCCCGTTCGACCACTTCCCCTTCACACTGGAACTGAGCATCACCGGCACCGGAATCCAACATGCCCTTGTCACGAACGGCAGCCGTTGGTCGAGCTCCATGCGGCCGACCAGGTCCGGACGGCTTCGGTGGCCGCCGTTCTGCCGACCTCCAGACGCGCGATCACGATCAGCGCGGTCAAGTTCGCCACCGGTGGCGCGAATCTGGCGGCGAACCTGCCCCGCATCGTGAGATTGCTTTCGGAACAGGAGCAGCGGTACGGGGAGTTCACCGGGGACTCCTACGTGTGCTTGTTTCACGGCGCACCCGGGGGCATGGAGTACGCCCACGCGACGACGACATCCGAATCCGCACTGAGGCACGAGGTCATCCACTCGTGGTTCGCGCGAGGACTCACTCCTGCATCACAAGCCGACGGTTGGTGGGACGAAGGCTTCACCAGCTACCTGGACACCGGCGAGCGATGCGAGCCCCTCGACTTCCTGGACCCTCCGGTCGAGTTGTGCTCGCGCAGAGCGTTTCAGCGCACCACGGCCCCCAATTCATACAAGGACGGAAGTAGGGTGTTCCGCGGAATCGCAGCCGTGGTCGGGCCCGATCGGCTCCTCGACGCAATGCGGGAGCTGTACGAGGCACGCCGCGGAACGTCCGTCTCGACTCCTGCGCTCGAGGCTCACCTGGTCGCCTCGACCGGCGCGGTGACGCTGGTCGACGTATTTCACCGGTTCGTGTACGGATTAGGCGATCAAGCGCACAGTCCACGTTTGCGCGTCGAGGCACTCGACGTGAATTCCGTGGTGCGAGCGGATGCGATACGGGTCAGGGTGCGCAACGACGGTGACGACGCGTGCCGACACTACGTCGTCGTCGTAACCACCGAGAGGCACGAGGCGATCGCCGCCTTCGCGGGTTTCGAGTTGGCGCCGGGGCGGTCACGGACGATGTCCCTGCACGGGCTTCGCAACCACACGCCAGCGGCAGAAGGGCGGCTGATCGCATCCGTGTATGCGCGCGGATTCGACGCCGGCTGATCAACAAGTCGCCAACGGAAGCCGCAACATTCGCGTTACCCCGCTCGGTGTGCAACAGGCCGTCGACCCGCCGTCCAGCGGTGCGCGGCGCGAGCACCCACGACCTCCGGTGCGGCAGGCGGAGCGGCGCCGACTCTGCCGAAGAGCTCCGGGGAGGGCCGCATGCCCAGGTCGCTCCACAACAGGGTGGCGAACGCATCGAACTGTCTGCGGGCCTCGACGATGTTTCCCTCGCAGAGGTGGGCCTCGATGAGTGCACTCTGCGCCGTCTCGCGAAGCGGCTCCTCGGCGACGACCATCAGCATCACGTCGATCGCGTCCGGGTAGCGACCCTGATCTGCCAACCGGCGGCCGGAGGTTTCCAGCGCGTGGAGTCGTAACTGCCGCAACTGTTCCCTGGCCAACAGCAGCCAGGCCTCGTCCCACCGGGGCAGCAGCTCGCAGTTCCGGGCCATCAGGTGCGCACGTTCACGCGGGCAGTCTTTACTCTCGGCCAGCAGTCGCTCCGCGTGGCGTCGGTACTCGTGCACGTCGACGGTGACGTCATCGCCGAGCATCACCCGGTCGTGCTCACCGAGTAACAAGTCGGGACATTCACGCCGGATTCGCCAGAGTGCGGTGCGAAGGCTGGCGCGGGAGCGCTCCGTCGACGAATCCGGCCAAAGACGCTCCGCGAGGATGCCGCGATCGCAGTCGACTTCCGCCGCCTTGTCCAGGCAGAGGTACGCCAGTACCCGCCGTGAGTGCTTCGGTAGCGCCACCCGGTGGCCGCCGACGCGCACGCTGAAGCCGCCGAGCAGGCACACCAGTGGTTGGGTGTCGGCGCTCGGGAAGTTCGTCCTTAGCCCGGGTGCAGACATGAGAGCTCCCTTCCAATGCATCCGATGCATCGAGTTCCGCGCGCCGCGCGGACCGGACTGCAACAGCATCGACCCCAGGCACTTTGGCGACGTCAACACTGCGTCAATGCCGACGGAACGTTGACGCCCGCTCTACGGCGCACTGTCAGGGTGGCCTTGTGGAAGCCGACACGAGCAGGGTGGTCGTCGTGCGGGCCTGGCGCGACTCGCAACGAATCATCATCCGAATCCTCGCCGGCGCCGGCCACTCCAAGCCTGTGGGTGAGTGGGTATTTGCCGACATCGACGCGGCGTGCAGACAGGTCGCCACTGTTCTTGGCGAACTGGGGCAAGACCAATCAGGTTCAGCAGAACCGGACTCGACAGCAACGTTGATACAAAGCATTGACGCCCCCGCACACCGCGGCCCAGCACAGTGACGACAACGGTTGCTAGTTGCGGAGGTGGAGACAGTGACAATCGAGTCGTACGCCGGATCTCCCGCTGACACGGAGGCCTACACGTCGCCGTTCGCGGGAATGTCCTACGTCGAGGCACCAGTCCTCGACACCGAATACGCTTCCGTCGAATCCGGTGAATCCCCGTTCGACAGCTTCTACGCGACCGAATCCCCCTTCGGGGAGGACGTTTTCACCGAAACCGATGCCGAAGCCGACGAGTCGGCCGACTTCCTCGAGACCATTCACGACGAGGACTTCGACGACGCCCTGGAACAGCTTCTCAACGAGGGTGCCGCGCATGTCCTGGCTGACGCCCAGCAATGGGCCGCGCCGCCATCGGAAACCGAGGCCCGCGAAGCGGTCGAGCAGTGGATCGCACCACTCGTCGCCGAATGGGGTCGGGCGGTCGACGGGCTCGGCGCAGGTCTGGAGAACGCCGATCTGCACGGCATCGCCGAACAGGAGCTCGACGAGCTGCTGGATTCGTTGGAGTCGCCGGCCGGCTTCGACTCCGAGGTGTTCGACAACTTCCTCGGCAAGCTCGTCCGGAAGGCGAAGTCCTTCATCAAGCAGAAGGTCCAGCAGGCCGTCAAGTTCGTGAAGAACCCCGTCAAGGGTGTCCTCGACGCCGCCAAGAGCGGCCTCCAGACGATCAAGAGTGGCGTGCAGGCAATCGGCAAGCATCTCGTCGGCCCGCTGCTGGCGAAGCTGAAGAACGTCGGTCTCAAGCTGCTCAAAGGTGTTGTCGCCAAGCTGATGAACCCGCTATCCAGGATCCTTCCCGCCTCGGTACGCCCGCTGCTGCCGATCGTGATGAAGAAGCTGGGCATCGGCGAGGCCGCCGACGACGAGAGCGACGAGGCCACCTCCGATGAGATGGGTGTCGCCGGTGAGATGGCGCACGAATTCGACAACCAGCTGCTCTCGCTCTACCTCGCCAGCGACTCCGAAGACGCTGCCGATGAGGAGTTCGACGAGTCCTACGACCAGGAGCAGGGCCCAGACGTGGTAGCCGAGCTCGACGACGCGCGGGCTCGACTCGCCACTCAACTGAGCGAGCACACCAGCTCCGAGCCACCAGTCGCCGAGATCGAGCAGTTCATTCCCGCGGTCCTCGCGATCCGACCACTGCTCAAGCTCGGTCTCACCGTCACCGGTGCGCGTGAGAAGCTGATCAACTTCCTCGCCACTCCCCTGGCCAAGCTGATCAAGGACATGATCGGCCCCGAGGCATCGAACACGATCGCCCGCGCCGCGGGTCAAGAGCCGTCGCGGATGATCGCCCGCGCGGCGGTCAACGTCGGATTCACCGCACTCGGCCTCGAAAGCCCACCGGGGCAAGACGAATCGGTGGCGGGCGAGGCATTGGCCTCGGCGATCGAGAACACCATCCTGCAGGTCGCCGACGAGCTCGACGAGACGGCCGTGACCGACCCGCTGCAAGTCAGCGCGGCGGTTCAACAGGCATTCGCCGAGTCGGCGGCCGCATATCTACCCGATCGGCTGCTGCGTGCTGACCTTCCGGAGCGAGAGACCGCCGAAGAGGGTGGGTTCTGGGTGATGATGCCGCGATCGAATCGACCGAGGTACCGATTCCGGAAGTACACCAGGGTTTTCGCCGTTCCGATCCCGCGGCAGGTGGCACGATCGGTGCGCTGGTCCGACGGCGGGACGCTCGAGTCGTATCTGCTCGATCGGGGCGTCCAGGAGTGGCCGGTCCAGGCCGAGATCGACCTGTACGAGACCATGCCGGGCACCCTTCCTGGACACTTCACCCAGGACGAGACCGTTCCGGCCGACGAACGGCCGACCGAGGATGAATACCAACCTCTGACCGCGCGCACCGCCGGTGTGCTGCTGGGCGAGCCGGCGCTCGGCCGGGGTCGCAGGCCGGGTGTGCGGGCGGGCTCATACCGTCCGGTACCCCGGCAGCGTTACTACCGGGTGCGTGTCGGTCGACTCCCGGCCCGTCGGGGCCGTCGGCCGCGCAGGCTCGTCAGCGTGCACTGGGATCCGAAGGCCACCCGGATGCGGATCGCCATCCGGCTCTCGGAGCGACGTGCGCGCGCCCTCCAGGCGCGTCTGCAGCGCGCGGCACCGTCGGGACAGCGCGATCTGCCGGGCGTGTTGAACACGCTGCGACAGATTGCGTTGCCGCGCTTGCCGCACCGGATCGCCAGGCGGCTGGTCAATTCGTCGGTTGTGAAAGATGCGACGGTTGCCGCGCAGCTTGGCGCGTCGATGGCCGCGGCGACCGGCACGGCGCTCGCGACGTTCCTGACGAAGAGCGGCGCGCAGTTGGCGTCCGCCGTCGCCGATCCCGCCGACGGCGTGACGATCACGGTGACGTTCGAAGGTGTCGGGTCAAGCCCGTCACAGGTCCCGGCACCTTCCGTTGCCGTGGCACCCGGGATGGTGCGATGAACGCTGATTTCTCCACCGAGGCAGCCGCTCTCGGCACCGAGGCCCGCCACTGGCGGCGCGCCTGCGCGGCCCTCGGCGACCTCGAGGTGGGTGCATCGGTCGCAGCGTGGAAGGGACTTGAGTCCTATCTGGGCGAAAGCGTGCGCAAGAGCCTGACCGCACAGACCAAACGCCTGACCGCACAGGCCGACCGGGTGCTGTTCGCCCTGGAGGCCGCCCAGACGCCGGCAGATCTCGACGGCGCACGAGCAGAGCTGTTGACGCTGCGCCGCCGCTACACCCGAGCCGAGGCGATGGTCGACTTCTATTCGGAGGCAGTCAATACACGCACCAATCCGCGGATAGCGGCGGTGTTGCGAGGGCTCGACACGCTGGCCGTCCACAGCATGGATGTCGTGTTGCGGCCGCTGGGCATCGATTCTCCGCCAGTACTGACGTACCTGGACAAGGGCATGGGCGCGTCCATCCTGCGGGCTGGGGCACGACTTTGGGATGCGTCGCTGTCGCCGGCGGCGGCGATCAAGATTACTCGCCATAACCTTTGGCAGCCAACATCTTTAGTGCACGAGACCGGTCACCAGGTAGCACACTTGACGGGTTGGTCAACTGAATTGGCCGCCGCGCTGCAGTCCGCGTTGGCACCGCACAGTCCCCTCGCCGCTGACGCATGGCACAGTTGGGCCAGCGAGGTGGCAGCCGACGTGTATGCCTTTTCACTCCTCGGTTATGCACCGGTGCCGGCGTTGGCCACCGTCGTAGACGGCCCAGCGCGCACGGTGTTCCGGATGCTCATCGGCGATCCGCACCCGCTCGGGATGCTGCGCGTCCAATTCAACGTCGCGCTGTGCAAGTCGTGGTTCGGGCCCGGGCCGTGGGACGCGCTCGGCCAGCGATGGTTGGCCAGGTATCCACTGGCACAGGCGCCTTCGGAGGTAGCTCAGGTGATTCGGGCGAGCATGCCTCTGTTGCCGGCGATCGTCGACATCTGCACAAGAGTTCCGATGAATGCGTTCCACGGCGCGTCGCTGTCGACGCTTGCCGACCCCCGCCGCGTCGCCCCCGCGGAGCTGAATCGACTTGCCGAACGCGCCGGAGCGTCGCTGTACACGTCGAGCTTCCTGCAGCGGCAAGAGCCCATGCGGATCCTGGCTCTCACCGTGCTGCGGGGTCTGGATTCGAAGACGGCACCCATCGAAATGGAGACGTGGCTGCGGCGCGTCGGCGGCGACCGATCGATCGCGGCGTAAGAGAAGGAGATTGCAATGAGCGAGGAATACAAAGGCAATAACGAAGGAGGCGACGAAACAGACATCGCTGTTTTCAACGCCAGTGCGATGAACGTGTTCTTCGACATGATGAAAAGTTCCACGCCCCCGCCTGCCAATGATCTCCAGCCGCTGCAGAAGCGTCTACCCATGACGTACCAGGCGCTCCTCAACGGGCACGGTGACTACGGCTACGGCAGAAGACAGCGCGCCTTCATGACGTCCCCCCGGCTAGAAATCCATGACGATGGCCAGGCGGCGGTCAAGTTCCCCGATCTGCCCCGGCCCACGACGCGGGTGGAGCTGCAGGGGAGCGCACTACCACGTCCGATCTGTCTGGATGTGTCGTGGCACGAAAGCAGGCCACACGTGGGGCAAGGCCGCGTCGCACGTCCAGTTCATCGAGGCATACGACAACCAGGACGCGTTACTGGCCATCGGCATACCGGTCACTCACTACCCGACAAGCAACGCGGCCGGCGCCTGACCGTCCCTTAACACGGAGAACAATATGTTTCGCACGCTAGTATCAGATCTGATCACCAACGCTGGCGCCGTCCCCGAGGATGCCGCCAACGCCGTCCAGGCCACGTCGCCGCTACAACTGAGCCGTTGGCTCGACGAAATCTGGTGGTGCGGAGGGCTTGTCGCGGACCCGGTATGGCAGGGCATCTTGACCCAGGTCAGCGCCAATACCCCAACATCAGACCCCACCAAGTCGATCATCGCAGGGACGAGGCTTCCCGACTTGCTGTTGCCCTCCGTTCGATCCGGCCTGCAGCCCATCACTACCCCGCCGGGCAGTGCACAGCCATACGTCACGCCGCCACCAACGATTCCACCTGTGCCGCCGATGACTTCGTCAGTGGCGCCCATCTGGCGGCACTTGATATATGCCTACCTCGTTGAGTCCACCGGGGTCTTCGAGATCCTCGCCGAGGTGCTGCGGCGCTATGTTGTCGGTGAAACCCTACCGACTCCCACCACCGGAACCGTGGTCTGGGCACGCGCCA
>Ga0193716_1001778_pt1 | contig 12366 bp, 10 predicted proteins | sample U2c1metaG_FD_145901 | JGI IMG/M metagenome (GOLD analysis project Ga0193716, IMG submission 145901) | Soil microbial communities from a riparian zone of the East river system, Colorado, United States - U2c1 | ecosystem: Environmental > Terrestrial > Soil > Riparian zone | place: USA: East River...
CCCACCAACAACATTGTACCAACACAGCTATGGTCTGGTGCAACCTCGAGTCTGATTCTGACCAGGGTGACCCATTGAGGAATGACCCTGATAGTCCTGAACCAACAGGAAATGATGTTGGTTCTGGTGCTGGTACTGATGGCTCTATTTCCAACTCAGATGATGAATACTATGAGCTATTGGAGGGAGATGATGATGATGAGAGCAGCAACAACTAGTGTTGCTGCAGCTAAAAAACTGCTTTTTATTTATTTAGGAAATTGATATAGCATGAGAAGTAAAATAGTTAAAATCACCAAAATATCTGACAGTATAGAACACCCTAAAAACCAAGGGGTTACCTATTAGGCTGAAAATAATATGCCACTATTTGTCCAGATAATTGACCAGCTACAAAAACCGGTTTTTTGATCACATTTTTTAACTGCTAATTATCTGAATAACTGTTGGCCCATTCCTTTTGGCCCAATAAGTGATCCCCTGGTCTTTTATGTTTTCTACATTGTCAAATATTCTGGTGATTTATCTATTTTACTTCCCACACTACAAAAAAGCGGCTAAAAAACACAGCAACACTAGCAATGACAATGAGTACTTTGTTAGACATGGATGAGATGTTTGGGTTGCTCCACTCAGACAATGACTTGTCTGAGGATTGATTATGTGTTAAAGTGGTGTGACTCATTATAACATCTGGAACAGTAACCCTTATTTCGTCCAGAAATAATTAGATTTTGCCCTCAGGAAAATACTTTATTTAGAAGTTGCTTAGTCGGGACCTTCCAAATAAGGCATTTTCCTGATGGCAAAATCTAATTATCTCCAGAGGAAATAAGTGCTAATGTTCCAGGTGAATATTAATTAGCACTATTCTTACTTTTATGTATAGCTCCACACTATCTATTCACCAGCAAAGCCTGGGTATTGTATTTAAAAAATTACAATATTATTACAATCTGTTCATACCACTTACGAGAACTTCGTCGGCCGGGTACATACGAAAAACGAAACGAAATCCGAGTGGGATGGGAAACGCTTGGCGCGGTCCATGCAGATTACGAATTTCGTATGTACCCTATTGTGCTAGACCCTGAAAAAGTCATGAGGCATAGTACGGTATATATATTGGTCCACCAGTGGCCGACGATGTCGCCCAGCACCTTGCTTCGCTCTTTTTGATAGCCGAAAGTGGTCGAAGAACAGGGTAATAAACGTATAATTTTACAAGTCATTTAATCATTTAATAATAAGAATCAATCTGTAATATATTTCTGAATCAAAATATTAAAAGGATAACTGTTTATTCTTCGAAGAAGCTATTGAAAAGGTCAATTAATGACAAGTTTGGAGAATAGTAAAACGTACCATTTGACGACGGCCTTCATGTATTTTTCATCGCCTCCACGTAGGTTGACCAGGGCATCAGACGTGACACTTTTGCGAAAGATCAAGAGCTCGCATGTGTCAGGTCCGGTAGGTGGGAAACGGAAATCAAACTGTGAGCAAATGACCAAAAACTTTGTGGCGTTTAGACCAGTCCGAATAGTGTCTGAGACGATAAAACAAGAAGTAATTTTGGTGTCGTCGCGGAACCATCCTGTGAGGCGTGGAATGCTGAACGGATTATCAACTTTGATATGCTCAGTTGGGATAGGAACAGTAAATTTAGTGTGACCATGATAATAAGCGACCACGCCTTTAACCTTGAGAAGGCGTCAGCGAGTCGCATTGGATAAAACTCATAATACACACGGTAATGACTTTGTCTGCGATGGGAATAATGACACGCGCCCCTTGCAGAAGTCGTCTGTTCAAAAAACTGCACGGATACATTTAAACGATTGAGTCGGTGTCGTTAACTAATAAATACCTCTGTATAGTGCCTTTTATAAATGCACCATCGGACGGTCGTATGTTCACCAATTTCCCGGGGGTGACCCCTAAACGGAAAACAATCATTTCGAGGCCAGCGTTGTTGGCGGCGAAGGCTGGATCATGATAATAAATCACAAAACAGTCGCCTGTACGGTTGAACTTGAACTTGTAAGTACGGACTAAGGAGGTTACTGCCAAGAAGTAGTCGTCGATTTTCGGCATTGAGAAACCATCGTTGAGAGAATGGTGATCGGTGGAGACGAGGATATAGCCTTTGCGATTCGAGCTACCATGATAATAAGCACGAATTGAAGAGTTCTAGACAGATATTGTCAATTTTGATTAATTGCTATCAGTTAAGCTTTAGCTACAGTGAATATCATGCTCACGCAAGTGAGATAAGTGCGAAAAAAAAAACAATCGTAAAGTTCGTGCGCTATATATATATAAACATAGGAGGTAGACGCCCCTCTTCGTTAGATGGCAATACCATTGGGCGTTAGAAGAGAAAGCTGGTCAATTTTTCGTTTTCCATTGTTTGCATTGCCACGATTTCATTGGCCCCAAGATCACGACGCTTGGAGGTCATGACGGTTTTAACGAGCCAATCATTGTTATACAGAACGATTTCACGCTCGTGGACGGTATCGGCTTCGGTAAAAATGTAGTTTTAGTCAAACGAAGAGAGAGATATAAATATGACAATATACGTACCAATATTTTTTACAGGGATCGAGCCAGCAGTGGAAAGGCCTTGGGTTTTATACAACATCTGACGAAATAAAGGCCGCGGGTCATAATGTATAAGCATGTCAAGACGTGGATCGTATTCTAGGCTGCAGTGTGTAGAGTGCATGTGTAGTGTTCCACGACCTTGTCTTTCGAAATCTATGTTCTGTGAGAATGGTTATCATGCATAATATACGAGCGACGCACAAGAGATTGCGCATGAGATGTCCAACACCACCACAGCAGTAGTTGCGGTGGTTGCACTAGGGTAATTGGTGTAGAATGCGTGAGGTGTCGTACTCAGAACCCGCCTTTGAATGCTTTCAGTTCTAGGTACCGCCATGTTTTTTCGTACTCGTGGTGTTCAACGCAGAGTAAAATTCTGTGTTAATGGTGTGTCCGAAGCTCATTTTCGTCACGGGCATCATCAGACCTAACGATTGACAATCGTTTTCAGAATGACGTCATCACTCGATCGACAGCAATAGAGACATGACGACCATTTTTTAGTGCAGCACAAGTATTATTGATTGAAAAGCTATACAAAAACAAAAGAATATCGCATTGAAGTAATATACAAAGAAATTATCGGTCATTGGGCTGGGTTGAGAGCTATTTTGGCTCAAACAACGGTTTTTGTTTATACACTTTCAGCTGCATTTTTCCTTGCCCAACTTTGCCTTTGTTTTTTTTGCTGGGAGGACACGATTAGCGTTAGCTATTTTGTCGGAGCTGCGTTCGTCGTCAACATGATTCGTGTGCGTTTCATCGTTTTTGGACGTGTTGGACGGTCCTGCAACGGCATTGACGGCAAGGGGCAAGGCGATAGCGTTGTCCACACGATCCGGGGACATTTCATCGTCATAGGTCGCATTGTACGGTGCTGCAAGGGCGTCGAGTGTGGCACGCGGAGCAATATTTGGTGCAAGTTCACTCCCATTTTTAACGCCAGAAGCTTTCCTGTTATCGTTAGGTGCATTGGATGTCTCAGCGATGGTAGACGGAGTGACCATAGTTACAGCAGATCCGGATAGGTTCTGCGAAGTCAACTTTGGGGCCGTAGTAAACGGCTTTGGACGGAACGGACCATCGAGCAAGTTCTTTCGCTTGTAAATGTTATCATTTTTAGGAATGCCGTCCTGAAGGATAATGATCTGCTGCACTTGTCCGGAAAACGAATCGCTGGTTTTAGCAGCGTCCTTGTTCTTGATGCGGTAGTGTTGGATACAGAAATGGACCTCCACTAGCGCCCCTTTAAGAGCGTTATTGACAGCACGCGGTTCAATGTAGGTGTTATCTTTGTACACAGGAAGAGGTTGAGCTTCGTGCGTTAGCATGAGAGTGTGTAGATCGTCGACCATGTCATCAGGAACAGGCCAATTGGCAGTAGTGTGGTCGAGAACAGCAACAGGTTCATCTGATTTGTATGATTTATTGTTAGTTTAACTTCGCGCGTAAAGGAAATGTATGATATTACCATCGTTTACATTATCGCCAATAGAGTCAAGAGTTTTGTCAGAGGAAATATCAGCTAGTGCATCGGGAGGTGGGGTGGAGGAAATATCAGCTAGGTACACCGTCCCCGGAAAGCCATCAAGGTCCTTGAGTGGTTTGGGAGGCGCCTTGACGGCCTGGATAATACGAGTTAAAAAACAATCAATTAATACTTTAGGGGGAACATACAACAGGTCTTTCTTCGAACACGTTGGCCGTGAACCTAATATTGTGCACTTTTTCTCCTTCTCCCAGTAGCAAGTGTTCACGTTTTGTGCTCACAGCAATGTTGGACTGCAATTTACCCAACATTTTGAAGGCGGCCTCAAAATCGCGGGCAAAATGTTCATCGTCCGGTTTCCCGATAGAAAAAGTATATTTTGCTGTCTTCAAACTGCCCCAGCGGTTGTCAGTGGACCAGTTACCGACTGGTCCACAGTAAACACGGTCTTTGACCACTTTCCCTACAACGATAATGACGGCGTCTTCGCCGTCCTTCTTGTCTTTGAGTATATTTGCGGATCCATCCTGAGCCCATGCAACGTTTGAACTAAAAGAACCGGCGGCGGCATAGTTAGCCAAAGCGTGCATTGTATCACGATGGCTGCGAGAGTTAAACAGCATCGTATTTGGATGAGGACGGGATGGTTCAAAGTGTTAACAGAGATACCAAAAAGGGGCATAGGCGGATTTTGTTAGAGGGGTGTAACCCCTCTACGCTCGGTGGCGTCCACTATCAATTCGATAACTTCTGCATTACAATTTTTTGTTCGGGGAGTGTTCCGACATGTCTGCTTCCACTCTATATGCAGATGGTACTGAAATAACCACTGATGTCGAATATCTGTCCAAGGAAGAAATATGTAGCGCAGGCTACCCTATCAAATTTGGACGTCTCGACCACCGATCAAGATCGCATTTAATCGAGACGATATCGCACTTGTCGGCCAGTGAACAAGATCACATTCGAGTTGTAGCGGCGGAGGGACGGAATCGCGAAGTAGAAGAAAATGCGGATGCACATATTTCAAAACGCAGGAAGACAGCACAGAGTCCGGATCAAGAGCGAACGACAAACTTTGTGGCAGACCAAGCACAGGAACTTTTTGCCGACACTGAATTTCTAAAACCTCAATCATCTGATGTTGTAGAACAGTGCATCGCCAGTTTTATCGATCGGACAGGTAACAAGGCTTTAGCGACTGCCATTTGCATTGTGTGTGCCAGAGAATTGGCGGTGTCCGATACCCAACTGATGTCTGTTGGGGCAATCCCAAACGAGCGTTGGCTGGTACCACAGGATGTTCATCCGAGCCACCACTTAACAAACGGCATGCTACTGCAGAACTCGGCATTGACAGGTACCGCGACAAATCCCCAAGGACATGTTTGTCTTGAATGCTTGATGAACTTGAAAAAGAATCGTCTGCCTCGACAGGCGCTCGCGAACAATATGTGGGTTGGCGAGGTTCCATTCGAGCTGGCAGTTTTGACATTGCCTGAGCGGGTGCTTATCGCTCGCAATTTTCCGGCCGCACACATCGTCAAACTATTTCCGTTGAGCAAGGGAGTACCGTCGACGAATTGCGCACTTCGTGGCAACGTTTCTACATATAGGCTCGACATGGACGAAATTGCAGACATGGTGCAGGGAAACATCATGCCAAATCCATCCCAAATATTGGCGTCGACTATTGGCGTTACTATTATTGGCCCTAAAAATGTTCGCGAACGTACAATGCCTGGATTTTTATGGGTTCGTAGACATCGCGTACGGGCCGCCCTTTCTTGGCTTCAAAACAACAATCCGTTGTATACAGACATTATAATTTCCGACGAAAGGCTGCAAGCAATCGCAAGGGATGGTATACCTGTCGAAATTTTGAATGCTACGAGATATTCTGATGACATAGAGGAACTTGAACGAGAAAGGGCAGGTTACGTACCAGAGGATGATGAATTTGAAGACGAATCACATTCATCCGATAGGATGGAGCATGTTTCAGACGTCGCCGGTTTGTCACATTGATGGATTCAGAAGCATATATTTAACTGATAGTTATCGATTACTAGGTCTGACAAGTATAGATGATGACTTTGACCCTGACGAACAAGAATCTACACACGGTGCGTTTAACAAATTGTAGAATATTTAATGTTTTATCTGATATACGAAACTCATTTTCAAGAGCCGGGCGTCATTCCATTGCAAGCTTTAGGGGTCATTGATGTGGGTGCCACATACGTCAGCGACAATGAAGTCTTGGCAAATGCCATGGCTAATGCATCAGCAAAAGACGTAAGGGACGGATATGGCGTACGACGAGGAAGCGCGTTCGTGAACGAGTATCCTCGGACCGATGTTATTGGACAACGGACCGATGGTGGACCTGAAAATCCGAACCACATGATGGGCTGTTATCCATGGCTATGGCCGTATGCAATGGGTGGCATCGAAACAGGAAGACCGGTCGACGTCCCCTACAATGTCCACGTCCGCAGTTTGCTGCAGTATTGCGATAAACGCTTTCGACTGGACCCTACGTTCATATTTCAAGCCTTTGGCGTCCTTCAGAAACGGCAGGTGTGTAGTTCTGCGTGTTTGCAGGTGTCTCGCAAGGCATTTGCACAGCATCAAGAAGCCTTTCGATCGTTAACGCCAAAGGATTTGAGCATTGCAAGTGGAGAAGAAAACCGCAAAGTACCGTTTTCTAATCCGGTTGTTAGAGCACTACGCAGTCAATTGTCTGCACTCAGGACCAAAGTAACTGGCACGGACGAATCACGTATCAAAATTCGGGGGCAAATCAAGGGTATGAATGTTATAAAGGGTCCACCGTCACTCTGGATTACAATCAACCCATCCGACACGGGCGATCCAATTGCACAAGTATTCGCAGGAGAACAAATCAATATGGACGAGTTTGACAAGACTTTAGGTCCCGATAGCGCACAACGCAATCGCAACATCGCAGCTGATCCATATGCAGCCGCAAAGTTTTTTCACTTCGTTATCGCTGCACTGCTGGAAGAACTTTTTGGTATCCAGGCGTACAGCAAAGATTCTCACACAGTTAAACGAAAGGACGGTATTTTTGGTAAAGTGGCGTCTTATATCGGCACCGTTGAAGCTCAAGGACGTGGCGCTCTGCATTTGCATATCGTTGTATGGCTAGTGGGGTCTCTCACTTATGTGCAGATGAAGGAAGCGCTAAAGTCGGAAGGGTTTCGACGGAAACTCACCTCATACATTGCAACCAACATTCGTGCAGATTTAGATGGCGCCAATCAGGCAACGGTTCTCAGTATGCCTCGACAAAATTGCGTATCATATTCTCGACCTGTTGACCCGCGGCAGCCCGATTACGCTAGTGTCGCGAAAATCGCCGAGTTGGCATTGGCGCGATCTGTCCAACATCATGTTTGCAGCAAAAATTCATGTTTAAAACCTACGAAACATGGCATTCAGTGTAAACGGAGAGCTCCATTCGACGTTTCTTCTAGGGACTATGTGGACGAAAACGGAGAATGGGGTCCAAAACGGACCTACGCATTTATCAACAGCTGGAACCCGGCGATTATGCAATGTACACGTTCAAACCAAGACATCAAGCTTATTTTGAGCGGGGCAGAAACAATTGTCATCGCATTTTATATCTCCCTCTACGTGGCCAAACGACAGTCCAAATCTTCTAATGCATCAGCTCTTCTCGCAAAAAAACTGGCATTCCATAAACGCAAGGAACGGTACAATAGTGATGTGTCACGCCTTAACAAGCGACTTTTGCAACGTTGCGCCAACACACTTTCGAGGGAGCAAGAATTTTCGGCACCGGAAGTCATAAGTTATCTTATGGGATGGGGTGATCGATTTATTTCTCACTTCTTCGTCACCATCTATTGGGCCAGTGTCTGTAGATTAATCAAGCAGACGTATCCTGCAATGCGCTTGAAAAAGTGAGTTATCGGTAACTTATAATCGATGTCATACAAACCAAAACCGCGTAGACACAAAGTTTCCTCTGCACAAAGCAATCAAGCCGACACGAGTTCAGTAGTTGAAGAGGACCAAGTTTACGATGGGGTATGTAATTAACAAGCTCTTACGAGTATAATACTAAATAACAGCAAAAGGATGACACAGTACAATTAACCACGGTTGAGGGAACGTTGGAAATCAAAGACCAATTGAAAGATTATGTTGACCGTGGAGCAGCCCTTGCGGAAATGGGTCTTCTACAATTTTGTTTGGACACCTACGAGACGCAACCGAAAATATTTTCCCAGAGCGGTCGTGGACGTCAACCCAAGAACAGGATTCCTTACTTAGAAGGAACAGGGCATGGGTCAAAGTGTCGTGTGATCAAAGATCCTGGCCACGAGACAATGCCTAACTTTGTAGGCGATTGGTTTCCAAGAAACGATGTTCGTGAGTTACAGGATTTCTATCATGCGAGTATGTTGGCGTTGTTATCCCCTTGGAGAGACATTGCCAACCTCAAACAACCCGATCAAACTTTTGCACAAGCATTTCAGCAGTTCTTAGACCATGCAGATCCTCACACTCGAGACGTCGTCAATAACATTCAATACTACCATGAATGTTCGGACAGTGCACACACAAAACGACAAGCACAAGCGGCGGATAGCGCACAACAGCCTATTTACAATGACGAAGATAGCGAGCCCTCGGAAAGCGATGGTCGAAATGCAAACAACGAAACACTCGACCAGGTCGAATATACTCAACGTGACGTGGATAACAATGTAGCGGGTCAGTTTTCAGCACAAGACAGACTTTTCGCAGAAGTTGCTTTGAACATTGCTATTGATCAAGGCATCTTCAAAGAAAATGTTGCGTCTTCGCAATGGAAAGATTTTGCGTTGTCAGCGACGCAGGAGCAACTTGTCGATTTTCAAATATTGGAACGCTTGGTTGGCGCAGTTACAAAGCATAGACTGGTACCCGACAACAGAGAAGACTTAGCGCCAGGATCGTTTCGAGACGGATGCTGTCCAGAATTGTCCGCAGAATTACTGTCACGCGAGGACCCTTTACCAGAAACAACGAACGCGCTTAACGACTGTCAACATATGGCGCACACCATTGTCACCAATCATCTGAAAGCACACTTGGATGGGCGATGTCCACAGCAGCTACTTATGATGGTCAATGGCCAGGCTGGTACAGGGAAATCCACACTACTCAATGCCATCACGTCTTCATTCGAAAAGCTGGACGCCCCTCTTTTACTTGCGAAGACCGCTCTTAGCGGTGTCGCAGCCAGTCTGATTGGCGGTACAACTCTACACTGGTTTGGAGGATTGGCCCCCAAAAAAATTCCTCAGTCGGATGTATGGACGGAAAAGTCTGCGAAACATGTGCAAGAGCGTAGAAAAAAAAACCTATTGCCACCACTATGGCTAGCGATTGACGAAGCGGGGATGTGCACGTTGGACTTATTGACGCTGCTATCCCAAGTGGGTGGCCAAATACGAGCCGGCGACGCAAAAGCCGATTCGACGGTACCGTTTGGAGGCCTTAATATTATCCTCATATGTGATTTTCATCAATTTCCGCCTGTGGGTGGTACCAACGTTGCATTGTATTGTCCTCCAATAAATCGACAAACCGCCGTGATAGGCAAGGCCATTTATCTCCAATTCGAAACGGTTGTTAACCTTGAAAAGCAACAACGCATTGATGACGAGTTATGGGTCCAAATACTCAGTAGATCACGGGAAGGCGCGTGCACAGAAGCCGACATACACGAAATACGTAAACTCATTTTAACGAACCCTCAATGCGACGTTCCAGACTTCGGACGTGAGCCGTGGAACAAGGCGGTGTTGGTAACCCCTCGAAACTGTGTTCGAGCCGCGTGGAACAGAGCAGCTGTTCGCAGGCACTGCAAAGAAACAGGCGAATTACTATACATTTTCGATACAGAAGACACAGTTGGTAATGAGCGGGTGCCAACTAATATGGAACAGAAGGCCATACTCGCGAGCATGAAGCTTGATGACACGAGGAAGCTACCTTTTAGAGTGGAGGTTGCCATTGGAATGGAAGTGATGGTAACGTTGAACATCGCAACTGAAGCAGACCTCGCCAATGGCTCACGCGGCAAAATCAAGGACATAGTTTTGGATCCAAGAGAAGCTTTATGTGACATGGACCTAGGTGAAGATGGCGTCGTTTGGTTACAATATCCGCCCGCAATGATTCTTTTTCAGCCATTTCACCACGAATTTCCACCATTTCCTGGGCTCGATCCCGGCCTGATCCCTATATTTCCTTCCGAACTCAGTTTCAGCATATCCTACCGCGGGAAGTCAGCCACCAAGATCATACGGCGACAGTACCCTTTGAGTGCCGCATATGCTTTTACTGACCATAAAGCTCAAGGACAAACAATACCATATGTCATTGTCGACATCGGCAAAACGATCATATTTCCCGTCACCCCGTTCGCCGCCTATGTTGCCTTGTCGCGAAGTACAGGACGAAACACCATTCGTTTGTTGCGAGATTTCGATGACACAATTTTTACCCGTCATCCGTCAGAAGCGTTGCGCAAAGAAGATGAACGTTTAAATTGGCTCGCTAAAGAGACTAAAAACAAATTTGAAACAGGATTTTACAATTATCAGTAAAATGGTCGGTTATTATATATCGGTATTATCACAAAACCTCACTTCGTAATCGAACTAGTTGTTCCGAGCATGTCCGCCGACCTAATACTTCGATAGTATCCATAAGAATATTGTTGTCAGACGTTAGTAATGAAGATAAAGAAGCCGGCTTAGATGCACGCAACATCTTGAGCACCAGTGGAAACGACCTTGAACAATGACATAAACAGTCAATGTCCCACGTGGGATCGAGTAAAACAGATGCTCCATACTACGAAACTAAACATTAGCTAATGTGAAGACGAACCAAAAACTACCTCACATCCAAATACATGTCCAGAAGATAATTCCGGCTAGTTATTGAACGACGTTGCGACAACTTGAATGTATTAAATGCTTTTTTCTCGCCGCGTGAACTTGCTTGTTGGTCAGGCGGAAGTATTCCAGTGTGTGACTGATAGACTGTTCGTGCGAAATTCGATTTGAATTTTTTGCCTCCATGTTCTCGTCCCTTTTTCCTCCAGTCGGACGCAAAACCAATAGCCTCGATCTGCTTTAAAAAGCCATGAATAAAACGATAGCCTCCCACATTGAGTTGGGCGGACGCCAAATACTACGTAGATTTGTTAATATTTTACATAGCATTGAGTGAGATTACTATTTACCTTGTCCCTCGCCTTTAAACGCGCATCTAAATTTTCCGTACGAAAACTGCAAACGATATCGACCATACCTTGATACGATTCGTTATCCATCGTGTACGGCTGTAAAGCAGTACGCTAGAGACAAGGGAGATGAAATTTAACTGTGCAAGATGAACATAAGCGGAACGCACCCATTCATTCGTGTCGCTATCAGAATAGCCCCTATGCAGCCTAACTAACGCTAAATCTTCTTGTTTGCGACGAGAACCAGGCTTTTGCGTCGTTATACAATTCAGAAACTCCGCGACCGAGATTTTTTCTTCTCGAGGACTGTTTAAGATCATTTTGACACGACTATTGGCCTCTCGTTGAATTTTGCTAAGGATGTTGTCTGAACTATCCTGTAAAACATAATTAAAGACCAAACACGACCTATGACAATGAGCACGTACTTCATCGGAACCATCTCCCTCGCTGCTTGCGTCATCGTCACCACCATCGAGTAATCCGTCCAATGTGGTACTGATTTTTTGACACTTTGTTCGAAGTCCGTCGCACGCAACACGTAAATCGTCATCTTCTTCGAATATATCCTGTGTCCAATCGACCATCGTATTTTGCATATAATCAAGATGATCATGGGCCGTAGACACGAACGTATTATCCATAGTGTGTTATAGGATACTTACCCTAGCCGACTTTCGAGCCAGGCATGCGATCGCCGAGAGAGGAAGATGCCGATGCCGCCTTTCGCGTCAGAAAAGCTGTCGTCAAACGGAACCAATAAACTTATTTAAGACGCCCGCCACAATTTTTGTTTCGTAATATTTTTGTGCCGAAGCCGACTTTCGCGTCAGAAAAGCTGACGCCAAACGGACCCAATTGAAACTGTTTAAGATGCGCGCCACATTTTTTGTTTGGTACTGTGGATTTTTGGCACGCACGTGGCAATGCCGACATTTGAGAGACCTTGTGAAGCAAGGTGAAA
>Ga0193716_1001779_pt1 | contig 12366 bp, 9 predicted proteins | sample U2c1metaG_FD_145901 | JGI IMG/M metagenome (GOLD analysis project Ga0193716, IMG submission 145901) | Soil microbial communities from a riparian zone of the East river system, Colorado, United States - U2c1 | ecosystem: Environmental > Terrestrial > Soil > Riparian zone | place: USA: East River...
CGCCATACGACGCCTCGCCGGTCCAGCGCACCTTGCCGAACAGGCCGGCATCGTAGTCGCCCATTTTGGTGACCAATGTGTCACGCACCACGTCGGTATCCAGCGTGCCGGCGCGCCGGATCGCCTCGAACAGGATGCTGCCGGCATTGTAGCAAAGCGGCACCCATGAATCGACGATACCGCTGTATTTGGCGCGATACTTCTCCACGAACTTCTTTCCCGTCTCGGTGCGCAAATCGAAGATGTCGAAGGAATCGAAGCCTTCGGTCAGAGATCCCGCCACGGCGATCGCCTGTTCCACCCCTGGTCCGCCGATCTGCCAGATGCGACCGCGAAAGCCGGCCTGGCGCGCCTGCTTGATCAACAGGCCTGATTCGCCCGGGGCGTTGCTGTTGACGTCGAACGCATCGACCTTCTGCGCCATCATCCGCGTGAGAAGCGGGGTGAATTCCTTGGCGCCCCGCTCGTAGCTTTCGTGCCAGGTCTCGATGCCGGCAGCCTTGTAGCCATCCAGCAGCACCGGCACCACGCTGGGCCCCCAGTCGCTGGCGCTGATCAGACCGACCTTGCGCACCTCGGGATAGCGCTGCTTCAGCCAGCTTATCATCGGCGGCACGATTTCGAGGTTGCTGTCGACGATACGGAAGTTGTACTCGGCCTTGAAGTCGTTGCGCAGGATCTGCGGCGAGAAGCCTCCACTGAAAAGCAGGACCTTGGCCGGCTGCGTCACCGTCAGGGCACCCAGCGTCGGCGGCGAGCCGGCCGAGCCAAAGATGAACTTCACGCGGTCCTGGTTCACCAGCCGCTCGGCCGCGGTCTTGCCTCCGGCGGCGGAGTATTGATCGTCGTAGGCGATCAGGCGAGGCCGATAGACCTTGTCGCCGACCTTCAGCCCGCCGGCGGCCATGACATCGTCGATTGCCAACTGGACTCCCTGCTGCTCGGCCTGCCCCCAGCTGGTGCCGCCACCGGACAATGGCCCAATGATGCCGATCGGCAGATCGTCTTCGGCGGCGTAGGCGCGCCCGGCGTTCAGGGCCAGCGCAGCGATGCCGGTTGCAGAGCCGGTCAGGGTCCGACGGCGGGTGATCATCGATGGTCTCCTGGCTTCTGGAGCAACGCAGCAGTGCGTTCTGGTATTCGAATTTTAGGAAGCAATACCGATATGTCCAGCACATATTGCCCTTTGAGGGGTCTTTGGCGGCTTTCCCGGCTTGCTGCCTGGCCCACGCGCCGCCATATAGCCGTGCCACGACCGGCAGAGAGAAATGTCCCGCACACCCAGCTATCGCACCATCTACGACGATATCAGCGCACGCATCTCTGGTGGCGAGTATGGGCTCGGTGCCACCATTCCTCGCGAATTCGATCTCGCCGCGACATTCGGGGTCAGCCGCAACACGGTGCGCAGCGCGCTGGCGATGCTGGAGGCCGACGGGCTGATCCGCCGGGTACGCAACGCGGGAACCACGGTCGTTGCCACAACCCGCTCATTGAAGATCGACTTCAACTTCAGCAGCACGATCGGCATCCGCAACATGATGCGGAGCACGCGCTTCGTCCTACTGAATCGGGCGCGCCGCAACTTGCCGGACTCGGCGCCGCCGGCCACCGGCTGGCCGGACCGTTCCGGCTGGATTTTCCTTCGCGGCCTGCGCATCGACCAGGTTTGCGGGCAACCTGTCGGCCTCAACGAAATCTATATCCGTCCCGATCTGGAAGCCGTGCTGGCGGACGTGGACATCACGCAGGAGCTGATCTGGCCCCGCTTTTCCGTGTTGTTCGGCATGCCGATCGCGACGATGCGGATTTCGCTCAAGCCGATCGTTCTGACCCGCGGACAGGCTGAGCCGCTGGCCACGCGGCGTGGCCAGCCAGCGATGCAGCTGCTGGAAGTTCTGCGGACGGAGGCGGGTGACGTGGTCGAGGTCATCAGTTCCACTTACCTCGCCAGCAATTTCGACTTCGCGGTGGAGGTTGGCGTCCGCACCGATTCCACTTCACCGGACGCCTCCGGCTGACGAATGTGAAGGGCAACCAGATCGCTCAATTTCGCGACATCGCGATCTGCAAGCGCTTCGACCATCAGGGAATGCTCGGCACACGACCGTTCGATGCGCGCCTGAGAGCGCCATTGAACGATCGGCGTCGTCGGAAGATCTCCGCGGACCGCCAGCGTCAGTTTGCCAAGTTCCCGGTTTGCGCAGATCCGGGTCAATCGGACGTGAAAGGCTCGATTGGCGCTGTATCTCTCCACGACATCGCCGTGCCTTACGGCAACGGCGAACTCCGCCGCAAGACGGCGCAGGTCCCTGACATCCTTCACGGTCGCCCGCTCGACGATGCCGGGGACCGTCGCCGTCTCGAGCAGAACCCGAACCTCGACAAGCTCGCGGCGGCTGCTCTCGTCGATGACCGTGACGTAGTAGCCGCGCTGCGGGATGCGCTGGACGACGCCCTTGATCGCCAGCGCCTCGAGTGCGCGCCGCGCGTCCGCCCGCGTGCAGCGATAGCGCGCCTCGATGTCTATCTGCTTGAGCCAGGCGCCATTGCCGAGCTGGCCGGAAGCGATATCGGCCGCAATTGCCGCGGATATCGCTTCCGCTCCCCTGGCGGTCTTCTTCTTCAGCGAGACCATCGTCTTATTCCTTGCTTGCGCCCCCTATCGCGGCGAGCCAGAATTGGATCACATTTTGGATCAGAAAAACACCCCCGCATAGATGACCCTTGGCCTCTACGACATCGGCTGCACGGCGGTCTACGCCGCGCGCAGTGATCCGCGGCTTTCGTACTGTCTCTACGTGCCGCCCGGCTACCGCGCGTCTTCGCTGCGGCCGGAGCTCGTCGTTGTCATCCACGGCAGCCCGCGCACCTTCATGGACTTCCGTGATCGCTTCCAGGATTTCGGCGATGTCCACAATGCGCTGGTCCTGTGCCCGCTCTTTCCGGTCGGCGTCAGCGGCGACGGAAACCCCGACGGCTACAAGTATCTGAGCGAACCCGGCATCCGCTACGACCGGATCCTGCTGGATATGGTCTCCGAAGTGGCCGGGCGATGGGCTGTCTCCTGCCGGCAGTTCGGATTGTTCGGCTTCTCGGGCGGCGCGCAGTTCGTCAATCGCTTCCTGCTCCTGCGGCCCGAGCATCTCTGGGCGGCGTCCGTCGCCGCGCCGGGTTCGGTGACGCTGCTGAGCGATGAGTTCGACTGGTGGGTCGGCCTGCGCGATCTCCGCGAGCAGCTCGGCATCACGCCGAACCTCGATGCGCTTCGACGCGTGCCCGTGCAGACGATCGTCGGCGCGGCCGACCTCGATACCAAGGAGATCGCCCACCAGGAAGGCGGCCGGTACTGGATGCCGGGCGCCAACGACGCGGGCGCCACCCGACCGGAGCGACTCCAAGCGCTCCGGCAATCGCTATCGCGGGCCGGCATGGACGTCACCCACGAGATCGTCGCGGGCGTAGGCCACGATCCCTGGCCGATCATCGACCGCGCCAAGCTGTTCCTCGGCCTCCAACTGTCGCGGTGGCGCGCCTCATGCTCGACCTGATCGTTCGCCATGCCAACTTGCCCGACGGCCGCCAGGACATCGACATCGGTGTCCGTGACGGGCGGATTGCAGCGCTGCAGCCTGCGCTCGATGCGACGGGCACCGTCGAACTCGATGCCCGCGGCCGGCTCGTGTCGCCGCCGTTCGTCGATGCCCATTTCCACATGGATTCGACACTCACCCTCGGCATGCCGCGCCTCAATCGATCCGGGACGCTGCTCGAGGGCATCGCCGTGTGGGGCGAGCTGAAGCCGCTTCTTACCCACGATGCGTTGGTCGAGCGGGCGCTCCGCTATTGCGATCTCGCCGTCGCCCAGGGGCTTTTGGCAATCCGCAGCCACGTCGATGTGAGCGATCCCGCCCTGCTCGCGGTCGACGCGCTGCTCGACGTGCGCAAGCGCGTGAAGCCTTATCTCGACCTTCAGCTCGTGGCCTTCCCGCAGGACGGCTATCTGCGCCAGCCCACCGGTCCGGAGAACCTCGCGCGCGCACTCGACAAGGGTGTGGAGATCATAGGCGGCATCCCGCATTTCGAGCGAACCATGGCCGATGGCGCCGAATCGATCCGGCAGCTTTGTCGAATCGCCGCCGATCACGGTCGGCCCGTCGATATGCATTGCGACGAGAGCGACGATCCGATGTCGCGCCATATCGAGACGCTTGCCGCCGAGACGATCCGCCTCGGGCTCCAGGGGCGCGTCGTAGGCTCCCATCTCACGTCGATGCATTCGATGGACAACTACTATGTCTCGAAACTCATTCCGCTCATCGGCGAAGCCGGCGTGCATGTCGTCGCCAATCCGCTGATCAACATAACGCTGCAGGGCCGCCACGACAGCTACCCGAAGCGCCGCGGCATGACGCGCGTGCCGGAATTGATGGCCGCGGGCGTCAATGTCGCGTTCGGGCACGACTGTGTCATGGACCCCTGGTATCCGATGGGCTCCGGCGACATGCTCGAAGTGGCGCATATGGCAGTACATATCGCGCAAATGACCTCTCCCGCCGGGATGGCCGCGGCCTTCGAGGCAGTCACCGTGAATGCCGCGAAAGTGCTGGGACTCCGGGACTATGGCCTCGATGTCGGCTGCAGCGCCGACTTCGTCGTCCTGCAGGCAAAAAACCCGGCCGAGGCGATCAGGCTGAAGGCGAACCGACTGATGGTCGTGCGCCACGGCGAGGTGGTTGCACGATCGCAGCCCAGGTTGTCGGAGCTGTCGCTCCCCGGGCGACCCGGCACGGTGGATGGCTCGGATATTGGGGAGAGCAGGTGATGCTTGGTATCCGGAAACCGGCCACGGTCCTGCTGCTTGCGGCGAGCGCCGCCGGCTTGCTTGGCGCCGCGGCGGCGAGCGCGCAAACCCTGAAGGTCGCGATGGGTTCGGACGTGAAGATCCTCGATCCGATCTGGAGCACCGCCTACATCCAACGCGACTTCGGCTACATGGTCTGGGACGTGCTCTTCGCCATGGACGACAAGTTCGAGGTAAAGCCCGAGATGGTCGAGACATGGGACGTCTCTCCCGACAAGCTCACCTGGACGTTCACCTTGCGCGACAACAAGTGGAGCAACGGCGAGCCGGTCACGTCAGAGGATTGCATCGCGTCGATCAAGCGCTGGGGCGCCCGCGATTCGATGGGCCAGCGGATGATGGCTTCGGTCGCGGGCTTCGAGGCGGTCGACGCCAGGACCTTCAGGATGAAGATGAAGGAGCCCTACGGCCTGGTGCTGCAATCGCTCGGTAAAGCGTCGTCGAGTGCGCCCTTCATGATGCCGAAGAAGACGGCCGAGACCCTGCCCACCACCCAGATCAAGGTCGAGGACGTGATCGGCTCGGGCCCGTTCGTGTTCAAGGCCGACGAATGGAAGCCGGGCGAGAAAGTGGTGTTCACCAGGAACACCGTGAGCAAGCCGCGCGCCGAGCCGCCCTCGGGACTGGCGGGCGGCAAGGTGGCCAGGGTCGATCGTGTCGAATGGATCTGGATCCCCGACGCCCAGACCCAGGTCAATGCGCTGCAGAATGGCGAGATCGACGTCATCCAGGCGCCGCCGCACGATCTCCTGCCGATTCTGTCGACGGACAAGAACGTCAAGCTGTTCGACAGCAATCCGCTCGGCAGCCAGTACGAGTTCCGCTTCAACACGCTGCTGAAGCCGTTCGACAACCCGAAGATCCGCCATGCCGCGATGGTGGCGTTCGGCCAGGAGGAATTCCTCAAGGCCACCATCGGTGACCCGAAATACTACAAGGTCTGCAAGGCGCCGTTCGTCTGCGGCACGCCGCTCGGCTCCGACGACGGCATGATGGAAGTGCTCAATCAGGATGCCGCCAAGGCCAGGGCGCTTCTCAAGGAGGCTGGCTACGACGGCACGCCGGTCGTGCTCATGCAGGCGACCGACATCGCCGCGATGGCCAACCTTGCCCCTGTCGCCAAGGCGCAACTCGAGGCCGCGGGCTTCAAGGTCGACATTCAGGCGATGGATTGGCAGACGCTGGTCACCCGCCGCGCCAAGAAGGATCCGGCGGACAAGGGTGGCTGGAATGCGCTCTTCACCTATTCAGGCGCCGCCGACATTCTCAATCCGGTGATGGCCAACCTGTTCAACGCGTCCTGCGACAAGGCCACATACGGCTGGCCCTGCGACGCGGAGATCGAGAGGCTGCGCGACGCCTTCGCCAAGGAGACCGACCCGGCAAAGCAGAAGCAGATCGCGATGGACCTGCAGAAGCACTGGGTCGAGGCGCCGACCTTCGTCAATCTCGGCCAGCTCTACCAACCCTCCGCCCTGCGCACGAACATCGACGGCATGATGGCCGCACCGGCAACGGTGCTCTGGAACATCACGAAGAAATAGCCCTGCTTAGGATTCCCTACCCCGCAGGGGAGGGCTATCGCACGTGGCTTTCCTGGAGCGCAAAGATCCTTCGAGCGGCGACGGCGCGATGTCGAGCTGACGGCCGCCGGCGCGCGCTCGACCGGGTCAGTTATTCCGCCATCTCAATGTTGACCAGCGGAATTTCGTTGCGCGGTTCCAAGCTCGCCCCTAACGTTAGCTCCAAGATCCAATTCAGGATCACCGTCCCGCGCAAAAGCGGGCGATAGCCAACAGGGAGCGAGCAATGATTCCACGGAAAGGTCGATCGTCGTCTTAGCCGGCGTAACCGTCAGTTCGTCGGCGCGCCGGCGTCGCATCAGTTCGGCAAGGACCAGTTCACTGCCATCCTGAGCAGGCCCGCGCGTGGGCGGTCACGGAGTTCGAAAGATTCTCGCGCAAATGAGCGCGCCGACCGGCCCCCTGACGACGCCAAGAAAGATCGCAAAAACAAGGCGTTGCCGCGAACTCGAGTCCGACGCGTAAGCCTATGAGGGCACGCCACTGGGAGGCGACAATGCAGATGAAGACCGGAAGCGGTTCATTTGATCGGCGAGTCAGCAAGCCTGCGACCGGCACGGCGCCGCCGGAACTCACCCGTCGTGGCGTGCTGGCGCTTTCGGCGCTGGGCATCGCCGCCATTGGGCAAGGCCCGGCGCTCGCCGCGGGCCCCGAGGGGCAGCTTAGCTGGGCGGTGCACGTGTCGCTGGCGCCCACATGGTTCGATCCCGCGGAGACGCCAGGAATCATCACACCCTTCCTGCTTCTGTACGCACTGCACGACGCCATGGTGAAACCGATGCCGGACAGCGCCGCCGAGCCTTGCCTGGCGGACGGCTGGGAGATGGCGTCGGACGGCCTCAGCTATCAATTCACGGTGCGCGCCGGGGCGAAGTTCCACAACGGGGAACAGGTGACGGCGGAGGACGTCAAGTTCTCCTTTGAACGCTATCGCGGTACTTCCGCGGCGATGATGAAGGAGCGCGTGGCGGCGGTGGAGGCGCCGGACGCCCGCACCGTGCGCTTCGTGCTCAAGGAGCCCTGGCCGGATTTCTTGACCTTCTACAGCTCCGCCACCGGCGCGGGCTGGATCGTGCCGAAGAAATACGTCGAGAAGGTCGGCGATGAAGAATTCAAGAAGGCGCCGATCGGCGCCGGACCGTATCGATTCGTCTCCTTCACGCCAGGGGTGGAGCTGGTGCTCGAGGCCTTCGAGGACTACTGGCGCAAGGTGCCGACCGTGAAACGGCTGGTCTTCAAGGTGATCCCCGAAGAGGGCACCCGGCTGGCGGCGCTGACGCGCGGCGAGGTGGATCTCGCCTATTCCATTCGCGGCGAGCTGGCCGAGCCATTGCGCAAGACGCCTGGACTGACCCTGAAGGCCGTCGTGATCCAGGCGCCTTTCTGGCTCTACTTCGCCGACCAGTGGGACGCCAAGTCGCCGTGGTACGATCAGCGCGTGCGCGAAGCGCTGCGGCTGGCGATCGACTACAAGTCGGTCTCCGAGGCGCTGACGCTAGGCTTCTCGCCGATCACCAACAGCATCATTCCGGACAATTTCCAGTTCTATTGGAAGCCGCCGCCGGCGGTGTACGACCCGGCGAAGGCCAAGAAGCTGCTCGCAGCGGCAGGACACCCCAATGGCTTCGATGCGGGCGACTATTATTGCGACAATTCGTACTCCAATGTTGCCGAGGCAATCATCAACTACCTCCAGGAGGCCGGCATCCGGGTGAAGATGCGGCCGCTCGAGCGCGCCGCCTTCTTCAGCTCCTACTCGCAGAAGAAGCTCAAGAACCTCATCCAGGGTGCCTCCGGCGCGTTCGGCAACACGGCGACGCGGCTGGCCGCGTTCGCGGCCAAGGGGGGCGCCTATGCCTACGGCAGCTACCCCGAGATCGACGAGCTGTATGCCAAGCAGGAGTCGGAGATCGACGTGGCCAAGCGCACCGAGCTGCTGCACCGCGCGCAACAGTTGATCCATGAGCGCAGTGTATACGCGCCGATCTGGCAACTCGCCTTTCTCAACGGGGTCGGCAAGCGCGTGGGCGAATCCGGACTTGGTCTGATCAAGGGCCATGCCTATTCGGCACCGTACGAGGACGTGACAATCAAGAAGTGACCGGACGACAGCCTTAGGGACCGCGTCTCATGAAGCAGTACATCATCCGTCGCGCCGGCTATTCGCTATTGTCGCTGTTCCTGCTGTCGCTCACGATCTTCCTGTTCGCGCGGGTGACGGGCGACCCCGCGAGCCTTCTGGTCGAGCCGGGCGCCAGCCAGGCCGACATCGACAATTTGCGCCACCAGTTCGGCCTCGATCAGCCGCTGTGGGTGCAGTTCTGGCTCTTCCTGCGAAGCTTCCTCACCGGCGATCTCGGCCACTCCTTCTATTACCGCACGCCGGTGCTCGACCTCTATTTCGAGCGCCTGCCCAATTCGCTGCTGCTCGCTTCGGTGGCGATGGTCCTGTCCCTGGTGATCGGCATCCCGAGCGGCGTTCTGGCCGCCGTGCGCGTCGGCGGGTTCTGGGACAACGCGGGCAAGATCTTCACGCTGCTCGGCCTGTCGCTGCCCTCCTTCTTCATCGGGCTGGTGCTCATCCTGTTCTTCACGGTCTACCTCGGCTGGCTGCCATCCTCCGGATCGGGCACCGCGGCGCATCTGGTGATGCCGGCCTTTACGCTCGGCTGGTATTTCGCCGCGGCGCACATGCGGCTCACGCGTTCCTCCATGCTTGAGGTGCTCGGCTCGGAATACGTCAAGCTGGCGCGGCTCAAGGGCCTGCCGGAAGCACTGGTCATCGGCAAGCACGCCTTCAAGAATGCCTTGATCCCGGTGATCACGCTCGCCGGCATCAACCTCGTCGTGATGATCAACGTCGCAGTCGTGGTGGAAACCGTGTTCGCCTGGCCGGGCATCGGCCGGCTGCTCTACGAGGGTATCACCTTCCGCGATTTTCCGATCGTTCAGACCGTCGTGGTGCTGGGCGGCAGCATGATCATTCTGGTCAACCTGTTCGTCGACATCCTCTACGCGATGATCGATCCCCGCATCCGCCTGGAGAGCTGAGCCATGACCATCGCCGCGCCCCCCATCGCCGCTGCACCGCGGTCGCCCTTCGCCTTCCCCAGGTGGCTTGAAGGGTTTCCGATCATACCGGCCCTGATCCTGCTGCTGATAGCCTTCGTCGCCGTGTTCGCCGACGTGCTGGCGCCGTACGACCCGCAGATCGGCAGCCTGCGCCTTCGCTACCGCCCGCCGGCCTGGCAGGAAGGCGGCAGCATGGCCCATCTGCTCGGCACCGACCATGTCGGGCGCGATGAGCTGTCGCGGCTGATCTTCGGCGCTCGCGTATCGATGATCGTCGGCCTCACCGCCGTGCTGTTCGCCGGCGCCGTCGGCACGATCCTCGGCATAGTATCCGGCTATCTCGGCGGGTGGGTGGATCAGGTGATCATGCGGGTATCGGACGCCTGGCTCGCCCTGCCGGCGCTCACCTTCGCGATCTTCCTCGCCGCCATCGTCGGCCCGAGCGAATTGAACATCATCATCATCCTGGGCCTCGTGTACTGGACGCGCTACGCCCGCGTCATCCGCGGCGAGGTTCTGTCGCTCAAGCAGCGCGAATTCGTGCGGCTGGCCATCGTCGCCGGTTGTTCCAAACGAGTCATCATGTGGCGCCACATCCTGCCCAACGTTCTCAACTCCGCCGTCGTGCTCGGCACGCTCATGCTCGGCGTGGTGATCGTCACGGAAGCCGCGCTTTCATTCCTGGGCGTCGGCGTGCCGCCACCGAAACCCGCCTGGGGGCTGATGATGGCGGACGGCAAGCAGGGGCTGATGGTGGGGCACTGGTGGCTCACGGTGCTGCCTGGCATCTGCATCATGCTCATGGTGCTGTCGGCCAACCTGCTGGGCGACTGGCTCCGGGTGAAGCTCGACCCGCAGCTGCGCCAACTGTGACGGCCACCATGTCGAAGGAACTGTTACTGTCGCTCGAGAATCTGTCCACCCACTACGTCTCCCAGCAGGGCGAGCGTGTCGTGCGCGCGGTGGACGACGTGACGCTCAGCCTGGGCGCGGGCGGAACCCTTGGTATCGTCGGCGAATCGGGCTCGGGCAAGAGCACGCTGGCGCTCACCATCCTGCGCCTGCTGCCACCGGCGGCGCGCATTGTCAGCGGGCGGATGATGTTCGAGGGCGAGAACCTGCTCGACAAGTCGGATACCGAGATGCGCCGTGTGCGCGGCAAGCGCATCGCCATGATCCTGCAGGACCCGATGGCCTCGCTAAATCCGCTTTTTTCCATCGGCAATCAGGTCGGCGAGCCGATCCGCGTGCACGAGGGCGCCAGCCGTGGCAGCGCATGGGAACGCGCGGTGGGCCTGCTCAAGTCGGTGCGCATCGCCTCGCCCGAGACCCGTGTGACGCAGTTCCCCCACGAGATGTCGGGCGGCATGCGCCAGCGCATTGTCGGCGCCATCGGCATTTCCTGCGAGCCGCGCCTGCTGATCGCCGACGAGCCGACCACCAGCCTCGATCTCACCATCCAGGCGCAATATCTCAACCTGTTGCGCGACCTTCAGCGCGAGCATGGCCTGGCGCTGATCTTCATCACCCACAATCTCGGCATCGTCGCCAAGATGTGCGACCAGCTCGCCGTGATGTATGCCGGAAAGGTGGTCGAGCAGGGACCGGTGTCGCGCATCTTCACGGCGCCGGCCCATCCCTACACCAAGGCGCTGCTCGGCTCGATCCCGCGCATGACGGACAATCGAGAGAAACTCACCGCCATCGAGGGCCAGCCGCCCGATCTCGCATCCCTGCCGCCCGGCTGCGCCTTCGCCCCGCGCTGCCCCGTGGCGTTCGACCGTTGCCATGCCGAGGAGCCGCCGGAATTCGTCCTGGGCGAAGGCCGCACCGCGCGCTGTTGGCTCGCCGCACCCGGTACCGGTACGAGGGCCGACACGAGGGCCGAAGCGAACGGCGCGACGATGGGGAGCACCGTGGCATGACCGCCGTCCTGGTAGGCGCTGGCCTCAGCAAGCATTTCCCGGCGCGGCGGGGAATCTTCGGAGCCGATCGCGGCGTAGTGCGCGCGGTCGACGACATCACTTTTTCCATCGAGGGCGGCAAGACGCTGGGTGTGGTGGGCGAGTCGGGTTGCGGCAAGACGACCACGGCGAAACTCGTGCTCGGGCTCGAGGAGCCCACAAGCGGCGCCATCCTCTTCGAGGGGCGCGATCTGACCGGACTGGACAAGGCCGGCCGCCGCCACTACCGCAAGTCCGTTCAGGCGGTGTTCCAGGATCCCTATGCCTCGCTCAATCCGCGCATGCGCATCAGCGCCATCATCGCCGAGCCCCTGACCACGAACGAGGAGGCCTCGCCCGACGAAGTTCGCCGCCGCATGCTGGAGCAGCTCGATCTGGTCGGTCTGCCGGAACGCTCCGCCGATCTCTTCCCGCACGAATTCTCCGGCGGTCAGCGCCAGCGCATTGCCATCGCCCGCGCGCTGGTCCTGTCGCCGCGGCTGGTGGTGCTGGACGAGCCGGTCTCGGCGCTCGATGTCTCCATCCGGGCTCAGATACTCAACCTGTTGCGCGACCTGCAGGCACGGCTCGGCCTTTCCTACCTCTTCATCGCCCACGACCTGGCGGCCGTCGCGCACATGAGCCACGAGATCATGGTCATGTACCTGGGGAAAATCGTTGAAAGCGGCGACGCCCGCACGCTGGCCCACAGCGCACTGCATCCCTACACCAAGGCGCTGTTCTCAGCCGCCCTGCCGAGCCATCCCGATGAGCGGCACGAGGAATTGGTGGTCGTGGGCGAAGTGCCGAGCCCACTCAACCCACCGTCCGGCTGCCACTTCCATCCGCGCTGTCCACACGCCATGCCGCGTTGCGCCCAGGAGGTGCCGATGTTGACCCGCGT
>Ga0193716_1001780_pt1 | contig 12365 bp, 8 predicted proteins | sample U2c1metaG_FD_145901 | JGI IMG/M metagenome (GOLD analysis project Ga0193716, IMG submission 145901) | Soil microbial communities from a riparian zone of the East river system, Colorado, United States - U2c1 | ecosystem: Environmental > Terrestrial > Soil > Riparian zone | place: USA: East River...
CGATGACGGCGCCAACAACCTCATGCTGTGCCTTGTCCGGTCGCGCAACTGCGTACTGCTGCTGAGCAACAGTTCCAACGGTGAATCGATATTCCCGGCGATGGTCGAAGCGGTGCTGGGCAAGACCTGCTTCCCGTTCTATTGGAATAGCTACATTCCCTACGACCATTCGGAATGGCGCAAGGACCCGTTCGCACCGTGCACGCGGTTGCCGTGAACCCAAGCGCGGTTCAACACGCGGGGTCAGAGTGAAGCGAGGCGCCTGGTGATCCAGTCGGTGAACACGGCGTCGGCTTCCTCGACCTCGGCCAGGATCGCCAGGCAGCGGCGGTGGTAGGCCTCGCCATCCAGGGTGGCCCGCACGTGGCGCGTGGTCCGTTGCAGCAGGCGTACGCCAGATCGAGCAGGCCGGCGGCAAGGCCCTGGCCGCCCAGGCCGATGTAAGCCATGCCACCGAGGTAAAGCGCATGTTCGATGCGGCCGAGTCCACGTTCGGCGGTATCGACGTGCTGGTGAACAACGCCGGCATCATGTCGCTGGCCACTCGCCCCGCTCGAGCGCCTGGGCCAGCCCACCGACATCGCCAACACCGTCGCCTTCCTGGCCGGTGCCGATGGTTCGTGGATCAACGGCCAGGTACTGCGCGCCAATGGCGGAATCATCTGACTCATCTTCCATAGAGGAATGCCATCATGAAAAACGTCATCGTCATCACCGGCGAAACCACCGGTCGTAACGCAGCTCAGGTCCAGGCCGCGGCCGACTACGCTCGGGAACACGGGGTGGACCTGCGCAGCGTGGAACTGGACGTCGCCTCCGACGCATCCGTCGACAAGGGCATCGCCCACATCATTGCCGAGCATGGCCATCTGGATGTGATCGTCCACAACGCTGGGCACATGTCCTTCGGTGCCGCCGAAGCCTTCACCCCGGAGCAATACGCCGAACTCTTCGACGTCAACGTGCTCAGTACCCAGCGGGTGAACCGGGCCGCGCTTCCGCAGCTGCGCAAGCAGGGCAAGGGCCTGGTGGTGTGGGTATCTTCCAGCAGCACGCGTGGCGGCACGCCGCCATACCTGGCGCCCTACTTCGCCGCCAAGGCCGCGATGGATTCGGTGGCGGTGAGCTACGCCAGTGAACTCACCCGCTGGGGCATCGAGACATCCATCATCGTGCCCGGGGCGTTCACCAAGGGCACCAACCATTTCGCGCACTCGGGAAAACCCGCCGACCAGGCACGCATGGATGAGTACGAGAATGGCCCGTACGCCGGTGTGTCCGAGCAGGCACTGAAGGGCCTGGCAAGCCTGGAACCGGCCGATGCGGACGCGGCGAGCGTCGCCACCGAGATCGTCCGCGTGGTGGGCCTTCCGTTCGGCAAACGCCCCTTCCGCACGCATATCGACCCGTCGCAGGACGGCGCCGAAGTGGTCAATGGCGTGGCCGACCGGGTACGCGCGGAACTGTTCCGGCGCATCGGCCTTCAGGACCTGCTCTCACCGCGTGTCGCCTGATGCCTTCTCCGGCACGGAAAGAATAAGGGGAGCCGGCGAACCGGCTCCCCTTCGGGTCCCACACTTACACAGCGTCGATCAGAAGAACGAAGCGCCCACCGTCACCATGATGGTGCGCGGCTCAAGCAACGAGTAGTACGGCGACGAGGCGAACAACACCTTGCCGTTCACGTCGGTTTCCTTGCTGGGATTGGACGCCAGGAACGACGTACCGTTGTTGGCGTTGGTGAACGCCTTGTGATCGGTGAGGTTGTCCAGGTTGATCTTGATGTACGGCTTGCGGAACCAGGTTTCGAAATCGGCGAATCGGAAGCCGGCCGCCAGGCCCAGCGTGGTGTAACCGCCAGCCTTCTCGGTGTTCATGTAGTCACCGTAGAACGAGCCGTGCGACTTGGCCGAGAGCGTGGCCCAGAACGAGCTGTCGTCGTAGCTAAGTGCAGCGTAGCCAAGGTTGCGCGGCGTGTTGTAAAGATCCTTGCCCTTCAGGGCGTAAATACCGTCGTCGCCGGTGTCGAGGTTGGATTCGATCTTCGACTGCGTATAGGTGTACGAGCCATACAGGCTCCAGCGGTCGGCAAACCGCCACGTGGCTTCGCCATCGAAGCCCTGCATCTTCACCTTGGCAATTTCAGTGTAGAAAGTCTCGCCGGTGTTCTGGTCGAAACCGGATTCCTGCTTGTTGTTGAAGTTCGAGCGGTACAGCATCACGCTGCCGGCGAAGTTGTCGGTGTAGTAGCGGTAGCCCAGGTCATTGTTCCAGGCCGATTCCGGCTTGTTGGCGTTACGGCCGGTCACCGTGTTCAGGAACACCGCGGTGTTCGGCGGCACGCGGAAGGTCTTGCCAACGCCGTAGAAGATCTGGCTGTTCGCGTCGGGCGCGAACTTGATGCCGGCCGTGGGCAGGAACTTGTGGAAGTTGTAGTCCAGGCCGTCGCTGCCGATCTGGCTGAACTTGGGCGAGGTGTTGAACAAGGAACCCGGGAACTCATAGGCGAAGCCCGAGCGCTCCACGTGCATGTAGGAAGCGCCCGCGGTAAAGGTCCAGTAGTCGTTCGGCGTCCAGGTGTCGGTGGCGAAGGCCTTCTTCGTTTCCGTCAGCGTGAATTCGCTGTACTGCTTCTGCGCCTCGCCATTGGGATAGACGATGAAGTCCGAGTCGCCCCACTTGTTGATCGGCGCACCGGTGTTGTAGTCGGCGAGGCTAAAGGTTTCGCCCTGCTCCTGGCGCGTGCGCTCGTACCACACGCCGTATTCCAGGGCGTTGGTGTCGGAGAGGTCCTGATTGAACTTGGCGATCACACCCGGGCGGTAGGTGGTGGAACGGCTGAAGCCATACGCCAGGGCCTTCTTGCCGTTCGGGCCGGTGACGATCGCGCCGTCCTGGTTGAGGTCCTGGTTGGCCGATTCGAACGAAGGCTTGGTCGAGGTGCTCTCGGCAAAGAAGTTGCTGGCCGTGCCTGCACCGCCATCGCCATACTGGAAGTACGGCACCACGGACAGGTGCAGGCTGTCGCTGAAGGTGAACTCGCCATCGGCGCTAGCCATCAGGCTGGTGAACGGGTTGGTATGCAGCTGCCAGAAGTTGGTGTCCAGCGAACCTGGTTTATAGGTCTCGTCGTAATCGTAGTGATAGCCGTGCAGCGCCACGTTGGCCTTGGTTGGGCCAAGATACGAGTACTTCACTTCACGGTTGTACTGCAGGGACCCTGTGACCGAGTTGTTGTCGTCGATGGTCCACACCGTCTTGGCGTCGACCTTGGTCACCTTGGCCTTGCCCTCGCCGCGCCACTTTTCGTCGGAGTTGTCCGACCAGGAAATCCATGAACGCGTCGGGCCCAGGTCGCCGGTGTTCAGGCGGATGAAGGTGCGGCGGTAGTCGTACGAACCGGCCGATTGCACGAAGTCCACGCCGGCGGTGTGGGTGGGATCGATCGTGGTCCAGGCGATATGGCCGCCGGCGGCGCCGGAATCGGGCATGTCGACATCGGGGATGCCCTGCAGCACGGTGATGTCGCCCATGTTCTCCGAGTCGCCGTATTCGGTGGCGAACACGCGGTAGGAACCTGAGTCGTTGATCGGCGCGCCGTTCACCGAGGCACCGATTTCATCGCCGGTGAAGCCGCGGATGGAGTAGTTGCCATCGTTCAGGCCGGTCACGTCGTCCGTGGAGGCATTCACGCCCGGGATGCTCTGGATCAACTGCGTGAAGTTCGCACCCGGCGAAGCCTTGACGATGGCCTCGCGGCTGATCGTCGATACCGCCTTGGGCGCCGTCTGCACCGACATCAGACCACTGGCCATCGTCGCCGCGTGTGCGGTCACGGTCACCGCCTGCAGCTGCTGTGCCCTCTGGGTGTCGTTGGAGGTGGTCGTATTCGACGTGGTCGACACGCTGCTGCGGGCCGGCGGGGCCTTGGTGTCGGTCGACTGGGGATCGGTCGACTGAGCCAGGGCGGAACCAGCGAAGAGGGTGGCTGCAATAACGAGATAAAGGCGGTTTCTATTCATGGTTTTATTTGTCTTTCCGGTGAGCTAAGACGTGGCAAGTTGTTTCGACCCGGTCGCAAGGAAAAACGCTTCCCCAAGGCACAAAAAAGCCCAACCGGCTAGGTCAGGCAACTTGTTGCGAAATTCGTATTTAATTGCGCGGCGATAAGCTCCCCTATGAGCACGTCGCCATTGTGTGAAGAAGTTAGCACGATAAGGCGGGTTTTTTACAGTGTCTTTACATTCGCGAAACGGAGCACCCATGCCCGGTTTGCGCAAGTGGCCCATCGCGGCTATACACGAGGTCATCAACGAAGGAAATCGAGGGCATGACCGCGACGGCAGCGCGGCCACCTGCGGGGTCGGGGCAGTCGTGGCGAAGAACGTTTTCGACGATGGCGATGCTGCTGGTCGCCTTCGTCCCGGCGTGGCTGGATGCCGCATCCGCGCCCGACACCCCGATCCGCTTCGGCATCCTGCCCATCGGCAGTGCCGCCGAATCGCGCGCGCAATGGGCGCCCCTGCTCGAGGACATCGCCAAACGGATGGGCCATCCGGTGTCGTCGGTGTCCGTGTCCAGCTACGCGGGCCTGTCCAATGCCATAGCGGCGGGCAACGTCGACATTGCCTTCGTCTCCGGCCGGCTGGCCGTGGAAGCGGTCTCGCGCCAGCAGATGCACGTGGTGGCGCAGTTCGTCCGCGACGATGGCGTCACTGGTAACTATGCGCTGCTGATCGTCCGCGCGTCATCGCCCATCCAGGACGTCGACAGCCTCCTGGCCAACCCCGGGCGCTGGCGCTACGCGCGCGGAGAGCCCTTGTCGGTCACCGGCTACGTCGCTCCCGAGGCGCAGCTGTTCGCCCCGCGTGGGATCAATTCGGACACGTTTTTCTCGAGCGTGCGCGTAGGCAACCACCAGGACAACGCACTGGCGGTGGTGAACCGTGAAGTGGACGTCGCCACCGGCAACAACCCGGACCTGGACCTCTTCACCCGCCACTTCCCGCGCGAGGCGGCGCAGTTGCGGGTGATCTGGCGCTCGACGCTGATCCCGGCGGGCGTGCTGGTGGTGCGTGATGCGATGGACGAGCCACTGCAGGACCAGCTGGTGGCTCTGATGCGCAACTATGGCAAGCAGGCCGATGCCGCCGGCGAACGCGAACGGGCGAACCTTTCGCGCATTCCCGACCTCGCGCATTTCGTGCCCGCCGACAACCGCGCGCTGAAGTCCTTCGTGGATATGGATTACACCCTTGCCTACCAGCAGGCCGAACACGGCCGCTGGGTGAACGATGCCGCGCGCCTGGCGCGGCTGAAGCAAGTGGAAGGCGATTACCGCAAGGCGTTGCAGGCCCTTCAGCCGCCGGCGCAGTCCCCGCACGGACACGGCGAAAAGAGCGCATCCGTGCGCGAAGGCTCTCCGTAACTAATCCCCTACCCGGCAACCTCACGGGTGGTATCAGTCTATGGGTACATCCGCAGGATTCTGCACGTCGTTTTGACGAAAACGCACAGCCGGCTGGTCGACCTTGCCGGATCGTTCAGCCCACCTAGACCACCACGCAGCGGTTCCGCCCTGCCCGCTTGGCCTCGTAGAGGGCCCGGTCCGCGCGTTCAAAAGCGGCCGCCGGCGTATCGGGCATCTGGAAGCAGGTGATGCCGCCGGACATGGTCACCGTGATCGGGCGCCTACTGGCGTGGAAGCCCAGGTCCGCCACGCTGCGGCAGAGATCCTCGGCCACGAGCAGCGCTTCGCCTCGTTCCATGCCGTCGAAGACGGCTGCGAATTCCTCACCGCCATAACGGGCGATGAAATACCTGCCCGCCGCGTGGGCACCCAGCGCCTTGCCGACAATGCGCAGCACCGCGTCGCCCGCGGCGTGGCCGTAGTTGTCGTTGATGGCCTTGAAATGGTCGATATCGAAGGCAGCCACGCACACGTGCTGGCGTTCGCCCTGCCAGCGGCGGTGGACTTCATCCACGTGACGCTCATAAGCCAGGCGGTTGGGCATCGCGGTAAGCGGGTCGGTCAATGCCAGTTCATGCTCGCGCGCCAGCGATTCCTGCAGGCGCAAGGCCTGTGTTTCCAGTTCCAGCAGACGCCCCTGCATGCTGGCGCTGCGCGCACGGTATTCCTCGGCGCGGGCATCCTGGCGCTCGCGGTACTCGCGGAAGTGGTGGTCGATCAGGGTGAGGCGGGTGCTCACCTGCTCCTGCAGCTGGGCAAGGCTGGTGGCATCGCGCGCGGTCTGGTTCAACAACGCCATTTCGTCCCGGACGGTGGTATCCAGCGCCTCGCCTTCGGCGAGGTCCTGCGACTGCTCCTTCATGCCCATTTCAAGGAAATGGGTCATTTCCTCCAGCCGGCCGCTTACCTGTTCCAGCAAGGCCTGCAGGTTGTCGATGTCGGCGCGCAGGCTGTCGCGCTGGCGGTTGACCAGGTTGGCCACCGCCTCGGCCAGCGCAGGCATGGCAGATTCGTCGTCCACCGATGTCGCGGCCAACTGGGCGCGGATGTCCACCGCCTCCTCGGCCAGGGACGGGATCAGCACCACGCGAAGCAGGGTCTGGCGCAGGGCTTCAGGCCATGGCGGACCGATGGCCGCTTGCGCGCCGCCGGCGATGGCGTGGCGCGGCATGCCATCGAGCCGCGCCACCGCGTCGCCCAACTCGTCCACCAGCGGTGATAACCCTGCGCCGGCACTGGAGCGGCGCACCGCATCGGTCACGCGCTCGAGCAGACCGTCGAGCGCCTCGTCCCGGCCACGGGCCAGCAGCAGCAAGCGGCTGGCAATGCGGCGCAACTGTTCCTCCAACTGACGGAAGGAAGCTTCCTCACGCTCCATCCGCTCGAGGGCGAGATGGTACTTGCGCTCGAAATGATCTGGTTCCAAGAAGCTCCCCCGCCGGCTGTCCCGTGCGGGGGAAATATACGATGCATTGGCCTAGCTTGCGGGCAGAGCGGCGCCGGAGCGTATGGCTTCGTCGATAGCCTGCCGCACCTGGCCCTCCGCCTTGACCTGCGCTTCGCGCTGCTGCTGGCCCAACTGGGCCTGTTTCTGGCCCATCACACCCTGCTGTTCGGACAACGGACGCATGCGTTCGGACAGCACTTTCATTTGCTCGGACAGTTCCTTCATTTTCGCAGTGTCTGGCTGGCCGCCCACGGCGAGGTTCGCCTGGAGCATGCCCAGGTGGGCTTGCTGCTCGCCAAGCTGGGACTGTTGTTCGCCGAGCCTGGATTGCTGATCGCCCAGCGCGGACTGCTTATCGCCGATCTTCAATCCAGGGGCGAGCGCGTCGCTGATTCTGGCGATCACCTTCGGGTCATGGCTTATGTAGGTCTTGTTGTCCTTGCGTATCCAGGCCACCGGTTCGCCCTGTTGGCGCACACGTTGAGCTTCCACGAGATCGCGCTGGTTACCGCTGACGACCGACGTGTCGTGGTCGAACACCGCGTATGCCGTATGGGGCGTGCCGTCATTGATGGTGATGGTGGAGTCGGTGAAGGCCTGGCCACCCGGCAGTGGCGGCGGCGGCGGGGGCGGCGGAGGTGGCGGCGGTGCCGGAGCCTCCGGCGGCGGGGGTGGCGGCGGCGGCGCCGGCGCCCGGGGGATGGCCCTCGCTGCCGGGGTGGCGCGCGCTGCGGGCGTCACGGGCGTCACGGGCGTGACCGGCGTCGGCGGCGTGGGGGCAACCGTTGGCGTTGGCGCGGCTGCAGGCGTTGGCGCGACCGCCGGCGCGGGAGCGGGCGTCTCCTGCACCAGGGCCGTGGCGAGGATTGGTTCAAGCGTGGTGGACGGATCGGCCGTCCGCGCCGTCACCCGGTAGGGCAGCACCAGCGTGGCGGCGATCACGGCGACAATGGCCCAGCCGAGTGCGCGGCGCGCCGGACGGGAAGCTGTGTCCTGGAGCATGACGAGTCTCCTTTTGAGATTCCTGTAGGTGGTGGAAGCCGTGCCGAGGCCCGCGGCATGTGCGTGCGATACGCCCAGGCGCAGCAGCAGGCGCGCATAACCTTCGGCGGCGGCGTTGGAGTCCACGACGCGCGCATCGCAGGCGGCTTCCCGGCTCAAGGCGTATTCGGCGACGGCCAGGTGGGCGAGCGGATGGAAGAAGAAGAGGCGCCGGCCCAGTTCGGGGATCCAGCCGAGCCAGAGGTCGGCACGACGCACGTGCGCAAACTCATGGCCGAGCGCCATGGCCAGTTCGTTGGCCGAGAGCACGCCGGCGGGCGGCAGCAGCACCACCGGGCGCAACGCGCCGATAGCCAGGCCGCCGACCACGTGCGGCGCGTCGATTGAAGGTCCCACGCGAAGCGCGGGTACACGGGCAAGGCCGATCGCCGAAGCGGCGTGGCGGGCCATGGCGAGCGTGGCCTCGTCGCGAACGGGCTCGCATGCGGCCACCAACTTGCGCATGGTCAGCCACCCGGCGACCAGCCGCCCCAGTTGCCACGCCACGATGGCGAACCATGCGACAGCCACGGCCAGTGCCCAGGGCAGCGGTGCTGAAGGTTCCGGAAGTACCAGGGGTGCGGAACCGGCCGCCAGCGGCGATAGCGTCATCGTGGCAGCGTGGGACGCCGCCTCGGGCGCGGCCAGCCAGGCCAGTTCCACCGGTACCGGCAGGCACAGGCCCAGCAACAGTTGCAGGCCCGACAGCCACCACAGATGGCAACGTACGGCCGCCGGCAAACGTGGGCCGAAACGGCCGACCATCCAGATCAGGCCCACCAGCAGCACCGCCTGGGCGGATGTCCAGCCCAGTCGAAGCAGTATCTCGCGCGCGACATCGTCGAACGTGTTCATGCGTCGCCTCCATTCTTCGTGCGCAGCTTGTTCACCAGCGCCTCGAGTTCGGCCAACTCGTCCCGGCTTACTTCGCCGCGTTCGCTCATCCATGCCACGAAGGGCGACACCGAGCCCTGCAGCTGCGTACGCACGAAGTTGTCCACCGCGCCGCGCATCACCTCCACGGGGCCCGACGTGGTGCTGTAGCGATACACCCCGTGCACCCGCCGACGGCCGAGGAAGCCCTTCTCGCGAAGGCGTTCCATCATGGTCAATACCGTGGAGCGGGCCAGGCCCTGGGGCTCGCCGAAACCGCTCACCACATCGGCCACGGTGGCGCCACCGCGTTCGTCGACGTGGCTGAGCAAGGCAAGTTCGCGCTCGCCAATGGTCTTTCGCTGCTGCATGGCCGGCTCCTGACTACAGGTGTAGTCAAGCTAATCCCTGACTACACCTGTAGTCAAGTGTCTTCCGGCTAAAGGCATGTGAAAGATTAGGTGCCTAGGCTTTCGGACGATGACGTCGATCGCGACACTCTGGAACGGCATGGCCGCGTGGCTGGCAGCGCACGTGGTGGAGCCGGCGCTGGCCTTCACCCACATCGGCAGCAGCGCGGGGGATCCGCGGGACATCGCCGAGGCGGCGATGATCGCCGTGCTGCAGGTGTGCCTGATCGCCTTCGTGATGCGGCCGCTTGAAACCTGGTTCAGCGCCGAGCGCTGGGAAGACCGCAAGCTCACCCACATCGATCGCACCTATACCCTGCTGATGCTCGGCGGCATCTTCCCGCTCTTCAGCTTCCTGGTACTCACCCCGTTCGCCAATCTGCTGGGCGGCGGCGACGCCGCCTCAGGCCCGCCTGCGTACGGCCTGACCGTATGGGTGCCGTGGTTCGCCAGCCATCCCTACGCTGCGTTCGCGGTGTATTACATCGCTTACGATTTCACCTATTACTGGATGCATCGCGCCCAGCACGCCATCCCCTGGTGGTGGGCGCTGCACAGCATGCATCACAGCCAGCGGCAGATGAGCTGCTGGACCAACGATCGCGGCAACTACCTCGATGGCGGCCTGCAATCGATCGTGCTGGCCCTGGTGGGCCTGGCCATGGGCGTGGACGCCTCGCAGTTCGCCGTGCTGATGCTGCTGGGCGAACTGGTGCAGAACTTCTCCCACACCAACGTGCGCATCGGCTTTGGCGGGGTACTGGACCGGGTCTTCGTGGCACCGGCGTTCCACCGGCTGCACCACATGGTGGTGGATCCTGACCGGCCCGGTCTTCACAACTGCAATTTCGGCCAGGTATTTTCCCTCTGGGACGTGTTGTTCGGCACCTCGCTGTACGGGGAGCCGGTACGCCCCACCGGGGTGGGCGATCCCCACGTCGATGCCGACAACGGCCGGGGCCTGCTCATGATGCAGTGGTGGACCCTGCGCCGGTTCTGGGGTGCCTTCACCTGCCGGGCCGGCTGGCGCCTGGGCGAGGTGGCTTTCGATGACCACCTGCGGCCCGTGCCGGTGGCATCGCTGGACCTGCACCAGCTGCACGCCCCGCGCCCTGCCGCGGCAGCCTTGCCGGAGCCGGTGACCACCCCGGCCTCCCGGCCCGATGCCCTCGCTTGAGGCTGGCGGCCCTAATTCCTTTGTGCAGTCATTTTTTTGACGACCGTCAAAAAAACAGCAGCAAACGTTTTCACTCCTTGATAGATTGATGCCGCAGGGCGCCGCGTCGCGGTCGCCGCATCAAAACAGGGGGATCCACGTACCCAGCACCGGTGTCGCCATGGGCGAGCACCGCGAAGTGCTGATCCTGTGAATTCTTTTCCCGGGCTGCGCCAGCCCGGGACGGCAGGACCTGGGGCCCGCAAGGCCCGTGGCTTGCCGCACGCAAGGGCGCATACCCCAAGGCAACCCTCCAGGAGATTCACCCATGAACGTAGCTTTCGAACGTACCGGCCCCCTGACCGAACTCTCCAGCTACCCCCAGTGGGCGCAGGATATGGTCGCCTCGTGCGCCCCGGACCGGCAAAGCGTGCTCGAGCACGAGCTTTTCCAGCTGATGAAGGAAGGCATCCTGGATCCCGTGTCCACCCGCAACTTCATGGTGGGTGTGTGGCCGGTGATCGAGCGCTTCCCCGGTTACATGTCGTACAACCTGCTCAAGACCCGTTTTGGCCGCAGCGCAGGCGATAACATGGCCCGCCGCTGGCTGGTCCGGAACATCCGCGTGGAGCAGAACCACGCCGAGTACTGGCTGAACTGGTCCGACGGCGCTGGTGTCGTCCGCCACGAAGTGCTGGAAGGAAACCTGCCCAAGGGCAGCCAGAGCCTGGCCGACTGGTGCGAGGAAGTAAGCCACAACGACAACCTGGCCGCGGGCATCGCCGCCACCAACTATGCGGTGGAAGGGGCCACGGGCGACTGGTCGCAGCTGGTCTATGAAAGCCAGGCCTACGCCGAAAGTTTGCCGGAAACCGGCCGAAAGGCCAGCCTGCGCTGGCTTCAGCTTCACGCCGCTTATGACGATACCCATCCATGGGAGGCGCTGGAGATCGTTTGCACGCTAATGGGAATGGCACCTCCTGCCGATATGGTGGAACACGTCGGTGAATGCATCCGGCGCAGCTATGTCAGCATGCGTGTCACGCTCGACCGCTGCCTGGATGCACGCGCCAGGCTGGCCACGCTGAGCGACGTCGCAGCCTAACCGTGGCGTCTGAAGAAGTATGCGCCGGCATGGGCCGGCGCTTGAAGGAGGGGAGGCGCCGTGAGCGTCCAGGTGGTTGCACCGCAAAATTCGCTGTCGCGTCGCCTACGCCCCCTGGCGTACGCGCTCGTGGCCGTCGTGGTGCTTATCCTGGCCTTGACCTACGGCGCGCTCCAGATCCAGGTCACTCTCGCCGGGTTCCTTAACGGCGAGAGCGTCTGGTCGAAGGCGCAGAAGCAGTCGGTGATCGACCTGGCCACCTACGCCGCCAGCGGCGATCGCGCCTTGCTGGCCGCCTACCGACAGAACCACGCGGTACTCGACCACGACCGGTTCGCCCGCGACCAGATCGCCAGCGGCAGCTTCGATCATGACGCCGTGGCCAAGGCGTTCAGCGACGCCGGCGTGATCCCCGAGGCGATTCCCGGGATGATTTTCATCCTGCGGTACTTCGACAGCGCACCGTACATCAAGGAAGCCATGACGGCCTGGCGCTCCACCGACAGCACCGTGGACGAACTCGACGGCATGGCCGACGACCTCGAGCGCCAGTGGCGCGAGGGCAGCGTGACAGGCCCCAAGGCCCTGCTTTACCGCCAGCGCATCGAACAACTCAACGACTTCATCGAACCACGGAGCAACCTCTTTTCCGTGGAGATCGCCAATGGCGCCTCATGGCTTGGCAAGGTGCTGTTCGCAGCCGTGGTGGGCGTGGCGGCGCTGGCTTCGCTGTTCTGGCTGGGCATGGCCCGCCGCATCATGGCCGGTATCCGCGGCACCGAAGAACGTTTCGGCCTGCTCTTCGGCAGCGCCGCCGACGGCATCGTGATGGTGGATGAAGCCTGCGGCACCATCCTGGAAGT